>CXWL01038365.1_pt1 | contig 10648 bp, 10 predicted proteins | sample 590931 | NCBI WGS metagenome assembly CXWL01 (sample SAMEA3498368, study PRJEB10139) | groundwater metagenome | biome: water well; material: biofilm material | place: Germany | collected 2015-04-27 | reverse complement strand
TGGCGTGGATTCACTGAGCGCGAACCATTTGTCGTTCTACACAGCGCAAGAAAGAGGCCAGCCCGGTCAAGGCGCCGGTCCGGTCAAACATGCTGGAAAGTGACGGGTTTGGAGAATCGGCACCGGGAGGGGAGGAGCATCGTTGAGGAGATGCGCGACAAGCCCCTCCCGTGAGCTGTGGCAAAAGGGAGCAATGTCCCAACGAGGGAGGTGTGTTGCGATCGCGGGTGATGTTGTACTGGAGTATTGAGCGCCCGATGGCGTGAAGATGGTTTCTGGTCAGTAGCCGCCGGTGTCGGGACGTGGCCAGGTCAGGACGGCGGTATGGCGAGCGCTCATGGCATGGGTCGTGAGTCTGCAAACAGCCTGTGAGGAGTGTGACATCGGATGTCACGGGTTTGTGCCACACTGACCGCGCAACATGAGGTGGCGAGGATGATGCGGTGCGAGTGGGTCTGTTCAGTGAGATTTTCCGGAGATCGTCGGGGGTAAGACCGCGCCCTCTCGAATAGGGAGTGGCTTTGATAAGAGGAATCCGATACAGTCCATGATCGAGCGACCACCATCCAGCGACCCTGAGCAGTGGCTTTTCGTTATGGAACAAGGCTGCGCATCTGACCGTTCACACATTCCTGCAACAAACTACCTCGCCCACGTGCGCCGGAAGGCTGACGGATCGTTTGCCGTCCATGAACTTGAAGAGCAACTGGACGCGGTCTATGGCCTGAATCCTTTGAGTAAGTGATGAATCAGTCTCTAATACATCTTTGGGCGAAAACTTCTCGGGACAATGATGGCCGGTGGCATCCACTGATACTTCACATGCTCGATGTGGCTGCAAGTGCAGAGGCCATTCTGGCTCGCGAGCCTGAATCGACTCGCACAAGAATGGCAGCAGTGTTAGGGCTGGAGTGGGAGCAGGCCAGGCCGTGGCTGCTATTTTTGATCGCTTGCCATGATTTGGGAAAAGCTTGTCCAGGGTTCCAATGCAAGTGGAAGAATTTATCCAGCTTGGATGGAGGGAGAAGTCCAAACACCGACATCAATCACGCCTTTGTTAGCCAGATTGCATTGTCAGCATGGCTACAGGAGCAAGGATGGCCAGAAGGATTATCTGAATTAGTGGCTGATGCCGTGGGATGTCACCATGGTGAGCGAGCCGCTCCAACCGTTCTTGATCAGCTGATGGGCGACAGGCGGGCTACGGGGAAAGGTGATTGGAGTGATGGGCGCTGTGGACTCATGGAAGCGCTTAAGGAGGTTCTAAAACCGACTCTCACCCCCACAAAAGAAAGTCTTTCTGGTCCCGACTTTATGTTGTTGTCAGGGCTGACGAGTTTTGCCGATTGGATTGGGTCGAACGAAGAGTGGTTTCCGTTTGGAAAGCCCGCTGACTGCGGCGACTTGAACGCGTGGTTCGAACTGCGCAGACCTCGTGCGGAACAAGCGCTAAATGCAATCCGTTGGGAGATCAGAACCCCGTTGGCTCCAAAGTCAAAGTCCTTCACCGAGGTGTTTGGCTTTGCGCCACGGCCATTACAGCAGGCAGTTGCCGATGTGCTCACCGAGCTGACTGCCCCTGCCATTTTATTGTTGGAAGCACCCATGGGCGAGGGCAAGACGGAGGCGGCGTTCTTTGCCCATCTGGAGTTACAGAGGAGATTTGGACATCGCGGTCTATATGTAGCCCTGCCAACCAAAGCCACTGGCAATGCGATGTTTGCGCGAACTCTCAAATTCCTGCGAGACCAGGGGATTAAGAGAAATCTCGATATCCAACTGGTACATGGTGGCGCATTACTCAACGATGCATTTCAGGACTTAAAAGTGTCTGGCATCTGGGACCAGAAGGAGGGGCAGGTACGAGCCGGAGAATGGTTCACGAATAAGAAGCGGGCGCTCCTCTCTGAATATGGAGTGGGAACGGTTGATCAAGCGCTGCTTCCTATTCTGCCGGTGCGGCACAACTTTGTCCGTCTGTGGGGTCTTGCGAATCGAGTGGTCGTCTTCGATGAAATCCATGCCTATGATGCCTATACGGGCACACTGCTCGTCCACCTACTGCGGTGGCTCCTCGCTCTTGGATCTTCAGTGGTTCTTCTTTCCGCCACCTTGCCTCCATCGATTCGCCGTAAGCTGGCGACAGTTGTCACCAGCACGTTGCCCGAGCAAGAGTCGGAATACCCTCGCCTATCTGTCTTTCAGGAAGGCCAGCAAATTGCCCAGAAGCATTTTCAGGCTGATCCGGCGCGGCGACAGACAGTGCGTTTGCAAGCCATCGCTCCAGACTTATCCGACATGCGCGCGGCGCTAGAGTCACATCTCGCCCAGGGTGGAATGGGTCTAGCGTTGCTTAATACGGTACAGCGGGCCCAGGACCTATACCGGCTGTTTGCTGCCGGTGAGGCGTTAGTTCGTGAAGGGCAGCGTGTCGGTAAGCGTCTGTCAGACGGAACGGAGGTGTTTCTTTTCCACGCTCGCTTTCCAGCAGACAGGCGACAAATGCGGGAGGAACAGGCGTTAGAGATCTTTGGGCGAGGGGTAGTTCGGATCGGTCGAAAGATTCTAATCGCCACTCAAGTAGCAGAGCAGAGTCTCGACTTAGATTTCGATGTGATCGCAACGGACCTTGCGCCTATCGACCTCATACTGCAACGTGCAGGGCGCTTGTGGCGGCACGCGCAAGCGTCAAGGCCTGTTTCTGAACCGCTGCTTCTGGTCGCCGGACTTACAGATGACGTGCCGCCCTTGTTCGGGAAGCCGCTCTGGTGGGGTGCCGTCTACCGCGAGGATGTTTTGTTGCGGACATGGAGTCTCTTGCGGGGGAAGCAACACGTAACGCTTCCGGATGAGATCGATGCTCTCGTGGAAGCCGTGTACGAGGAGAAGGTCGGTGTGCCCGAATCGGTGCAGGAAAGATTGGACAAATGCTTGATGGCCAGTGATGGGAAGGCCATCGCCAATACAGGACAGGCAAATCAGGCCATCATAGGCTTCCCTGATGACGCATCATGGAACGATCCAGCGAGATTCGTGCTCTACGACGAAGATGAGTCCGGAGTGCATAGAACTCTCATGGCACAGACCAGGTTAGGGGAAGATTCAGTTGTTGTTATTCCCTTATGGTCGGAAGACAGCTACGACTCCAAAGTCACTCCGGATTTCGACCAATCCAAACCGTGGTTCCTACGAGCCATGAGCCTCACGCGCAAGAATGTGGTCCAGGAGCTGAGAAAGTTGGGAGTGCCGGAAGGCTGGAAAGAGTCAGCACTACTCCGCAACTGTTTTGCAATGAGGCTGAACGCTGATGGGCGTTGGGCGGAAGATGCCACTGTGCGACTGGATAATGATTTAGGGTTGGTCTATGAGGCAAAGGAGAGCGAATGAGCCGATTCAACCTGATTGATGAGAAGTGGATTCCGGTTCGATTTCTCGATGGAAGCCGTGGGGAACTGGGCATCGAAGATACTCTGCTCCACGCCAATGCAATCGCGTCTATCGAAGATCAGTCGCCGCTGGTCGTGGCTGGTCTGCACCGATTCTTACTCGCCGTCCTGTATCGCGGTGTCGAAGGTCCAACAGATATCGATCAAGCTAAAAAGTTGTTCAAGCACGGTTTGCCGAAGGAAAAGATCACGGCGTATCTAAGCAAGTGGCGAGATCGATTCTGGCTGTTTGATGAGAAGTTTCCCTTCGGACAGGTTCCAACCTTTGAGCCGAAGATATGGAGATCCTGGACAGTGCTTGCGGCAGAACATAATGCCGACAATGCCAAGGTTTTATTCGATCATGTGGATGTAGAGGCTCCTGGCGCCATTTCAGAAGCTGCTGCAGCACGTTGGATTCTGGCCAGCCAAACATTTTCTGTAAGCTGTGGGAAAAGTGAGCTCTCTCACACTGGCACAGCACCTTCAGCTACGGCGGCACTGGTTCTACCGCTCGGAAATGACCTTCAGGATACCCTTCTCTATTCGCTCATCCCCGAAAACCGAGAGGTTGCCGTTAGGGATCTTCCTCTGTGGGAGAGAGAGCCTGAATCGGTGCAGAAGCTGAAGGAGGGACTGAAGCGCCCTGCAGATGGTTTTGCCGACCGCTACACCTGGCGAACTCGATCTATCATCTTGATGAAGAATGATCTGGGTATGATCGATAAGCTTGGTTTTGCGTCTGGCGTTGGAGATTCTTCTAAGGGCCAGATAGATCCTATGCTGGGTTACAGGATTGACGACAAGAATGGAAAATTGCCGATCCAATTTCGAGACCGGGGTCTGTGGCGGGATTTTGATTCGTTGCTGCCCGACACGTCGCATTTAGGTCCTCTGGTTATAGAGCATGCTATTGCGATAACTCGATTAAACCCGAAACGTTTCCCGCGATCGATGATGGTTCTCGGCCAGGCGAACAACAAGGCAAAGATCGAGTACTGGCGAATGGAGCGGTTTGTACTGCCTGAGGTGTTGGGGGGAGACCGATTCATCCGAACGGAAATCCGGCAACTTCTTAGTGAGGCAGAAGATGCACAAAGATTTCTCTGGTTAGCCTGTCGATCGTACGCACGAGACATTCTAGGCCGAGGGGAGCGCGAACCTGACAAGAACGACGTAAAGAAGTTCGTAAAGCAGATGACAGCAAATTCCTGGTACTGGTCTATTCTTGAATCGGACTTTCACGAGATCCTATGTGAATACACTCTCGAGCGTAACTCTGAGGACGTCCGTTGCCAGTGGCTCATCTCAGTCCGGGCTGCTCTCAAAGAGGCATGGGAACAGCATCGCAACTCGGTTTCGATGGGAGATGCCTGGGCCATCCGAGCGCTGGTGAGAGCCGAAGCACCTATACGGGGCAAGTTGAAAGAGCTCGATGAGGAAATTCTGAAACTCACACCGGCGATGGAGGAAGTATGAGGAGATTTATTGAATGGTTGGAAGGCCTCAATCAGAAAGATACCAAGGTGCGAGCAGTACTACGCCGTAGCCTTGCATTCGATCCAGGAGCGTTTCCACCCGCGTACCCTTATGTCGAACCCTTTGTGCAGAATGAGCACGATGAATGGAAGCGGGCGATGCACTATCTGATTGCCAGTCTTTGGGCTGCACATTGGCGGGAAGGACGTACGGCAGTCCCGATGACTATTGGAAAGGCCTGTGCGGCTTACCAAACGGCAAATGGTTCGAGCAGCACGGAGCGCCGGTTTATCACGTTGCTCGATTCGAGCAGTGATGAGTTACCCCACCGTCTTCGGCAGCTAGTTGCGCTGCTCAAGGATCATCCCATCGATTTTGAGACCCTTCTGACAGGCCTTGTATTTTGGAATGATGATCGGAAGCGAACCCAGAACGGCTGGGCACGAGATTTCTACAGAAATCTGCAAGATGACACGGAAGCAGAACTCATTACCCGGGAGGAGCAGCCAGCATGAAGACCTTGATCGAGATTCACGCGTTGCAAAATTTCGCCCCATCAAATCTCAATCGCGACGACACTGGGGTTCCCAAGGATGCCTGGTTTGGCGGTAGCCGTCGTGCGCGCGTCTCCAGTCAGTGTCTTAAGCGGGCGGTGCGCCAACACTTCAAAGGATTGGTTGAGAATGGGGCTCTGGCCTCAGATGATTTGGCTCAACGCACTAAACGTATCCTGGAGCGAATAACCAAATCTCTTGTCGCGAAAGGACACACTGAAGCTGAGGCTGACGAGAAAACGCGTCAGGCCCTAGCCGCAATGGAGCTCTCCATCAAGGAAGATGGGAAAAGCGAGTATCTGGTGTTTTTAGGAGAACGAGAAATCTCCAGCATTGCCGATATCATCCATGAGAAATGGAAGTCCATTAGTGCAACCAATGCATCTCCTGTCGAGGGGAAGAAGGCGGGAAAAGCTAAGAAGCAAGCTGCTCAAGGCGCTGATCCTGAACTGAAGAAGGCGCTCGAAAAAGTATTCAACGGTGGCAAGGCTGTCGATGTTGCCCTGTTCGGACGTATGCTTGCCGATATGCCTGAGAAGAATCAACACGCCGCCTGTCAGGTGGCGCATGCCATATCAACCCATGCGGTTGAGCGGGAGTTCGATTTCTACACTGCTGTAGACGACCTGAAGCCGGAAGACACGGCTGGCGCCGACATGATGGGGACGGTGGAATTCAATTCTGCCTGCTTTTATCGCTATGCGGTGGTTGATTGGGAAAAGTTAAGAGGCAACCTTCAAGGCGATGCGGAGCTTTCAGAAAGAGGATTGAAGGCATTTCTAGAAGGCTTTGTGATGGCAGAGCCGACCGGCAAGCAAAATACCTTTGCTGCACACAACCAACCGGAATTTGTGGCTGTATCCGTTCGTCGCAATACTGCGCCGTCTAATCTTGCTAATGCCTTTGAAACAGCTCTTCGTGTCCGAAAAGATGAATCACTCACCAAGGTGTCGGCAGAGAAGCTTGTCGAAAAAGCAAAGAAGCTAAGGGCTGTATATGGCGGTGACGGACTAACTTTCGTGTTGAATCTCACAGATACCAAGCTTGACGGATTTGGAACCCCGGTGAGCACCTTGAAGGAATTACTGGAGAAAAGTCTCGCTGTTGTGAAGGAGTAAATCATGCTCACACTGTTGCTTCGCCTGGTAGGTCCTATGCAATCGTGGGGCACGACAAGTCGTTTCGACCAACGCGATACCGGAAAGGAACCTAGCAAGTCCGGTGTTGTGGGCTTGCTTGCCGCTGCAATGGGGATTGATCGTGAAAATTGGCCAGATCTGGAGCCGCTTACACGCTTGTCTATGGGGGTTCGTCATGATCGGGGCGGGGTGCCCAAGCGGGACTACCAAACAGCCCAGCACATCATTTCGGCGGACAGGTCGAAGATTCATGAGACGGCTGTAACAGCCCGAGATTATCTGGCGGATGCGGCGTTCTTAGTTGGAGTTGTGACCGAAAACGATGCGCTTTTGGAAAGACTGCATGCCGCACTGCGTGACCCTGTCTGGCCTCTGGCCCTGGGGAGGAAATCCTATGTCCCCTCCGAACCTATTTGGATGGAGGACGCAATGCAGGACGTGCCGTTGCGTGAGGCCCTGGAGCGATATCCATGGATTGCCACGCAGCGGAAATGGGAAGTCCTCCCTGAGAAGCTGTTGGTGTCTCTGGAATCAGAGGATGGTTCCGGCGTCTTTCGTATGGACCAGCCGTTGTCTTCGTTTGCCGAGCGGCGATTCGGCGCGCGGTTTGTTCGCTCGGAGTGGATTCCCTTCCCTCAGGGGGTGTCGCATGTTTCTCCATAGAATCCACCTTGACCCACGCTGCCGCGAGGCTAGACGCGATTTGGCTGACCCCTATCAGCTTCATGCAACCTTGTGTCGAGCGTTCAGCCCACCAGACCAGAAATGTCCCGAAGGAGAAATCCTGTGGCGACTTGAGCCAGAAACAGGGTCTGATGGATGTCCGCGTGTGCTCGTCCAAAGCCGCACGATTCCCGACTGGGATGGCATTGGCGTGAAAGGTTGGCTGGCGACGGCGGATTCTCCCATTGACCTGAAGAGCCGTCTGAAGCTTGACGCACTCACCGCTGGTCAACGATTTCGGGTTCGGTTACGGGCTAATCCTTGTGTCACCAGAAATGGAAAGCGGCTAGGATTGCTTCAGCTCGTAGAACAAGAGCAGTGGATAAAGCGAAAAGGACTCTTGCACGGATTTGTGCTCCCAGAATTCCCCGCGTTCAATCTTTCGGAGGACGGAGAAGCACGAATTGATATACAGGTTTCTCAAGATCGGATGCTCAGCGGCCTGCAACATCACGGTAACAAGATCCGTATCTTCTCGGTGCTATACGATGGCGTGATGACAGTGACTGACGCGTCCGCGTTTGTGAAGGTGTTGCAGATGGGTATCGGCCATGGCAAAGCGCTTGGACTTGGGCTCCTGTCTGTGGCGCCGATAGCATGACGCGAATAGGATTGGAGCTATTGGCATGGCTGACATTCTGCCTCCGCTGAAACCCATCCCGATCAAGGAACGACTGTCCGTGCTGTACATTGAGTATGGCCACCTTGATGTGTTGGACGGTGCCTTTGTGGTCGTGGATAAACTCGGTGTACGGACGCACATCCCTGTCGGGGGTGTCGTGTGTTTGATGCTGGAGCCGGGTACGCGGGTGTCTCACGCGGCCTGTGCATTGGCGGCTCGGGTCGGAACGCTGTTGGTCTGGATCGGAGAGGCGGGGGTGCGGTTGTATTCGGCCGGACAGCCAGGAGGTGCGCGGGCCGACCGACTCCTCTATCAGGCGAAACTGGCGTTAGATGACGAATTGCGGTTGAAAGTTGTGCGCAAGATGTATGCGCTCAGGTTTGGCGAAGAGCCGCCCCAACGCCGGTCTGTCGAGCAACTGCGGGGCATTGAGGGGGCCCGTGTCCGGGAGATGTATAAGCGTATTGCGGGGCAGCTCGGTGTGCAATGGAAAGCACGCAATTATGACGTTGCCGATTGGGATCAGGGCGACATCGCCAATCGCTGTCTGTCGGCTGCGACCGCCTGTCTCTATGGTGTGACGGAGGCGGCGGTGCTCGCGGCAGGCTATGCTCCGGCGATTGGGTTTATTCATACGGGGAAGCCCTTGTCGTTTGTCTACGATGTGGCCGACGTCTACAAGTTTGAAACCGTCGTGCCTTTGGCCTTTCGCATCGCGGCGAAGAATCCGATGAACGCCGAACAGCAGGTTCGCTTGGCCTGTCGCGACAGCTTCCGTGAAACCAAACTCTTAGAGCGCATCATTCCTGGCATTGAGGAGATGTTGGCGGCGGGAGAAATTCCACGGCCTGCCCCGTTCGAGGAGCAGGTGGCTCCTGCTATTCCCAATGAGGAGAACATCGGCGATGCTGGTCATCGTACTTGAAAACGCGCCGCCTCGACTTCGTGGGCGGCTCGCAGTCTGGCTATTGGAAATCCGGGCCGGAGTCTATGTCGGCAACTATTCGATAAAAGTGCGGGATCATATTTGGAACCAGGTTGAAGTCGGAATTGGAGAAGGGAATGCTGTCATGGCCTGGCGCAGTAATAATGAAGCGGGATTCGACTTCGTTACGTTGGGAACAAACCGCCGAATCCCTGTGGAAATAGATGGCGCGAAGCTGGTCAGTTTTCTCCCCGAAAGCGACGCCAGTACTCAAAAAGCCCAGCCGTCGTGATGGGTATCTCGTCTCAAAATTAGTCGGTAGATTTTAAGGGCAACGAATTGTCCTGGTAGATCAATGTGATGAAAGAAGAGTGTTCCCCGCGCGAGTGGGGATGAACCGTTCGTCGCTCTCTGCTGTCTATCTGTGCGGATGTGTTCCCCGCGCGAGTGGGGATGAACCGGATTTGGATGAGGTCCGGAAGGCTGGAGAACAGTGTTCCCCGCGCGAGTGGGGATGAACCGCACTGGTTCGTTAAGCCGCGTTTGTTGGCATTGTGTTCCCCGCGCGAGTGGGGATGAACCGGACCCACACGACCGCCATAGCTGTGAGAGCTAGTGTTCCCCGCGCGAGTGGGGATGAACCGAAGGTATCGAGTGTGGCGACTTGCGTCTTGGTGTGTTCCCCGCGCGAGTGGGGATGAACCGCAACACATTCAACCGGATGAACTGGTCGTGGAGTGTTCCCCGCGCGAGTGGGGATGAACCGACCGGGAGCAGTGCTCTTATCAGAATGCCGCCGTGTTCCCCGCGCGAGTGGGGATGAACCGAAGCATGGTCAGGATCGGGAGCATCGGGACGCGTGTTCCCCGCGCGAGTGGGGATGAACCGCAGGCGGCGGACGCGATTGAAGCGCAACGGCAGTGTTCCCCGCGCGAGTGGGGATGAACCGCTACTCTTTCAATATCTTCCCGCTGATTGTCCGTGTTCCCCGCGCGAGTGGGGATGAACCGCGATTTTCGACTGATTAAACTTGTCGGCCATCGTGTTCCCCGCGCGAGTGGGGATGAACCGTGCAGGGGGACGGCCTGGGAGTCTCGCCATCGGTGTTCCCCGCGCGAGTGGGGATGAACCGCCGTTAACGGAACGCAGGCTTAACAGGTTCATGTGTTCCCCGCGCGAGTGGGGATGAACCGCGCTGGCGATTGTGGCCGGAGCCATGGGCGTTGTGTTCCCCGCGCGAGTGGGGATGAACCGATCTACATCTATGTCGATGGCATATATCTGGAGTGTTCCCCGCGCGAGTGGGGATGAACCGGGGAGGACTGACCATGGAGGGTCCGTTGAATTGTGTTCCCCGCGCGAGTGGGGATGAACCCAGCTCCGCATGGGAGCTGACGTCATCGTGGACGTGTTCCCCGCGCGAGTGGGGATAAACCGCGGGAGCAATCAACGGGGACATTCTCCTTTTCCGGATCTCACTGACCACCGTATATCAATTCACAGTATGGGAATAGGTTCAACCTCAAGAGTGCTGCCTCCAGGTGCTGAGTCCTGAGTGCCGAGTTTAAGAGTTGGGAAGCTTGAGCCTGGAGGCTCTCGATGTGGGTCCTGGTTCTGATGGTCTTGCTCCTCGTTGTTACTCCCTCCTTTGCTGAGCCAAACTTCTCTGAGCAGTACGAGCGCGCCACAATATCTTCAATCCGGCCAGTCAGTATGCGCCCGGCAATCCGTTCAATCCCGCCAACCAATACCATCCGGATAATCCCCTGAACCCCGCCAAC
>CXWL01000431.1_pt1 | contig 10648 bp, 11 predicted proteins | sample 590931 | NCBI WGS metagenome assembly CXWL01 (sample SAMEA3498368, study PRJEB10139) | groundwater metagenome | biome: water well; material: biofilm material | place: Germany | collected 2015-04-27 | reverse complement strand
ACCTTATCGCGCTCAGCCGCGGTATAAAATCGCTCGGCCAACTTGGCAACATCGACCCTCTCTCGAATCTGCTCAAGATCGATCCCAACCTCCTGATCTGCTAGAACGGCTATCAGCATACGTCCATGGGAATGGGACAAATTGAACTGCAGTGGCTGGTGAGAGGTCCCCCCATTCAGCATCGCCGGTTTTCCGGTCGAGCCCACCTGAAACGTCAAGGCCGACGGATCGAGGCTGGTATAGCGGGCNNAGCCGATCTTGCTGACGGATGAACCGGGCAGCCCTCCCACGCTCCTCTTCGCTCAACCAGGAACGGCATTGCGCTACAACAGACAGGCTTGCATCGAGCGAGAAGCCCCAGACGTGAACGGTCCGCTCCTCTGTCATGATCGGCGTCGACCAACCAGTCGTTGAGATCGACTCAATGGGTGGAAAGGTTACTACCGGCTCATCCGCACCAGGATTCATCGGTCCACTCCTGTCGATCCGGTCAACATGTCAGATGGCCCATCCTACCGGTCCATACGGTGGAAAGAAAACCGATTGAAAAATCACGGCCCCCAGGGTAAGCTCCCCCAGCCGATCGCAATAACGACACATTCGCCAAACCCTACCCCGACGTCAGGCGAGTTCTACGAAGCGGAGAGGTGCGAGAGTGGCCGAATCGGGCAGTCTCGAAAACTGCTGTCCTGGCAACGGGACCGTGGGTTCGATCCCCACCCTCTCCGCCAAAATACAGTAGTTCTGGCCGCCGGCCTTATCATCTAAGGCCGGCGGATCAGTATCTCAGTCCGCGTTCCCCTGCGCCTTTTCCTGCAACGCGCGTCTCAGCTCGACCATCGCCAAGGTATCTCGCTCGCAATATCGTAGCAGGCTTTCCTCAATCGTCGCCCGCTCGATCCAATCGGTTTCGACAAAGACCATACGGTAGTACTGACTAGCGGCATGCCCACCCTCTTTGATTGTCAAATCGTCATAGGCAAGCGAGGGCACCATCGCCGGCAGCACCGACTTGATGGAGTACGACCCGCCGAATGCTGGATGGTAGTAATGGTCGCGTATGATCGGAAAGAGGTCCCAGAGCCTGGCAATGAGACGAGACAAGGCCGGTTTGAGAGAGGGAATGGCCACAGAGAGCTGTTCCAAGATGGACCGTTCGTAGGGTGAGTACACGCAGATACTCCCCTTCTCCCCCAAAGATTCCAGCAAGGACTCGGCCAGTACCCTGCGAGGATCGCTGACATCCTTGTGCAAAAACTCCTCGTGGCGCAGCTCACCGGTTTCCTGCTCAATATGATTCGACCACTGAACCGGAAGTGCTTGATAGGGTCTCGTCTCAGAAAATCGGGGCACCGCCATCATGACCGTCTCGAAATCGAGGTGATGGACGGGATACTTCACCGCCTGTAGCACCGTGCCCAGCTTCGCAGACACCCACTCGACATTCTCTTTCACACGGCGCTGAACCGGCGACAGTTTCGTACCGGCTGGAATCTCGTCGATCGTCGTCACGCCCTGTTGCGTCAGCTGACCGACCACCTGCTTCGATCCTGGCAAGTAATGAATCCAGCGCGCCGGTTTGTCCTTGGTGCAATGGTCCCAGAACGGGCAATCGTAAGGTGTATGACAATGCCGGTCCGGCTCGATCGCAGGGGCATGAGGCTGGAGCAACATACGAGTCATCTCAGCCAACCGACCCGGCACTTCAGCCCTGCGTTGCGCCACCGCCTCGGATAGATCCTGAATCGCAAACAGTTCTGTCAAGTCGACGGCCCCCTCGCGATAGAGATACGAGGTGTTGATATGCATGAGGCCGACAGAGACCAACGTCAGTCCAGTTCCCTGTATCACCTCGCTTTGCACCGCGAGATCTTCGAGATGGATGTCTTTGACCCTGGTGGAAGACTTGACCTCGATCAGACGCCAGCCACAAGGCTGTCCCTCTTCGGCTGGAACACGCTCCAGCACATCTGCACGAATTAAGACCCCGGCATGCAAAAATGCCGCTTCGAAAATCGCCGGCACGGCAGGATCCTCGATCAGCGCGGCCGTCTGCGCCAGCGCGGCCTCGCTCTGGCGATAGCCTGCTGAGACCAACACACCGCCTGGAAAGCGGCTCCTGGCCAACGCCCCGACTTCTGTGCCCATCTCAAACATCGCCTGAGTTGCCGCATCCGGCTTCGTCGCCAGAAAGGGCTGGTGAATTTCGAGATACAGCCGCTTGTGACATTGAAGGCCGGACAGAAATTTTGACTTCGAGAGGCGCGAGGCCTTTGGAGGAGAAGCTGGTACGGGATCGTTCAGGTCATTCATCGTGTATGACCCTAATCGGACGGACCCACATTTGTCCAGCAGACAGAATGTTCAACCAGAATCAGTCGCAGGCTGTTCAGAAAGGCCGTCCAGCAAGGCCGCAGCCGACGAAAGCACCGGAGGTGTACCCTCGGGGTACGTTGAGGATGCTTTCGAGGCGAGAACGCCGCTGGCGGCCTTTATCAACAGACTGCTAGGATGGCCCGCCATGGCATCCCGCATCGCACAAATCAGAAAATCCGTCCTGACCCTTGCCTTACCGGTTACGGTCAGCAGCCTGCTGCAACGGACCGAGGGCATCGCCGCCGTCTTCCTCGTCGGCGGTCTCGGCGCCACATCCATAGCTGCAGTCGGACTTGGCCAGTTACTGGCCTTCATGTCGACCACGCTCGTCTCAGGACTATCGGTAGGCGCCAACGTCCTCATTGCCCAACTATGGGGCGCTCGCCGCACCAAAGACGTCGGGGAAGCCGCCACCCACCTCCTCGGATTGGCCGCCATCGTCTCTTGCGCGCTCATGATAGTCGGATTGTCCTTGAATCGTCTCACCATGGAACTCTTGGGCGCAGAGCATCAGGTGATCGCACTGGCCCTTCCCTACTCGAATCTGATCTTCCAGGTCATTCCCTGCACGATCTTTCTGCAAGTACTATCCTCGATCATGCAAGGGACCGGGAACACCAAAACTCCGATGTATGCCTTGATCGCCGTGAATCTCCTCTATCTGACAATCGCTTATCCATTAATCTACGGACGATGGGGATTGCCAGCCTGGGGGCTTACAGGAGCAGCAGTGGCGACGGGTATCGCTGAAGGAACAGGCGTAGCCTATCTCCTCTGGGCCAATCGAACGCTCTTCAAAAAATCACTCAAGATACGCCGCGATCTCATGCACTCCACCTGGCAGATAGGAGCACCGGTTTCCGGCGAACGCATGTTTCAGCAGGCGGGCATTATCCTCTATACGAAGATCGTGCTGCTCTACGGGACGGTAACCTACGCCGCCCATCAAGTGGGCCTGTCGATCGAATCCCTCTCGTTCCTACCGGGATATGGCTTCGCCATTGCAGCGGCCACGATGGTGGGACAGAGTATCGGCGCAGGAAAATATGTGCGGGCCAAACTGGAAAACTGGGAAGCGAACCGGCTAGCCACCATCGCGATGGCCTCGATGGGTGTCCTCTTTTTTTTCTTTCCCTACGTGCTGCTCCGCGCATTTACGAATGACGAAGCGGTGGTCGAACTCGGCACCGTCTTCCTGCGCATCGTCGCGGTCCTCCAAGTGCCGCTCGCCCTCACCATGGTCCTGGCCGGATCGCTTCGCGGGGCCGGCGACACCAGATTTATCATGTGGGCGACCACCATCGGCATGTGGGGCGTCCGCGTGCCCATTGCGATGATCGCGGGCCCCTGGCTCGCGCTGGATGTGCTCTACGTCTGGAGCGCGATGATTGCAGATTGGACGGTCAGGATGGGGCTGTTACTCTGGCGCTATAGATCGGAACGGTGGAAAACGATTCAGGTCTTCCGCTGAGGAAAGGAAGGAGATGAGGGCCACCTCACAATGACCCTACCCGTGTTCTTGGTCATTCTATTGGACAATCGACCCCCATACATACGATTAAGGGCCACGTCTCGGTTTGACGCACTCACGGAAGAGAGCCCCTTACTACCGATTAGGTACGCTGAAGATGGCGATGCGCTTGCTCCCCATATTAATGGTGTGGAGCAGCGTGCCAATGAAGACGCGCTTCCGTCCGGTTGTGGCCGCGAGCCGCCAGCCTGTTCCTTTAGTCATTTTCTCTCCTCTCGGCGCCTTCTTTCCCTTGATACTAATCTCACTGGCCATACATCCCCCTTCGTGATTAGACAGGTTTACCATACCCTCTCCCGCATTATAGGATCAGACATGAGTATGGACGTATTGCGATAATAATCGCCCGCCTCGCTCACCCTGATCAACATAGCAGGTAACATCCATGTCCGTCCCTCTCCGCTTGCGAGTAAAGAAATGGATCATTGCTTGACCTAGCACTTCTTTCCCCTTGGCTCCACATTAGTGACTTGCAACTCCACGTGGAATACCCTGGCCCCTTCTGGTGCCTCACCGCTAGCGGCAACGATCAGTAGAAGATCCTTCATGACGAGATCAACCTGACGAATTTATTAACACGGCTAGAATGGAGGTTCTGCCGCAGCGCAAACCCCGCCCGCGCTCACCTTGATACTGCGATTTCATCTCGATCAAGTTGACTTGTGTCATCCGGTCGCTCATCGGGGCGCCTAATGACTGAGTTGAACAGCCAGCGGCCAGAGCGCGTAGGCGACGGCCGCACTCTCGTCCGCTCGAACGCGTTGTTAGGCTGCGATTTCACCTTACTGCACGCAGAAGGCCACCTTGTGGAATCTCATTCGACCAATACCTCAGTAGAATTGAAGCTATCTCCCGGAGGTTCATTCCGGCTCTTTCCGCACGTACGAGGAAGAGCAAAGGCTCCCCGTACGCAATTGTCGATAAAGCTGCGTAATGGCCTTTGACCCATTGGCCAAGGCCCGCTCGACATAGTCGATGGTAAATCTCCTTTAGATCAGACCTCGATAGCGACTCAATCTCCATCAGCTTTCGAATTCCGTCGTCGTCCTCGCACAGATCGAGAAACTCCTCCAAAGATTTTTCCTGTTCGGAATTTCCGCTGTGCAGATTTTGCATAAATACTGCGACTACATCGTCAACGGTCTGGTCGGGCGGAGCAATCTTGAGCTGCAGCCTTCGAAGTCTGAAGGATTTCTTCCATGAACGGAGGAACGTTGAGAGAATCCCCATTTTTTGCCCTTTTCTTGCAGCCTAAATATTGAGTGTTCTAACCGGCAAAGTACGCTCAGACAAACTACAACCTAGCGCGTGATTCTTACGCGCCTTATTCCTCATATTGCGAGTTCATGGCTGCAAAAAATTTTTGCATTTGCTGCGCCTGGGCTTCTGGCATGCCGGGCATATGCCAAACCGTCACTTGCCGGGCATTCATGAATCGATGTTTTGCAGTTGTTATATCTACAATTGCGGCACAGGACACCAATGCTGAAAGAGCCCTTCCTGTTGCAAGGTAACGTCGCAAATATCTTTTGTGACCTCGAAGAAACGCATAGTTCCATTCGGTCAGGATTGCCGACATGCTATCAACTGTGGGGGCCTTGAGCAGGCAGTTTTCTGGGAGAAGGTCGTCGATGTTCAATGCAACGATTCCAAAGTCGCAATCTCTCTCTATCTGTGCCACTGCGTTCGAAAGAACTTTGGAGAAGTTCCGTTCAGAATATATCTTTTTACACGCCATGCCAACACGTGCGCCCCTAAAGTTGATGATTAGGTCCGGCTCTCCGATTCGCGCATCAATTTTGTGCTCTGTCAGAATTCGAAGGAGCTCAAGCTCCCATAGCGTGTCTTTGGCTTTCGAACGTTGACGATCAAGCAAGTCGATGCTTCCATTTAGTAGTTCTTCGAGGACCGCCTTGGGATTGTCGCAATTTCCAATCGAAAGTGCTGCGCTCGCGATTCGCTCGATCTGTGCGGCACTGAGTAGGTGGTTAAACGATGCGCGGTCATTTTCGCCGCAGATCCACGCATCTGATAGTTCGATCGCGTCATCGATAAACTTTGTCAGCGTAACACTTCTTTGTGGCTGAAGACCGTGCGACTGCAGTAGATCCCTGAGTGCCACTGCACGTGCCTTGATGCTCACGTATGGCGAACTATCCTCCAAGGAGAAAGCCGACGTTGAGCCAGACTGGACAAGCTGTCCAGATTCATTGGCTTGATAAATCGGTTGATGCTCGGATTGCCGCTTCATAGGGCTAACTATTGAGTACACTGCCCGACATATTACGTGGGGAACAGCGGGATAGGCACCGCCGCAGACGTGGAAGCCAGTCCCCTGGCCTCCACGCGCCGGTCTCGCAACGCGGCTCAGCGATTTCGCGACGAACCGTCATGAATAATGCGGGCTAATACTTCTCAACGATATTCACATAGCCGAATTGGTCCAATAAACGGATCGGCATAGTTCCATTATCGGGATGCTAGAAAATGGTCTATTCGTCCGATCTGGTGTGTTTTGTCCATTTCGTCTGTCTGGTCGATTTGGTTTATTTAGTTCATCGAGTTGATCTTGTTTAAGCAGACTGACTGAACAGACAAGACAGACCGGGCTTAGTGCGGGTTAGCAATTCGTCCTGACGGATGGTCGCGTGTCTGTCCCTGTTCCGATCGTGACTTCAATCCGCGCAACCCCCTTCACATTGGCGCACAGATCGCCCAGGCCAGGGGTCACCAATCGATAGGGCCCGCCTTTCGATTCCGGCAATGGCTCCCCATCTACTTCATACAACAGAATCCCCCACTCCAGGGCCTGCGCGAGGGTGAGACAGGCTGAATATTTTCCGTCTGCCGAATGCACCGTGACATGGTCGGCTTTGATCGCCAAGGCCGGCACATCCAACAACGCCTTGAGGCGAATGCCTTTCCCCTTCATGTTGGGCATCACCGTCGAAATGTCGAGCTGCTGTTCTGCCGGCAGGGCCGCGATTGCCGCACGATCGAGCGAGACAGGCTGGACCACCGCCCCGTCGATCCGCACAATACCGGGACCGCTTCGATCCCGCTCGGTGATCGTTTTGATCACGGCTGTCAGCATGTCGTTCAACGGCGTCGGGATACCGAACTCCCGCCCGAGCTTGGCAACATACCCATTCAGCACATCGATCTCGGTCGGCCGCCCAGCCTTCCAATCGTCATACATCGACGTATGAATATCCCGAATCTCCTGGGTCCATCGAACGACCTTCTCCGCCATATCATGGGCTAACGGCACCTTGACGGCTGCCGCGACTGCCATCACTTCTCCCACGATCTGTTGAATGACGCGCAACATCTCGGGGTGATCGAGCGCCTTGGCGACTTTGTCGTCGATCATCACCGTCAGAGGATTAAAGACGCAATTCCAGCACATCTTCTCCCACTTGCTGCGACGGACATCCTCGGTCAACTGGCAGGGAATGCCCGACTGCTTGAACAGATCTGCGATGGCCAGCAGCCGAGGGCTCTGATGCCCCATCATCTCGCCGATCGCCACCGCCCCCTTTTTGTAATGATCGATGACCCCTGGCGCGGCGATCTTGGAGTAAATGAAGGCCACCCCACCGACGACACAATCTCGTTGAAGGCGCGCCACAATACGGTCTTCTGTATCGACCCCATTCTGGAGGGTCAAGATGACGGTTTGATCGGTCAAGACCGGTTCGATTTGGGTGAGCACCTCATCCAAATCGTAGGCTTTGACAGAAAGGATGATCAGGTCCGGCCTCGGGAGATCGCGCGGATCAGACGCCGCTTGCGGATGCACGGTGAAGGAGCCCTTGGCACTGCGGATCGTGAGACCATTTTGCTTCACGGCGGCGAGGGTCTTAGGCCGCAGCAGGAACGACACATTGGGATTGTTCTTCGCCAGATGCGCCCCAAAAAACCCGCCCACCGATCCGGCACCGACCATCAGAATATTTTTCATCGCCTTACTCCTCCCGAACAACCTACGGGAAAACGCAGTTTACCCCTGAAGCATTCACAGACATCGAAAACTGAGATAGCCACGATCCACCTTACAGGATGCTCAAAATGGCCGCCCAGCAAGGCCGCAGCGAGTGAAGAGCCGAGGCGTACCCGTAGGGTACGTTGAGGATCTGAACGATGCGAGAACGCCGCTGGCGGACTTTTTCAGCATCCTGTAAAAGAGGCCGTACTATAGCAGGCCGCTGAACTAGGATAAAATACCTCGCCATGAGCCCAGAAGAACTATCAGAAGCCCGCGCTCGCGTTACGTCCGCACGAGCCATCACGATCCTGACCGGTGCAGGCATATCTGCCGATAGCGGCGTGCCGACTTTTCGCGGAGCGGAGGGTTTGTGGCGCAGCTACCGTGCGGAAGATCTCGCGACTTCGGAGGCGTTTGCGCGGGACCCCCGGCTAGTCTGGGAATGGTACAACTGGCGACGTGAATTGATTGCCACGAAACAGCCGAATCCTGCCCACATTGCCCTTGTAGAACTTGAACGCCGCAGGCCCGATACATTCTGGCTCATCACGCAAAATGTGGATGGGCTCCACCGAGCGGCTGGCTCGCAGCGCCTCTCCGAAATTCACGGCAATATTTGGAAGGTTCATTGCACGGGCTGTGCGGTGATCTCAGACAATCACGAGGTCCCTCTTCCCCTCCTGCCGATGTGCCGGCAATGCGGTGCCCTGCTCCGGCCTCATATCGTCTGGTTTGGGGAATCGCTCTGGGAGAAAGATCTGCGGCGCTGCGATGAGGCTCTACGGGACTGCGACCTCTTGCTGGTGATCGGCACGTCCGGAGTCGTCTATCCAGCAGCAGGCTTTGCATCAGTTGCAAAGGAAACTGGCGCGCTGGTCATCGAAATCAATCTTGAAACCACTCCACAATCGGACCTGGTCGATCTCTCCTTACAGGGCCGAGCAAAGGATCTGGTCCCGTTACTTCTTTGACCCCAGTACCAGAGGAAGAAGCTCTTCCAACGTTCGAATGACGTGTCCGCCAGACGTCTGAGCACGGCCGGTGCGATCCAGCAACACACCGGTCAGCCCAGCCTTCGTCGCACCCTCCAGATCGTCCCGGACACTGTCACCGACATGTATCGCTTCGTCCGGATCGATGGCATGTTTCTCCAGAGCAATTTCGAAAATCTTTGCCGCCGGCTTCGCGGCTCTGGAGAGGCTCGCAATTGTCACCGTATCGAAGAGCCGGTCGATGCCCAGTCCCCGTATCACCGGAAAAAGCCGGGAATCGAAATTCGACACGATCCCCAGCTCGAACCCCTCTTCACGCAACCTCGTCAGCACGGCATGGGTTTCGGGGAACAGCGTCCAGGAACGAGGATCTTCAAACAGCTGAAAAACCTCCTCGAAGAATTCATCGAATCGCTCGAACATCCCCACGCGGTAAAACACATTGTGGACGATGTCGAACCACCAGAGCCGCTCGCATTGCTTCAACTTGAGGGGGTCTGTGACGGCAAAAATCGGCGGCGCTGCATCATGGAAGGCACGCTGAAAGGCTTGTCCGATCGATACCAGAGAGTCGGGTTTCTGCCGAAACCCATACTGCAACGCATGCTGCAAGTAGATATCCGCCACCGAGCCGTTAATATGAAAGAGTGTCTCGGCTGCATCGAAAAAAATGACGTGGATTGGGGTCTTCATGGGTTATCAGGTCCTCTTCCTCTCGAATGGGAATCAGTCCAAACATGCGCAGTCGCAGGACGTACCGATCATGCGATTTCTTGACAAAGAATACCCCCACTGCTAGCTTCGAGATAGTTCAATAACATTGGAGGGTTAGGTGGCTTCTACCATCTTTATCGTCGACAGTAGCCCCGCTGTCCGTCGGCTGGTCGAGCAGATTTCCACGCCGGAAGGCTGTGATGTCGTGGGATTCCAGGATGCCCCCACCGCCTTAGAAGCGGCACGCCGAATGAGCCCCCATCTCATCATTGCCGACTATCATTTAGAGAACATGACCTTTTCTGGATTCTGCAAGGAAATCTACAAGCTGGATAATCTGGCAGAAACCTCTATCGTCTCCCTCATCAGCCAATCAGACCGTGTCGATGAAACCCATTTACGTTCGCTGGGCGTGAAGCTGTTCCTCAAGAAGCCCTTTCAGTCAGAAGACCTCATCGAAGTGATCAAGGATCTGGAAACACAGCAGGCATCCAGGACGAATGGAACAAAGAAAAAATCTCGTTCCTGGCCGCCGGTCTCAAGCGCGACGGACTCGGATGATGAGGACGAATTCATCGACGACAGCGCGACAGAAGAAGAGGAACAGGCGATCGCACCCCACCCTCAACCGAAAGAACCCCCTGTGACCACAACCACTGCCGCGCAGGCTTCGACACCTGAACCTGAAGAGGCGATGAAGGGCCTCTTCGGTCAACTTCTTCAGTCTATGTCAGAACGGACGGAAAAAAACATTGCCGACCTGCTTCCCCAGATGGTGGGGAAAGATCTGGCCACCCTCGTGGCCAAGGCCGTGGAAACAGAGGTGCAGCGCAACATGGGCGCGGCGCTCACGAAAGAGCGGCTGACAGAGGTGCTTGAACCGATGCTCATTGCAGCGCTCCCGAAGATCCTCTCACGAGAAACGGTCTTGCTCGAACCCGTCATTCGACAAGGCATTTTCGATATCGCGAGCCCCCTGATCAAGGAACGCATCGATCAACTCGTCCGGGAACAAACCAATACCGTGCGCACCCTACTGCCCGATAT
>CXWL01115465.1_pt1 | contig 10649 bp, 8 predicted proteins | sample 590931 | NCBI WGS metagenome assembly CXWL01 (sample SAMEA3498368, study PRJEB10139) | groundwater metagenome | biome: water well; material: biofilm material | place: Germany | collected 2015-04-27 | reverse complement strand
CGAGGACGAACGAGGCCGCGCATGCGATCAGCGCGCGGCGGGTCGGCGTGAAGCGGTGGTTCATGGTGTCTCCTGTCGTGGTCTTGTGGGGGAACGGGTTCAGGCGGGCCGCAGTGCGCCGGTGACGGCCGCGCGCAGCCGCGCGATCAGCCGTTCGTGCCAGCGCGGGTTGCGCACGATCTCGGCGCGGTAGAAGCTCGGGCACAGCGTTGCCGCATGCGCGTTGGCGCCGCACAGGCCGCAGCCGACGCAGCCGTCGACCACGGTGGCCACCGGGTCGACCTTGAGCGGGTCGGGGTTGTCCTTCAGCGTCAGCGTCGGACAGCCCGACAGGCGGATGCAGGCGTGGTCGCCGTTGCACACGTCCTCGTCGACGCCGTACTTGACGCGCTCGACACGTTCGCCGCGCTGCAGCAGCCCGGCGATCCACGGCTTGATGCGACGCTGCCGCTCGAGCTGGCATTCGCCCTCGGCGATGATCACCTTCAGGCCGTCGAACGGGCTGGTGAAGGCCTCCTCCAGCACGCGCCGCATCGCGTCCACCTCGTAGGTGTGCACGGTGCGCAGCCACTTCGCTCCCATGCCCTTCAGGGTGTCTTCGATAGCCTGGTTCTTGTGCGCCAGGCTCTGGTGCAGCCTGGACTGCGCGGCCGCCTCGGCCTTGGCCGCGTCGTCGGGCGTGTTCAGGATGTCCTGCGTGCCGGTGGCCGAGGTGTAGCCGTTCTTCATGATCAGCAGCACCGCGTCGTCGCCGTTGAACAGCGCCGATTGCACGCCGGTGAGCAGGCCGTTGTGCCAGAAGCCGCCGTCGCCCATGATCGCCAGCGTGCGCCGCCGCATCATCGGCGACACGCCGGCGCGGCTGGCCAGGCTCATGCCGTAGCCGAGGATGGAGTGGCCCGAGCTGAAGGGCTCGAAGGTGGCCAGCGCGTGGCAGCCGATGTCGGCAGCGATGTGCACCGGGCCGACCTCGGCCTGCGCCAGCTTGAGCGCCGAGAACACCGGCCGCTCCGGGCAGCCGACGCAGAAGCCCGGCGGGCGCGCGGGCAGCGTGCCCATGACCTGCGCCACCGCTTCGCGGCGCTGTGCGTTGCCGGCCAGCCAGGCGCGCGCGGCGCCCGTGTCGAGCCCGGGCAGGTAGCGCGCCGAAAACGCCAGCAGGCCCTGCGCGATCACCTCGACCGTGTATTCGCCGGCGGGCGGCAGCATGTCCTTGCCGTGCACCGGCGTCTGCACGTCGAGCCGGCGCAGCGCCTGGCCGATGTCCTTCTCGATGTACTCGGGGCTGCCCTCTTCCAGCACCAGCACGGCGCGCTTGCCTGAACAGAACGACGAGAGTTCGGCCGGCACCAGCGGGTAGGTGACGTTGAGCACCTGCAGCGGGATGTCGCTGCCGCCGAACGCGTCGGCCAGGCCGAGCTGCTGCAGCGCACGCATCAGCGCGTTGTAGAGACCGCCCTGCACGACCAGGCCGACGTCGGCGAAGCGCGCCCCCTCGATGCGCTCGTTCAGGCCATGCTCGACGATGTAGCGCTGTGCCGCCGGGATGCGCTGCTCGATCTTCAGCTTCTCGTGGCGGAAGGTCACCGGCGGGTGCGCCAGGCGCATGTAGTCGAAGCCGGCCGGCTCGTCGATCAGTGCGCGTGTCGACAGTTTCGGCGCCACGTTGTCCTTGCACTCGAAGCGCCCGCGCACGTGGCAGGCACGGATGCGCAGCTCCATGATGGCCGGCATGTTCGAGGCCTCGGACATCGCGAAGGCATGCTCGACCAGCCGCACCATGTTGCCGAGCTCGGGCCGCGGGTCGAGCAGCAGCAGCGTGCTCTTCAGCGCGTAGGCGTGGGTGCGTTCCTGGATCACGCTGGCGCCTTCGCCATAGTCCTCGCCGACCACGATTAGCGCGCCGCCGATCACGCCGGGCGAGGCCAGGTTCGACAGCGCATCGGCGGCGACGTTGGTGCCGACGATGCTCTTCCAGGTCACCGCACCGCGCAGCGGGTAGTGGATCGACGCGCCCAGCATCGCCGCCGCCGAGGCCTCGTTCGAGCAGGCCTCGACGTGCACGCCCAGCGTGTCGACGTAGGGCCGCGCCTGCACCATGACGTCGAGCAGGTGCGACACCGGCGCACCCTGGTAGCCGCCGATGTAGGCCACGCCCGACTGCAGCAGCGCCTTGGTGATGGCGAGGATGCCCTCGCCGTGGAAGGTGCGGCCTTCGCCCAGCTTGAGCTGCTCGATCTCTTCGGTGAACTGGACTTCCATGCGTGCGGGCCGCTCGCGGCAGCCGGCCTGATCTCCTGCCGCGCACTCTAGGCAGCACTGACCCATTCGTCCATGCAATGAAGCTCACGAGTACCATTCGCACGGTGCATATCCGCAACTTCGACCTCAACCTGCTGCACGTCTTCCAGGCGGTGCACGCCGCGGGCAACGTCAGCCGCGCCGCCGAGACGCTGGGCCTGTCGCAGCCGGCGGTGAGCCATGCGCTGACGCGGCTGCGGCTGGCGCTGCACGACGCGCTGTTCGTGCGCACCAGCGGCGGTGTCAGCGCGACGCCGAAGGCGCAGCAGTTCGCGCGCCAGGTCGACGCGGCGCTGCGCCTGCTCGACGTGGCCATCCACGAGGCCGACAGCTTCGACCCGGCACGCTCGCAGCGCCGCTTCGTCGTTCACATGAGCGACATCGGCGCCGACGAGTTCCTGCCGCTGCTGATGGCGCAGGTGCACCGCCACGCGCCGGGGGTGCGCATCGAGGCGCTGCAGCTCGACCCGGCGGCGGTGGGTGCAGCGCTGGAAGAGGGCCGCATCGACCTCGCCTTCGGCTACCTGCCGGCACTGACCGGCACCGAGCAGATGCACCTGCTCGACGAGCGCTACGTCGTGCTGCTGCGCCAGGGCCATCCGCTGGCCGCCAAGCTGCGCGACCGCGCGGCGCTGCAGCAGCTCGACTTCATCCTCGTGGCCAGCCACATCGAGCCGGCGAAGGCGCTGCACCTGCTCGGCCTGGAATCGCGCATCCGCCTGACGCTGCCGCACTTCACGGTGGCGCCGTCCATCCTTGCCGCCAGCGACCTCGCCGTGGTGATGCCGCTGCGCCCGGCGCTGCGCTTCGCGGCGCGCCACGCGCTGCAGGTTGTCGAGCCCGATCTCGGGCTGCCGCCCTTCTCGGTGTCGATCCACTGGAGCTGGCGCGCGCAGCACGACAGCGGCCACCGCTGGCTGCGCGAGGTGGTCGCGGCGATGCGCTTCGTGCCCGTGCCGGCGGCGCCGCGGCGCCGCGCGCCGCGCCGGGGCCGCGCCGCATGAACGGGACTCGCGCCGCCCCCGCCCGGCCCGGGCTGGTGGCGATCACCTGGCCGCTGTTCGCCGAGCTGCTGCTGGGCACGCTGGTCGGCCTGGCCGGCCTGGCGCTGGCCGCGCGCGTGTCCGACGCGGCCTCCGGCGCCTACGCCATGTCCAACCACGTGCAGCAGGCCTTCTTCCTGCTCTTTCGCATCGTCAGCATGGGCGTCAGCGTAGTCATCACGCAGCAGCTCGGCGCCGGCGACCGCGCTGGCGCCGACGCCTCGGCACGCGCCGCGCTCGGCGCGAGCAGCTGGCTGGGCCTGGGCGCAGGCCTGTGCGTGGCCGCCGGCGCGGGCGGGCTGCTGCGCTTGCTCAACGTGCCGGCCGAGGTGCAGCCGATCGCGCAGCCCTTCCTGCAGATGCTCGCCATCGGCCTGGCGCTGGACGCCTTCAACGCCAGCATGGCCGCGGTCATGCGCGCCCACCTGCACGCGCGCGACACGCTGCTGGTGATGCTGGTGATGCATGCGCTGCACCTGCTGCTGTGCGTGCCCCTGATGAACGGCGCAGGCGCGCTGCCGGCCCTGGGCCTGCCCGGCTTCGCCATCGCGCTGGCCGCCAGCCGCGCGCTCGGCCTGGTGCTGCACCTGTGGCTGTGGAAGCGGCGGCTGGCCATCGTGCCGACGCGGCGCGACTGGTGGGTGATCCGCCGCCGGCGGCTCGCACCGGTGCTGCACATCGGGCTGCCCGGCGCGGCGGAGAACATCGCCTGGCGGCTGGCGATGATGGTCACCGTGGCGATGGCGGCGCGCATGGGTGTGCCCGAGCTCGCGGCGCAGAGCTACACGCTGCAGATCCAGCACTTCGTGCTGCTGTTCGGCGTGGCGGTGGGCTTCGCCAGCGAGATCCTCGTCGGCCACCTGATCGGCGCGGGCCGCCTGCACGAGGCCGACCGGCTGGTGCACAAGAGCATGCGCTGGGGCCTCGTCGTCGGCAGCCTCGGCGCGCTGATTGCCGCGCTCAGCGCGCCCTGGACGCTGCCGCTGTTCACCCGCGACGCGCAGGTGGTGTCGTGGGGCTCGACGCTGCTGTGGATCGCCGTGCTGCTCGAACCGGGGCGCGTGTTCAACCTCGTGGTCATCAACGCCCTGCGCGCCACCGGCGACGCGCGCTTTCCGGTGGCCGCGGGCAGCCTGTCGATGCTGCTCGTGATGGCCGGCGGTGCCTGGCTGCTCGGCGTGCACTTCGGGCTCGGACTGGTCGGCGTGTGGATCGCCTACACGGCCGACGAGTGGCTGCGCGGTCTGATGATGGCAGCGCGCTGGCAACGACGTGGCTGGCTGCCGCATGCGCGGGCCACGCATCGACGCATCGGCCGCTCGCGCCGGCCGACGAGCAACTGACAAGTGACATCGACAAAGATCGCGTTGTCACTTCTGAGTCTTCGGGAGCAAACTACCGCACCGATCTCGCGCGAACAGATCGACAAACCCTGCGAATCAGCAGATTGGGTGGATAGAATTTTTGTGTCTCTCGTCGTCGAACTGACATGTCCCAAAACACCATCTCGCCGCTGCCACGCACCCTCGCGCTTGTCGATGACGACCCCGAGTACCGCGAATACCTCGCCGCCCACCTGCGCGGCCTGGAGATCGAGGTGTCGACCTTCGGTGACAGCAACGAGCTGCTCGCGCACACCTCGCCCTTCTCGTTCAACTTCTACATCCTCGACCTGATGCTGCCGGGGGTGGACGGCGTCGAGCTGATCCGCATCCTGCGGCGCCGCACGCAGGCCGGCCTGCTGGTGGTCTCCGGGCGGCTGGCGCCGGACGTGTTCTCGTCGGTGGTGGACGCCGGCGCCGACATGCACCTGTCCAAGCCGGCCAGCTTCGACCAGATCGTCGTCGCCATCCGCGCGGTGCACCGCCGCGTGGCCTCGTACAGCGGCAGCTCCGGCGAATGGCTGCTCGACCGCCAGGCCGGCCGGCTGATCGCGCCCGACGGCGTGCGCATCGACCTCAGCGATCTCGACCTCGCGGTGATGGAGCGCTTCGTGCAGGCCGAAGGCCAGGCGGTGACGCGCGAGTCGCTGTGCCACCACCTCGGCCGCCCCGTCACCGAGGAGCCGGACAACACGCTCAGCGCCATCATCTACCGGCTGCGCCGGCGCATCGAGCGCGCCACCGCCAGCCCGGTGCCGCTGCAGGCGCTGTCGCGCGTGGGCTACGTGTTCCGCGGGCCGCTGCGCAGCGCCTGAGCCGACAGGGCACTACTGCCCCTGCGGCAGCCAGAGCCGGAACACCGCACCGCGCGGCCGGTTCGGCTGCACGTCGACGCTGCCGCCGTGCAGCTCCATCACGCGGCGCACCACGTGCAGTCCGATGCCGTGCCCCGGAAGGCCGTGCGAGCCGCGTACACCGCGCTCGAACAGGCGCGGCACCAGGTCGTCGGCGATGCCCGGGCCGAGGTCCGAAACCTGGAACACCAGCGCCAGCGGCTCGTCGCTGTCGATCACGCGCAGGATCACCTCGCTGCCCGGGCCCGAGTAGGCCAGCGCATTGCCGAGCACGTTGCGCAGCGCCAGCCGCATCAGCGGGATGTCCATGCTCGCGGTGCGCGTCGACGAGATGCGCTCCACCCGCACCCGTGACCTCGCCTTGGCGTCGAGGTCGCCCAGGCTGAGGTCGATCAGCGCACCGACGTCGGCATCACGCGCGTCGAGCTTCTGGCTGCTGGTCAGCAGCGTGGTGGCGGCCAGCGTGTTGTCGAGGCTGGAGACGATCTGCCCGATCACCGACTGCGCGCGCGCGATGCGCTGCGCTGCGCCGCCTTCCCGCGGCAGGCCGGCCGCGGCGCTCTGCAGCGCGGCGGAGGCATTGTTCAACGGCTGGCGCACCTCGTGCGCGAGCACGCGGACGAACTCCTCGCGCTGCTCGAGCAGCTCGCGCAGCGAGCGCGCCTGCTGCTCGGCCGCACTGCGCAGACCCTGCTCGCGCACGAGCGCGGCGCTGCGCTCGGCCTCGGCCTCGTGCTTGGCGGTGACGTCGAGCAGCAGTCCGATCGCGGCCGGGCCGTCGCTGTCGTGGATCGGGCAGGCGAACGTCTCGACCATGATCCGGCTGCCGTCGCGGCGCACGCCGGTGAACTCGAGCCGCGTGACCGGTTCATCGCCGGAGATGACCCGCCGCGCGACCGCGTTGACGCGCTCCAGGTCCTCGGGCGCGATCACCGTGTGTGCGCGCACGCGGCCGCCGGTCATGTCCTCCGGCGTGTCGTGGCCGAAGATCGCCGCAAAGGCCAGGTTGACGAAGCGATACTCGTTCTTGACCTGCACATACACGCCGACGAGCGACTGCTCGACCAGTGCGCGCAAGCGCAGTTCCGACAGGCGCCATTGCTCGGTGCGCTCGGCCACCAGCGCCTCGAGGTGGTGGCGGTGCTGCTCCAGCTCGCGCGCCTGGGCGCGCCGTTCGGTGACGTCGCGCGACGAGCAGTACAGCAGTTCCTCCCCGTCGATGCTCACGCCCAGGCTGACCACCTCGACCTCGATCACCAGGCCATCGCGGCGGCGGTGCTGCGAGCTGAAGTGGGTGAGCTGGCCGGTCGCGAACGCGGCGAGCCGCCGCTCCAGTTCGTCGGCCGAGAGCCGGACGTCCCAGAACGACACGTGCTGGGTGAGCAGCTCATCGCGCCGGTAACCGAGCATGGCGGCGAAGGATTCGCTCAGTTCCACCAGCCGCCCGGCGCGGTCGATCACGTGCATGCCGTCGCCGGCAGAGCGCAGCAGCGCCCGATGGCGCTGGCCTTCACGGATCAGCGCCTGGCTGGTGCGCGCCTCCGCGGACCACGCGCGGTACAGCAGCGTCGAGCCGATGGCCAGCGCCACCATCACCAGCGCGGCCAGCGCGGTGACCTCGATCGTCTGCACGCGCCAGGGCACGAGGAAGTCCTCGGTCGACAGGCCGACGATGACGACCAGCGGGTGGCGGCCGACGCGGCGGTAGGCATTGGCCCGCTCGACACCGTCCATCGCCGTGCGCGCGACGTAGCTGCCGCCCTGCGGCCGCTCGGCCAGCGCCTTCGCCAGTTCGCCCGACACGGTCCGCGATCCGACCTCCGCGGGCGCGCCGGCAGATGCGCTGCGCCGCGCCACCAGGCCGAGCTCGTTGCCGCGCACCGAGATCGCCCCTTGCCGGCCGAGGTCCACGCCCTCCAGCAGTTCGCCGAAACGATCGGCCGCCACGTTGGCGTAGACCACGCCGCCGAAGGCGCCGCCCTTGGCGCGCAGGGGACGTGCCACGGCCACCACCCACTTCCTGCTGACGCGTGCCAGCAGCGGGCCGGAGACCACCGGCCCGGCTTGCACGCCGTCGCGCGCGCGCATGAAGTAGTCGCGATCGCCGATCTCGACACGCCCTGTGGCCTGCACCCCGCGCCCATGGCGCACCACGCCCTGCGCATCGGCGATGCGCAGGCTCTCCAGTTGCGGCAGCAGCTCCAGGTGCTGCTCGAGCAGCGCCTCGATGTGGGCGGCGTCCGGCGTGCCGCGGTCCTGTTCGGACTCGAGGTCGATCAGCACGTTGCGCAAGCCGATGTCGACACGGTCGATCTCGGCCTCGATGCCTTGCGCCAGCGTGGCGGCAAGGTTGTCGGTGGCCACCTCGGCGCGCTCGATGAAGTTGCGCCGGCTGGCCGTCTGCGACATGAGCACCAGCGCCACCACCAGGGCCAGCAGCAGCAGGTTCAGCAGCAGCAGCCGCTGGCCGAGGCGGGCCGCCGCAGTCACGCCGGGAGCGACACGGGCAGACGCCATCGGATCGGAACGGTGCTGCGCGCGACCGGCGACGACAGCCTCAGTTCCAGGGCAGCATCAGCGTGAGCAGCAGCAGCTTCTCGAACTCCGGCTCGAAGCGGTCGATGATCTTCTGCGGATGCGGGCACAGCCCGGCGTCGCTGATCAGCCCGAACTGCACGCCGCCGTTGTAGGTCAGGATGCTCACGCCCAGCCCCACATCGCCCGAGGCGGGCACCCAGAACATGTTCTGCTTCAGCGTGGCGCCGCACAGCTTGAGCGGCTGCGCCGGTCCGGGCACGTTGGTCATCACCGCGGTGGTCTTCTTGGCGAACAGGCCGAGCATCGCGTCCTGCACCGGCTTGATGGTCAGCCCGGCCACGGCCAGCACCGCGAAGGCGAGCAGCGGCTGGTAGCTGCCCTTGAGCTCGTTCATGCGCTTGCGCACGGCATAGACCCGCTCCACCGGGTTGTCGATGCCGATCGGCAGCACCAGCGGCGCGAGGCCGAAGCGGTTGCCCAGCTTCCAGGCCTCCTCGAGCGGGCGCAGGTTGACCGGCACCATGGCGCGGATCTCCTTGCCGGACGGGTCATCGCCTTGCTCGCGCAGGTAACCGCCGATGGCGCCCGCCACGCAGGCCAGCAGCACGTCGTTGATCGAGCAGCCCAGGCCCTTGCCGATCGTCTTGACGCGGTCCAGCGGCATCGGCTCGCTCCAGGCGACGATCTTCTTGCCGATCGGCTTGCCCTTCAGCGAGGTGGGCGAATCGTCAGGCATCAGCAGCAGCGCCGCCGCGTCGCTGACCACCTGGTAGCCCATGCGTGCCACGTCCAGCGAGCCGAGCAGCGGCTGCTGCGGGTGGGCCAGCACCTCCATCGACTTGGCCACGCCGCTGCCGTACATGCCGATCGCCTTGATGGTGATGTCGGTCAGCGGCTTGAGCACCGCCTCGGACAGCCAGTCCTCCTCGTGCGCCTCGTCGGGCTGCTCGCGCTTCTTGCGCTGCGGCGGGTCCATGCCGCCGTCGGTGATCGACATCACCACCGAGATCAGCGCGATGCCGTCGCCGATGCAGTGGTGCACGCGGGCGAGCATCGCGCTGCCGCCGTCGTAGTGCTCGATCAGGTGGAACTGCCACAGCGGGTGGCGCGGGTCGAAGGGCGTGGTGGCGAGTTCGCCGGCGCGCTCCTGCAGCGCGTCGCGTGCCGACTGACCGGAACGCGGCTCGAGCGACTCGCGCACCACGTGGCGAGCGATGTCGAAGTTCTCGTCGTCGACCCAGGTGGCGCCCATCGCGTCCTGCACCACCTTCTGGCGGAAGCGGTCGTACTTGAGCAGCTTGTCCTCGATGCGCCGGGTCAGCGCCGCATGGGTGATGCCGGGCTGCAGCAGCCAGACGCCGACGATCATCATCAGGTTGACGTCGTTGTCCATGCGCAGCCACGCGGTATCCACGCGCGACATGCGCTCGGCGGTTTGCGACATCGGGGGTCTCCTGGCGGCGTTTTTCGAATGGGCCAAGATGCTGGGTAACATCGGCACCGTCAATGCCCATTTTCACCCACAGGAGACCCTCCCATGGCCGACCTCAAGAAGCGTTTCGAACAGGCGGTGGCCGACTCGAAGAGCCTGCCCGAGAAGCCCGACAACCAGACGCTGCTGCAGATCTACTCGCTGTACAAGCAGGCCACCGCCGGCGACGTGGACGGCAAGCGCCCGGGCTTCACCGACATGGTCGGCCGTGCCAAGTGGGACGCCTGGAACACGCTGAAGGGCAAGTCGGCCGACGCTGCGATGCAGGAATACGTCGACCTGATCCAGGGCCTGAAGGAATAGCAGCGGCTATTTCTTCTTCGGGGCGGCCTTCTTCGCCGCCGCCTTGCTGCTCTTGGCCAGCAGCTCATCGAGGTTCTTCTCGATCTCGCCCTCGATCGTCTTGCTGAAGGCGCCGAGCAGGAAGCCGAGCCTGGCGTCGAGGTCGAAGTGGTCGGCCGCCACGATCAGGCGGCCGTTCACGCCGGAGCGCGTGAATTCCACCGTGTCGCTGGTCTCGCCCTCGAGCACGGTGCATTCCATGTCGAACTTCTGTTCCACCTGCTCGGCCCATTTCCAGGCGACCTCGCGCGCCTTGGCGAGGCCGAGGGCATGCTTGCGGTGGATGCGGATGTCGGGCATCGGTCAGTCTCCGTTGGAAGCCAGGGCGGCGCGCCGCTGCGCCTTGGGCAGTGCGGCCAGGCGTCGCACCTCGGCGTAGAAGCGCTCGAAGTCGCGGCCGCTGCGCTCGAACAGCCNNCCGGAAAACCCGCCCCAGCGCTGCACCTTCATCGCCTCGTACTCGGTGCGCAGCTGCGCCATCAGCGCCGCCTTGCGCTCGCGCTTGTCGGCCTCGCTCGCGTCCGAGCGGTACAGCGCGTCGAGTTTGTCGCGCCAGGCCAGGGTCAGCGCGCGGAAGTCCTGCCGGCGGCCATCGAAGCGCGCGTACTCCTCGCGCGCCGGGGCCGAGGCCTGCGTGGCGAGCCAGCGCGCGCCGCCGACGCGCTCCACCGCGGTGGCGAAGGACTCGTTGAACTCG
>CXWL01104027.1_pt1 | contig 10651 bp, 8 predicted proteins | sample 590931 | NCBI WGS metagenome assembly CXWL01 (sample SAMEA3498368, study PRJEB10139) | groundwater metagenome | biome: water well; material: biofilm material | place: Germany | collected 2015-04-27 | reverse complement strand
GGACGCGGTTGTTGGTAACGCTTGCCGGCGCGCTGCGCCAACTACACCTTAGTGGTTGTGCAGGAAGCTCTTCAGCTTGTCCGAGCGCGACGGCTGGCGCAGCTTGCTCATCGCCTTCGCTTCGATCTGGCGAATCCGCTCGCGGGTGACGTCGAACTGCTTGCCGACTTCTTCCAGCGTGTGGTCGTTCGACATCTCGACGCCNNTAACGCATGCGCAGCACCTTCGCTTCGCGCGGGGTCAGCGAGTCGAGCACTTCCTTGATGACGTTGCGCATCGACGCGTGCAGCGCGGCGTCGAGCGGCGCCAGCGTGGCGTTGTCCTCGATGAAGTCGCCCAGCTGCGAATCGCCGTCCTCGCCCATCGGCGTTTCCATCGAGATCGGCTCTTTGGCGATCTTCATGATCTCGCGCACTTTGTTTTCCGGCATTTCCATCTTCAGCGCCAGGGTCGCCAGGTCCGGCTCGCTGCCGGTTTCCTGCATGATCTGGCGCGAGATGCGGTTCATCTTGTTGATCGTCTCGATCATGTGCACCGGCACGCGGATGGTGCGCGCCATGTCGGCGATCGAACGCGTGATGGCCTGGCGGATCCACCAGGTCGCGTAGGTCGAGAACTTGTAGCCGCGGCGGTATTCGAACTTGTCGACCGCCTTCAGCAGGCCGATGTTGCCTTCCTGGATCAGGTCGAGGAACTGCAGGCCGCGGTTGATGTATTTCTTCGCGATCGAGATCACCAGGCGCAGGTTGGCAACCGTCATCTCGCGCTTGGCGTGGCGCGCACGCTTTTCGCCGGCGGCCATCTGCTTGTTAATCTTGCGCAGGTCGGCCAGCGGCAGCGCCACGCGCGCCTGCAGGGCGATCATGCGCTTCTGGTGTTCCTTGATGGCCGGCACGTTGCGGCCCAGCACGGCGCTGTACGGATAGTTGGCATTGACTTCGCCGTCGACCCAGTCGAGGTCCGTCTCGGAACCCGGGAACACCTTGATGAAGTGGGCGCGCGGCATGCCGCAGCGGTCGACACAGATCGCCAGCACCGCTTTTTCGATGTGGCGCACTTCGTCCATCTGGTGGCGCAGCGTGTCGCACAGCTTCTCGACCACTTTGGCGGTGAAACGGATGCCGAGCAACTCGTTGGAAATCACTTCCTGCGCCTTGACGTAGTTCTTCGAGCCGTAGCCGTCCTTTTCGAACGCCTTGGCCATCTTTTCGAACTGCGCTTCGATCAGGTGGAACTTTTCCAGCGCGCCGCGCTTGAGCTGGTTCAGCTGCTCGGCCGAGAAGCCGGCCGCGCCGCCATTGGCGTCGCCGTCTTCTTCCTCGGCTTCTTCGTCGTCTTCCTCGTCGTCGTCCGACGCGGCCACGTGCGGCGCCGGCGTCTGCGGGGTCGACGGCTCGTTCAGGTCGACGAAGCCGTCCACCACTTCATCGACCTTGATCTCGTCGCGCTCGATCTTGTGCGACAGCGCGATGATCTCGGCGATCGTGGTCGGGCAGGCGGAGATCGCCTGCACCATGTCTTTCAGGCCGCCCTCGATGCGCTTGGCGATCTCGATCTCGCCTTCGCGCGTCAGCAGCGCGACCGCGCCCATTTCGCGCATGTACATGCGGACCGGGTCGGTGGTGCGGCCGAAGTCGGAGTCGACCGTCGACAGCGCGGTGGCGGCGGCGGCCTCGACTTCGTCGTCGCTGGTCGCGGTCGGCACGTTGTCGGTCAGCAGCATCGTGTCGGCGTCGGGCGCGCGCTCGTACACCGCGATGCCCATGTCGTTGAAGGTGGCAATGATGCCTTCGATCGCTTCCGGATCGATGATGTTCTCGGGCAGCTGGTCGTTGATCTCGGCGTGGGTCAGGAAGCCGCGGTCCTTGCCCATGTTGATCAGGTTCTTGATCTGGTTGCGGCGCCGCTCGAGGTCCGCTTCCGAGGTCTTCGGATCGGCCGCCGACGCGCCCGCCAGGCCGCCCTTGGCCTTGCGCTCGCGCGCCTTCGAGACCGCCTTCAGTTCGGCGCGCTCGACGGCGTTGATGCCCGCCACTTCATCGTTCTCGGGAGTGAATTCGCTCGGCTTGCGGCCGCGGCGTCCCGGCACCTTGACTGACGGCAGCAGGTAGCCGGAGGTGTCGATGGCGGCCAGCGTGGCCGCATCGGTGGTCTGGCTGACCGACTGGCCGCCGGTGATGATCACGGTCGGCTCGACATCGGTCTTGCGGATGCGCAGCTTGGCCACTTTCGGCGCGGCGGCAACCGGCGCCGGCGCTTCCTCGGCCTCGGCCAGCTTGAGCGCGGCCAGTTTCGACACGCGCTTGCGCACCACGGTCGGCGCCGGGCCGGCCTCTGGCGCCACTTCCGGCGCCGCTTCGACCGACGCCACGTCGGCGTGACTTTCCGGCACCACCACCGCCAGGCGCGAGCGCGTCTTGACTACCGTGACCTTGGCCGCGGCGTCGCCATCGAGGATGTACGAGGTGGCGGTTTTCGGCACGGCCAGCGGCGCGGCCTTGCGCGGCGCCTTGGTGGCGGTCAGGGTCAGTGTCTTGGCGGTGTTCTTGGTCATAAAACTCTCCAGTCGCGGGCGGTGCGCGCCAGCGAAGTCAATGATCCACCTGGGCCCGGCGCGGCGGGCCCGATGGAAGGGTGTTCGGGATAGCCCCTACCTGAGGGCGAAGTGGCCTGAAATCAAGCACGACGGGATGCGTCGGAGGCCGGATACGGCTGGCGGAATCAGGTGTGCTGTGATCAAAATAGCGCTGTGCATGGCAGAAAAGAAAAAAAGCCCGATCAGGAACCGGGCTTGAATCTATTTTCCGAGGAGAATAGAGGAGACGGGTGTAATTATGCCTTAAGGAAAGTGTCTGCGATAATTGAAAAATCCAATGTCAGATATAACGAAATCGCATACTCCCGGGCAACACTCATTTCCCTCAACACTCTCCGGTACGTCTGCGCTGCCTCAAGCCGTGCGCAGAGCAAGGGGCGGATGATACACGATTTCGCCGTGCGCCGCTCATTAGCGACGTCAAACGGAGCGCCGTCAAGGCGTGGCAAAACAACACGTCGGCCAATTGCGGCAGCACAGTCGAAAGTACCCATGCTATCCTTCCGGTTCCAGCTCTTACAATGAAGTCAATGAATACAACTAGCCCTGTCGCCGAAGAAGTCGTCGACACCCCGGCCATCGCACCCGTTGCGCCCGCCGCGCCCGCCGCCCTGAGTGCGCGCAGCCTGCTCAAGCAACTGCAGCATGAGTTCCCCGCCTTCCGCAACTGCCTGCCGCTCGCCATCGGCATCGACAAGCAGATCCTGGCGCGCCTGCCCGAACTCGACCGCAAGACCATGCGCGCCGCGCTCGGCATCCACACCGGCTCGCTGCGCTACCTGCGGGCGATGGAAAAGGCCACCGTGCGCTACGACCTCGACGGCGCGGCCGGCGCGGAAGTGACCGACACGCACCGCCTGCACGCCAAGGAAACCTTGCAGCAGCGCTTCAAGAAAGAAGCCGACCGCAAGAAGGCCGAGCGCGATGCCGCGCAAGCCGAGGAAGCGACCCGCCTGCGCCAGGAAAAGCTGCTCCAGCTCGCCTCCAAGTTCTCGCGCAACGGCTAAGCCGTTTCCATGCTGACCGATCAGGAAGAACTGCTGCCGCCTTACGCCGGCATCACGCTGGCGGAAGTGCGCATGGTCAGGTCCGAACAGGACGCCACCGATGCCCTGGCCGCGCTGCTGGCGATGGACGTGCTCGGCTTCGATACCGAATCGAAGCCGACCTTCCTGAAGGGCGAAGTGTCGACCGGCCCGCACCTGGTGCAGCTGGCCACCGACGAGGCGGCCTACCTGTTCCAGATCGGCGCCATGCCGGCGCTCGCCGTGCTCAAGGCGGTGCTCGAGTCGGACACCATCCTCAAAGTCGGCTTCGGCCTGTCGGACGACGTCAAGCGGCTGCGCGCCAAGCTCGGCATCGAGACGGCCAACGTGCTCGACCTGTCGACCGCGCTGCGCAAGAACAACGAGCGCAACACGCTTGGCGCCAAGACCGCGGTGGCGCGCTTCTTCGGCCAGGCGATGCAAAAGTCGAAGAAGATCACCACCACCAACTGGGCCATGCCGCGACTGTCGGAAAAGCAGATTCTGTATGCGGCCGACGACGCGCACGTGGCGCTGAAGGTCTACCGGTGCTGGCGGCGCGACCAGACAGCGAACTCAACCTCCCCCTGACCAAAGTCGTGGTCGGCATTCGACGCCGCGCGAACGCGGGTCATCGGAGCTGATCGCCGGATGGCATGCCGAACCGATCTAACGAACATCGAACAAATCGTCATCCTCAAAGCACGGCATCGAGGAAAGAACGTCTTTAATGGACCGTTTTTTCGGCTTTGGACTAAGCAGACTCACGCCCAGGATCACGCGGTGCTCAGCTTCCGCGCTGCGGCCATGCGCGCCTTCGGGCCTTCTTTCATCTCTCGATGCCTGCTTGCCCTTGCCCGACGTAATCTTGCCAAACGCGCTATGCTGTAGCGTCCGCGCCCTGCCCCGCGCGTTTTTTGAGCGAACCCACGATGCCATTCCCCGCACTGCCGCGCCTCGCGGCGCTGGCCTTCAGTTGCGCCGCCGCACTGCCCGCGTTTGCCGCCGACCGCCCCGCCGTGCTGCCCGACACCATGGCGCAGCGCGTCATCGCCTGCACCTCGTGCCACGCCAAGGACCAGGGCACGGACGCGTTCTTCCCGCGCATCTCCGGCAAGCCGGCCGGCTACCTGTACAACCAGCTGATCAACTTTCGCGAAGGCCGGCGCCAGTATCCGCTGATGACCTACATGGTCGATCACCTGCCCGACGCCTACCTGCGCGAGATCGCCGACTACTTTTCCACCCAGCACCTGAAAGCGCCGCCAGTGCAGCCGACCGAGGTATCGCAAGGCGTGCTCGAACGCGGCAAGCTGCTGGTGACGCAGGGCGACAAGGCGATCAAGGTGCCCGCCTGCATCGCCTGCCACGGCGAAAAACTGACCGGCGTCGCGCCCGCCATCCCAGGCCTGGCCGGCCTGCCGCGCGACTACGTCAACGCCCAGTTCGGCGCCTGGAAGAACAAGACGCGCCGCGCCCACGCGCCCGACTGCATGGCCCAGATCGCCGATCGCCTGAGCCTGGAAGACGTCGCCGCCATCTCCAGCTGGCTCGGCGCCCGCGCGCTGCCGCTCGATCCGGCGCCGGCCACCGCGGTCGCCCGCCCACTGCCGCTCGCCTGCGGCAGCTCCCCCGACTAAGCCCATGCATAAGAAAATCTATTTCATCGTGGCCGCGCTGGCCGCCGCCGCCCTGATCGCCGTGATCATCGCCTGGCCGCGCGAACAGTTCGTCGCCTCGACCTCGCCGGCGGCCAGCGCCGCCACGCCCGACAACATCGCGCGCGGCGCCTACCTGGCGCGCGCCGGCGACTGCATGGCCTGCCACACCGCGCGCGGCGGCGCCGTCTATGCCGGCGGGCGCGCGATGGAAACCCCGTTCGGCGCGCTGTACGTGCCCAACATCACGCCCGACCGCGACACCGGCATCGGCGCCTGGAGCGCGGACGATTTCTGGCGCGCCCTGCACAACGGCAAGTCGCGCGACGGCCGCCTGCTGTATCCCGGCTTCCCGTACACCAATTACACCAAGGTCACGCGCACCGACGCCGACGCGCTCTTCGCCTTCCTGCGCAGCGTGCCGGCGATGAAGCAGGCCAACACGCCGCACGCGTTGCGCTTCCCGTACAACCAGCAGGCCGCGCTGGCCGGCTGGCGCCTGCTGTTTTTCAAGCCGGGCCTGTTCGCGCCGACGCCGGCCGAATCGCCCACCTGGAACCGCGGTGCCTATTTGGTCGAAGGCCTCGGCCATTGCAGCGCCTGCCACGCCAGCCGCAACGCCGCCGGCGCCAGTTCGCGCAGCCTCGGCGGCGGCCTGATCCCATCGATCGGCTGGTACGCGCCATCGCTCACCTCGGATGCCGAGGCGGGCCTGGGCAGCTGGGAACTGCCGCACATCGTCGAATTGTTGAAGACCGGCGTGTCGCCGCGCGCCACCGTGTTCGGGCCGATGGCCGAGGTGGTCGAGCGCAGCCTGCAGCATGTCAGCGAGCCGGACGTCATCGCCATGGCGACCTACCTCAAATCGCTGCCGGCCACCAAGGCCGAGGTGCGCGAAGAGTTGAAGGGACCGAAGGTCGACCAGGTCGTCGCGCAGGGAAAGAAGCTGTATGAGACCCATTGCGTCGATTGCCACGGCGCCGACGGCAAAGGGCTGGCGCCGGCCTATCCACCGCTGGCGGGCAACCGCGCGATCACCATGGACAACTCGGTGAATGCGGTGCGCATCGTGCTCAATGGCGGCTTCGCGCCCGGCACCATCGCCAATCCGCGCCCGTACGGCATGCCGCCGTACAGCCACGTGATGGATGACTACGAAGTGGCGGCGGTGGTTTCCTACGTGCGCGCCACATGGGGCAATGGCGCCGCCCCGGTCACCGCCAGCGAAGTGAACCGCTACCGCAGCACCCCGCTCGACTGATCCGACAAAAAACGCGAGGGCTGCGACGAGGTGCCGTTGTCCTTCGCCGCCGGACAGGAATCAGGCCGCCGCGCCACGCACGGCATGCGTGTCTTCCCCGCGCGGGGTGACAGCGGCCAGCGCAGCCGCTACGATGAAAAGCGCGGGCACATCGCCCATCAGATGGCCCATCTTGCCGGCGCCGGTGAGCGCCTGGACCGCCATAATTCCGCCGTGCACGAGACTCGACCATACAGTGAACCAGATCAGGCTCAAGTTACCGAGCGGATTGCGCGCGGCCAGGATCAAAAAAACACCGAGCGTCGCGTAAATACCGACAATCATCATCGGGTAGTCCGACTGGCCGACGTGCCAAGCCCATCCCGATGGCCAGAACAACATCAGCGGGTAGAGCGCGAGGCAGGCGATCCCGCTGGCAACTAATACGACACGCAAGTAGCTGAGGCGTTGGGTGGCATTCATCGGGCTCTCCGTGCGGCGCTGGTGTTGAAGCGCGCTCGGATAGTTGGACACCACCAAATCAGCTTTTACTCCCGCAGTCATAAAGCGAAGGAAAGCGAAGGGGTCAGACCCGGTTTAAAGATGCAAAAACCGAGTCTTCGCAAAATAAAAACCGGNNTAAAAACCGGATCTGTCCCCAATTGGGATGGCGATCGCAGCATGACGGGGAGACGCGCGCGGTCGGCGGCGGTTGCGCGCACCCGAATAAAAAACGGGTCTGACCCAATTAGGTCAGACCATGTCGGCGAAGCCGATGCGGTCGGTGGTGGCGTTGCGCGCGTCCTCGACGCTGATCTTGTGGCCCGACAGCAGTTGCTCGAGCGACGAATTCATCGTGTGGCAACCGGCGTCGGTGGTGGCATTCATGTGCTCGCGGATGCCGGAGATGTTGCCCGTCTCGAGCATGCGCGTCATCGCCGGCCCCGGCGTCAGGCATTCGGTGGCCAGATAGTAGCGGTTGCCCTCGCTCGACGGCAGCAGCGCCTGGCACAACACGCCGCGCAGCGCGTGCGCGAGCGCCTGCGACTGCGCTTCGGAGTTGCCCAGCAGGCGAATCATCTTCTGCAGGCCCAGCTCGGTCGAGCGCGCGTGCAGCGACGCCAGCACCAGCGGGCCCGACTCGGCCAGCGCCAGCGCCTCCTGCGCCGTCTGGGCGTCGCGGATCTCGCCGATCACGATCACGTCCGGCCGCTCGCGCAGCGCATCGAGCGCGCCGAGGTAGTAGCTCTCGACGTCGCCGTCGCGCCCCACTTCGCGCTGGGTGACGATGCACTTGCGCTGCGGGATCAAGGTCTCGACCGGGTCTTCGATGGTGATGATGTGGCCCGAACGCTGCTTGTTGATTTCGTCGAGCATCGAGGCGATCGTGGTCGACTTGCCCTGGCAGGTGTCGCCGATGATCAGCACCAGGCCGCTGGTGAGGCGGGCGAATTCCTGCTCGTCGCGGTGCAGGCCGAGGTCGGCCAGCGCGATCGGCTCCTTCGGGAAGCGCCGGATCACGCAGCCGAGCCGCTTCTTGCCCTGGAACGTGAAGCAGTTGGCGCGGATGCGCGCGGTGTGCAGGTCGATCGAGCGGTCGAACGCGCGGTCGGCGATCCGCTCCTTCCAGTTCGGCTCGATCACCTCGAAGAACTCTTCCAGCTCTTCCTTGGTGATCGGCGAATCGGTCACCGCGACCAGCCCCTTCGGCTGGCGCAGCATCAGCGGACTGTTCTGGTGGATGATGATGTCGCTGAAAATCAGGCGCGAGTTGAGCAGGTGCAGGATCTGCTCGACCAGGGTGCCGAACACCGGATGGTCTTCATTTTCGACATACGACAGGGTGCGAATCTGGGAGGACTGGTGATTATCCATCGGGTGGCGGTCTCGGCTGGTCGGGAGGGGAATGCCGCCAATTATAAGACCAGCGCCAGCAAAAGATTGCAAAATCGAAAGATAAATTTTCCGTTTGAATGTCGTGCCGCCACCACAGCGCGCCGCCGCGCGCCCGCACGGCGCCCCTAGCGGAAGCGGTTGCGGTGGCCGGTCTTCAGGTCGAGCGAAAATTTCACGCCGCCTTCGGTCACCGTCACTTCATCGGGCGGCTCCTCGCCGGCCAGCGCGCCGTCGACCAGCGGCAGGCCCTCGCCCTTGCGCACCAGGTCGTCGCAGCGCTCATAGACATTCTTGCAGCCGGTGCCGGCCATCAGCGCCTGCACGATCGGCACCTTCCACGCTTCCACCCCGCCGGCCTGGAATTCGCAGATCAGGTAGCCGTCCTTGCCGCCGAACGACTCCACCAGCAGGCCGGGCAAGCCATCGGCCTCGGCGCTCACCAGTTTCACCACCTGGTCAGGCTTGGCCTTCTTGGCCGCCGCGGCACTCTTGACCAGCGCCGCCTGCACTCGCCCCTTGATCAGCGCATGATCGACCGGCTGGTTTTCGTCGAAGGTCCAGACCCGTGCGCGGATCTGCGATTTCGAATTATAGGCGGCGCGCGCCAGGAATTTTTTCGCCGACGACTGCACGATGGCAGTCGAACCGGGCTTCATCTTCTCGTTCGGTTTGCCGTCGACTTTTTCGATCGCCGAGGCGTAAATCCAGGGTTCGCCGGCCAGGAGGCTCTTTTCCTTGCCCTGTTTGATGGTAATAATAAGCATGAGTTTCCAATAAATTGACGCGCCGGGCGCTTGCCCGACCCCGCCATGATACCGCCTCGGCGGCTCGAAACTACATTCTGTCCTGCCTTGGCTGCAATCTGTCGCAATCAGCGCCCGCCGCCAGCGGGTTTTTCCTACTATAGGGTCTGCAGCTATCCTCCCCCTACTTTCAAGGACAACGACCATGACCGCACCTCGCCCGACCCGCCGCCTCGCCGCATCGATGCTGGCCCTTGCCGCCCTCGCCGCCGTCGTCCCGGCCACCTACGCGCGTGGCTGGGGCATGGGAACGACGCATGGCAGCGGCACCTTCAAGACCGAAACACGTGCGCCGGGCCACTTCACCGGCGTGGCAATGGGCCTTCCGGGCAACCTGGAACTTCGGATCGGCAATACCGAAAGCGTCACCATCGAGGCCGACGACAACCTGATGCCGCTGATCGAAACCGTGGTCGAAAACGGCGTCCTGAAGATCCGCACCACCAGGCGCAATGCCGGTATCGAGCCGCGCCGCCTGAAGATCGTGGTACAGGCGAAGGGCATCGACCAGATCGCGCTGGGCGGCTCCGGCTCGATCGACGCCGACGCACTGCGCGGGCCCAAGGTGATGATCGACCTGGGCGGCTCGGGTTCGATCAAGGTGCGCGGCGTCGACAGCGATGCGCTGACGGTGGTATTGGGCGGCAGCGGCGACCTGAAAGTGGCCGGCGGCGCGACCAAGAAACTATCGCTGTCGATTGCAGGCTCGGGCGACGTCGATCTCGGCAAGCTGCAAAGCGCCGATGCCAGCGTCAACATCGCCGGATCCGGCGAAGCCACGATCTCGGTGCGCGACAACCTCAACGTGACGATTGCCGGCTCGGGCGACGTCAACTACTACGGCGACCCGCGCGTGAGCAAGACGAGCATCGGTTCCGGCTCCGCCAAGCGCCTCGGCGCCGCCCGCTGATTCAGTCTTCGCAGGAAGGACGGTGTTTTAGCACAATCAACCTAAAGACCGTCATCCTCGCGCACGCGGGGATCCCATTTATCCTGAGCGCGACCTAATAGTCCAGACGTAGCTCCGCCAACATGGTCCGCTGCGGATACGGATGAAACGCCCAATACTGCGCATTCCCCAGATTGTCGATCCCCACCGCCACGCTGGCCTGCGCATTGATCCGGTAGCGCACCCGCACATCGGTCACCAGGTAATCGGACACGCCCGTGTAAGCGTCGCCATGCACGTCGCTATTATCGAGCGCCCCATACTGCCGGCCGCTGTAGCGCGCACCCACGCTGCTGGTCCAATGCTGCCCCACATGCCACGACGCCAATAAATTCGCCCGCCACGCCGGCACCCTTGGCTGCCGCTTGCCCACGCTGGCCGGCAGCGCCCGATTCTCGGTGATCACCGAATCGGCATAGGTCAAACTGCTCGACAGCGTGAGCCCATGCACCACCACATCATCGGCCTGGTACGCCAGCTCCAG
>CXWL01020530.1_pt1 | contig 10651 bp, 7 predicted proteins | sample 590931 | NCBI WGS metagenome assembly CXWL01 (sample SAMEA3498368, study PRJEB10139) | groundwater metagenome | biome: water well; material: biofilm material | place: Germany | collected 2015-04-27 | reverse complement strand
ACGTAACTGCCACGTTCATCGCCATCGGCATTTAGCGCGCTCTCCCACCTTTTTAGCTCCGGCACGCTACGCTTAACTTTTCTTCGAAAAGTAAGCCTGCGCTGAAAGGGCGGCAAAGCGCGTTGCGCTTTATCTGCGGCGCAGATTCACGCACTTCGTGCGCGGCCTCCCTTTTCAGCCCAGGTGCGGGTCCAGCGGATCTGCATCAGGCGCAGCATGGCCAGCATGGCCATCGCCAGAACAGCAAAGATCACAAACCCCCAGGCGTAGCTGCCGCCATACTGTTTCGACAGGCCCATTGCGTTGGGAACCAGGCCGCCACCCAAGGCGCCAATTTCGCCGATCATCGAACCGGCCACGGCAGTGGCCAATGGCCAGCGCAGTGGCACCAACTGAAACAAGGCGCCGTTACCCGCGCCCAGCGCGGCAAAACACAGCATCACCAGCAGCGTGGTCGCCACCAGTGAGCCGGTCGCCAGCGCGCACAGCAGCAGCGTGCCGCTCACCGTGGCAAGCACCAGGGTCAGCGTGTTGATGCCTCCCCAGCGGTCCGAGATCCAGCCGCCAAACACACGCAAAGCAGCGCCCATGAAGGCCGCCAGCATGGTCAACTGGCCGGCTTGCACCTTGCTCACACCAAACTGGTCGTAGTAGTAGGTTGGCAGAAAGGTGGCCAGCCCGATAAAGCCGCCAAAGGTTACTGCGTAAATCAGGCTGAAGGCCCAACCGTCTTTTTCGAACAGACAGGCGACGTGTTCCTTGAACGTCGCATGCGCGTCCAGGTCATCGGGCTCCCTGGCGAACACGATCATCACCAGCATCGGGATGCTGATCGCCGCGGCCGCCATGCCGTACACCGCCACCCAGCCAAAGGCCTGGGCCAACGGTGGCGCAATCAGCACCGACACCGCCGTGCCGACATTGCCAGCGCCCACCAGGCCCATCGCCAGACCCTTGTGCCGTGGCGGGAAGGACCCCGCACCCAGGGACAGTGCGACCCCAAAGCTGGCGCCGGCGATGCCCAGCAGCACGCCCATGGCCAGTAGATCATTGAAGCTCTTGACGAAGAAGAACCCGAACAGCATGGCCACTGCAATCAGCGCCATCTCCACCAGGGTGGCTTTCTTGCGGCCAATGTATTGCGACAGAATGCCCAACGGAAACCGCATCAATGCCCCCGCCAGAATCGGGATGGACAGCATCAGCCCCTTTTGTGCCGGGCTCAGGTTGAAGGTCTCGGAGATGAATGGGGCCATCGCGCCATTGAGCACCCAGATGCAGCACGAAAACGCAAAATACAAGAATGCCGCGAACAGTGTCGGCGAGTGCCCGCTGCTCAAGAAACTCCGAAACCCCGCCATAGTGCAAGTCCTTCAAGTGATAGTTAAAGACCCTTAAGCGAGAGTCGTGCCAGATGGGGCAAGGTGGTGAGTGCGGCCCAGGCACCAAATCACCGGCGGCGGTGCGAAAGTGGTGCACGCGCAGGCACACGCGCACCATTTCGTGCGCACAGACTCGGGGCGTGGTATCTCAGTGGCGCCTCTCCAAATCGACGCAGACCTGCGCGTCCTGGTGGTTCCAGCGCAGCGTGATCACATAGGGGTGTTTGCGCACCCATTGCCGCATGCCCGGCGCGCCCTGCAACTTGAGCGGCACCGAGATGGCCAGGGCCGAGCCCAGTGTTTCGCGGGCGTTGCCCCCCAGTGTGTTGGCGACCTCGCCCACGGCGTCCAGCAGGTTGCCGTCGGACAGATCGGTCTCGCCCTGCAGCAACAGCAGTTCGCGCAGTTGCTGGCGCGGCATGGACACGATGACGTGGCCATCGTACGAGCCGGAGAAAGTGACCATGCCACTGAAGTCATAGCTTTCAACTTCGCCGGTGCCCAGAAAGGCCGAGGTGATTTGCGGTGCTTGCCCGGTGACCACCTGGAAGTAGCGGCGTACCGAGTCCACCAGCGCCTGCAGTTCAATGCCCTGTAGCCTGTTCATGCGCTGCCTTCCATGACCTCCAGCAAGGCCATGCGTAGCTCGTCGTCGGCAAAGGGCTTGGCCACGAAGCCGCGCGCGCCGAGCTTGAGCGCCGCAATCGCGGTGGCTTTGTCGCTCAGCGCGCTGACCACCAGAATGTTGACCCGGGGCAGCAGGCGCAACAACTCGCCGATGCATTGCACGCCATCCATCTCGGGCATGGTCAGGTCCATCGTCACCACCTCGGGTTGCGCCGTGCGCGCGATGCGTAGCGCCTCGGCGCCGTTGCGCGCCAGCCCCACCAGGGAGATGCCGGCCAGCCCACCGTTTTGCACCACCCGCGAAATACGCGAGCGGATCATATTGGAATCGTCCACGATCATCAGGCGCATGGTGCTCACGCGTTGAAGCGTATCTTGAACTCGGTGAACTGCCCCGGCGTCGAGCTCAGCAGCACGCGCGCGCCCAGGCGCTGCGCGTTGGCTTGCACCACGTCCAGCCCGACGCCGCGCCCGGCGTGCTGACTGACCTCGGCGGCGGTGGAAAAGCCGGGCCTGAAGATGTGCGAGACGATCTGTTTCTCATCAAAACTCTCCAGTTGCTCGGCGTTGTACCAGCCCAGGTCGAGCAGCTTTTGGCGCACCCGCGCGGCCGACAGGCCCGCCCCATCGTCGCGCACCGACAGCGTCCACTCGGCATCAACGCGTGTCAGGGTCACCTGAACCGTACCCTGTTCCGGCTTGGCGCCGGCGCGGCGCACCATCGGCACCTCGATGCCGTGGGTGACCGCATTGCGCACCAGTTGCACGGCGATCTCCCGCACCAACTCGCCTTGGGCGGCGTCCAGATCGTCGGCGCTGCCCATGCGAACCTGGGCTTGCACCCGTTTGCCGCAGTCTTCAGCCACGCGTTCGGCCAGCTTGGCCAGGGCGCCGTTGATCGCCTCGCCGGCACCTTGCGGCGTGAACCCGCCGCGCTGCATGCCGGTCAGGCTTTTGAGCGCACCGACTTTGCCCAGCAGTTCTTCCAGAGGCATCGGCAGGCTCAACAGGGCGTGCCCCAGGTCGGCGCTGGCGCCGACCAATTGGCGCACGCGTTGCAGATCGGCCTCGAACAGATGGGCCTGGCTGGCCACTGAGTCCAGCCCGAGCATGGCGGCATCACCCTTGATGGCGTGCACGCGGCGGGCGGCGGTGTCCAGGCTCTTGCCAATTGCGGCCTCACTGGCCGCCGAGGCAGTGCCGCGCAGCAGGTCGTTGATCTGCAGCAGGCTCGATTCGGAGCGCGACACGAATTGGCGCAGCATCGCGGGGTCGGCGTCAAACGCCCGCAGCAGCATGGCGAACTCCTTTTGCGAGCGTTGCCGCTCGGTATTCAACTTGGCCTCCAGCTCAATGCGCGCCGAGATGTCTTGCACGGTGACCAGCAAGTGGCGCACCACGCCGCCTTCCTGCACCCGGTTGAAGTGGAACGACAAGTGGCGGCGCGTCTCCAGCCCGAGTCGGTTCTTCACCACCATTTCCACTTCGGACAGCGGGTTGATGCCTTGTACCAGGGCCTCCTTGATGTGCGCGGCAAACAGCAGTTGCACATAGTCACGCGCGTCGGTCAGGGCTTTCTCGGACACCAGCGGCTGCAGCAAGGCAAAGAAGTCGTCGCCCGCCGCCAAGGGCCGCGCAAACAACTGGTGCGCCGACTTTGATAGCTGCGAACCCAGCTTAAAGTCTGGCGTGATCAGGAACAGGCCCTCGCGCACGCTGACCAGGATTTCCCGGTTTTCCTCGTTGGCGGCCTCGATCGCCGCGTCCGACGTGCGCAGGCTGCCCAGGAACTTGAACAGAATGAAGGCAAAGTTCAGCAAGGCCAGCACGATGCCGCCGGTCTGCACCAGGCGCAAGGTGGTGGCGCGGTCCGAGGCCACAGTCTCCAGGTTGGTGGTCAACTCGTTCATCAGGCCCAGCAGGGTCAGATTGTTGGCGCGTGCATAGTGCACGGCGGCCTGCAACTCGGCATCGCTGGCGTGGCCGCCCAGTACCGGCGCCAGTCGCTCCTGGTAGGGCGTCCACAGCGCCTGCGCGTGGCTCAGAATGCGCTCGGCCGTGGCGCCTTCCGCGGCGCGCAAGCTGACCGGCTTGCCGTCACCACCGGGCACCGTGGCGCCATGCTGAAAGCCCTTCAGGGACGCGTCAAACAACTTCACCGTGGCTTGCAACTCATCGAGCTCGGCATGGGCCGGTGTGCCCGTCAGACGCGCCGCCTGCACCGACAGCAAGGCCTTGGCGGTGCGCTGCGACAACATGCGTTGGCGACCCGACAGGTTGACGCCCAGCGCATCCTCGGCGATCTGGTAGGAGGTATAAAAATTGAGGATCAGCACGCCCAGGTCGAACAGCAGGAAGAACGCCACGGCGATGATGATCTCGCGGTACTTGCCGAAGGAAAAGCCTTGGTGTGCCCGCCGGGTTGGGCGCGCGGAGACCTGGCCGGCGAGCTTGGAGCCGGTGTAATTCAGGGGCAGGACTGCGGACATGATCGCTCCTTGATGTGGCTATTCGCGGGTCACCGCGGAACCGGCTTTGCCGGGCCGCTGGTGGCGCCCCTGCAAGGGGGAGGCGCCGAAGGCGCTTCGGGGTGAGCCACTTCTTTAGGCACTCACCTTTTCCACGTGAGCTTGACGCGTGTAGAGGAAGTCGATCACGGCTTTGCGGTAGTGCAGGTAGCGGCTGCTGTCGGCCAGTTCCACCCGTTGGCGCGGGCGGGGCAGGTCGACCGTCAGCACTTCGCCGATGGTGGCCGCCGGGCCGTTGGTCAACATCACGATGCGGTCGCTCAACAGCACCGCCTCGTCCACGTCGTGCGTCACCATCACCACCGTGCTGCGGGTGCGCGCCACGATCTCCAGCAACTCGTCTTGCAGCTTGGCGCGGGTCAGCGCGTCCAGCGCGCCAAAGGGCTCGTCCATCAGCAAGACCTTGGGCTCCATGGCCAGGGCGCGTGCAATGCCCACGCGTTGCTTCATGCCACCGGATATCTCGCCAGGGCGCTTTTGCGCCGAGGCGCTCAGGCCCACCATGGCCAGCACCGCATCGGTGCGGGCCACCAGTTGCGCCTTGCTCTCGACCGCCGCACCGGCGACGTTGCTGGTGCCAAACACCCGCTCCACGCCCAGGTAGACGTTTTCGAAACAGGTCAACCAGGGCAGCAAGGAGTGGTTCTGAAACACCACCGCGCGCTCCGGACCGGGTCCGGCAATCTCGCGGTTGCCACACAGCAGCACACCCGCCGTGGGCGTAGTCAGGCCGGCGATCAGGTTCAGCAGCGTGGACTTGCCGCAGCCCGAGTGCCCGATCAGGGTGACGAACTCGCCCTTGGCGACGCTCAGGTTGATGTTGCGCAGCGCCGGAAACAGGCCCTTGCGGGTCTTGAAGGTCTGCTCGACATTTTGGATCTCGATGTACTTGGTATTCATGCCTTCACCTCTTCATACGTAAACGCGGTGGCGATCTTGATCAAGGCGAATTCCAGAATCAGCCCGACGATGCCGATCACAAAGATCGCGATGATGATGTTCTTGACGTTCAGGTTGTTCCACTCGTCCCACACCCAAAAGCCAATGCCCACGCCGCCGGTCAGCATCTCGGCGGCCACGATCACCAGCCACGCGGTGCCCACCGCCAGGCGCACGCCGGTCAGCATGTAGGGCAACACCGAGGGGAACAGAATCTTGGTGACAATCTTCCACTCGGACAGGTTCAGCACGCGCGCCACGTTCAGGTAGTCCTGCGGCACCCGCTGCACGCCCACGGCGGTGTTGATGATCATGGGCCAGATCGAGCAGATGAAAATGGTCCAGATGGCAGCCGGGTTGGCGCCCTTGAACACCAACAGCCCAATTGGCAACCAGGCCAGCGGCGACACCGGGCGCAACAGACTGATCAGCGGGTTGAACATGCGGCTCAAAAATTCGAAGCGCCCCACCGCGAAGCCCACCGGAATGCCCACCGCTGCCGCCAGGCCAAAGCCGACCGCCACGCGCTGCAAGGACATCAGGATGTTCCAGCCCACGCCCTGGTCATTGGGCCCCTTGCTGTAGAACGGGTCGGCGAAGACCACCTGCGCTTGCTTGAAGGTGTCCCACGGCGAGGGGATGCTGCTGGCCGTGCCGGTGCTGACAAGCGCCCAGATGCCGACCAGCAGCGCCAGGCCCAGCAGCGGCGGCAGCACCACCATTGCCACGCCGCGCCAGTCCGGCATTTGCGCTCTTGTTTTGGTGACGTTCTGCTCGGGACCGGCAGCCAGGGGTGAGTGAAAGACGGCACTGACCATGGGGTGTCTCCTGATGAGTAGGAAGGGGGCGGCTTACGCTTTTATCTTGAAACCGTCGGCGTACTTGGCTGGGTCCTTGCCGTCCCACACCACGCCGTCGATCAACTTGGACGTGCGCATCACGTCCTTGGGCAGCGGTGTCTTGCTGGCCGTCGCGGCCTGTTTGTACAGATCGATCTGGTTGATCTGCTTGGCCACGCCCAGGTAGTCCGGGTGGTCCTTGAGCAAGCCCCAGCGCTTGTGCTGCGTCAGGAACCACATGCCGTCCGACAGGTAGGGGAAGGTGACCGTGCCGTCGTTGAAGAACTTCATGTGGTTGGGGTCGTCCCATGTCTTGCCCATACCGTTTTGGTAGCGGCCCAGGATGCGCTGGTTGATGGCGTCCACGCTGGTGTTGACGTAGCTCTTGTCGGCAATCGTCTCGGCCATCTTGGACTTGTTCTGCAGGCCCGAGTCGATCCAGCGGCCGGCTTCCAGAATGGCGGCGGTCACGGCGCGCGCCGTGTTGGGGTACTTCTTGACGAACTCGCCGGTGGTGCCTAACACCTTTTCCGGGTGGTCACGCCATACTTCCTGGGTGGTGGCGGCGGTCACGCCAATGCCGTCGATGATGGCACGGTGGTTCCAGGGCTCACCCACGCAAAAGCCGTCCATGTTGCCCACGCGCATATTGGCCACCATCTGGGGCGGCGGCACGGTGATTACCTTGGCGCCTGACATCGGGTTGATGCCGTTGGCCGCCAGCCAGTAGTACAGCCACATGGCATGGGTGCCGGTGGGAAAAGTCTGCGCAAAGGTGTATTCGCGCTTTTCAGCCGCCATCACCTTGGCCAGGCCCGCGCCATCGATCGCGCCCTTGTCAGCCAACTTCTTCGACAGCGTGATGGCTTGGCCGTTGTGGTTGAGGTTCATCAGCACCGCCATGTCTTTCTTGGGGCCACTCACACCCAGATGCACGCCATAGACCAGGCCGTACAACACGTGGGCAAAGTCCAGCTCGCCGGTGACCAGCTTGTCGCGCACGCCGGCCCAACTGGCTTCCTTGGTGGGGATGATCTTGACCCCGTACTTCTTGTCGATGCCCAGCACCGAGGCCATCACAACGCTGGCGCAGTCGGTCAGCGGGATGAAGCCAATCTTGACTTCGGTTTTTTCCGGCGCGTCCGAGCCTGCGGCATACACTGCGGCGCGCAGCGCCGGGTTGATGCCGATGGCACCCACGGCGGCGCATTGCAGGGCCGTGCGGCGGCTGAGCTGTGCATTGAGAAGGTTGGTCATCTGTCTGCTCCTGAGTAATAGAAAACAAAAAAGGCGTCCGCACCGGGTTCGAAGCGCATGCGCGAATCGAACCGATGGGGACGCCTTTGTCCGGTTACCCGCCACACTGCCCGCCGTTGGACCATGTGGTTGGCTTGACCCTTGCGGGTCTCGGACTTAACAACGCAATGTCCGTGCCAAGCTGTTCCTCCTTGGTGTGCTACCAATTAGATAGCGTAATAAGCCCAATCCGTAAGGCTTTACAGGCATGTTGTCTGGCCTCTTGGGCGGGTGCACGCTTTTCGAGCAGCGCACCAAATCGGGACCAAGCCGATTGCAAGCCGCTACGGTGCGCAGCGACCCGTGTTTTCCGCAGCGTCCGTGGCGGGCTCCATCAGGGGCATCAAACTGGGCGCCAGAACCTTGAGCAACTGCACCGGCAGGGCGCTGGTGAAGTCGTAGTCGGCGGCTTGCGGCCCATGGACATAGGCGGTGATGCTGCCAAAGTAGCGCTCACCAATATTGAACACAAAGGTGGCGGACCGGTTGACCACCCGCGAGCGCAGTAACTGGCCGCGCGCGCCGTACACGTCAAAGCGGTGGTCGCCGGTGCCGGTCTTGCCGCCCACCGCCAGCTCGCTGCCGTCCGCGCGCAAGAAGGCCTTCTTGGCGCGTTTGGCAGTGCCCTCGTCCACCACTTCGCGAATCACGCCCAGCACGGCGCGCGCCACCGCTTCGGGCAGCACCCGCTCGGTCTTGCCGGCCTGGTGTTGCAGCATGGTCTCGTAAGGCGTGGCGGCGGCAAAGTGCAGGGACCGGATACGTTGCACCGGCTTGCGCACGCCGCCGTTGACCAGGATGCCCATCAGTTCTGCCAGCGCGGCGGGCCGATCCGCTGAGGCGCCCAGGGCGCTGGCGTAAGAGGGCACCAGTGAGTCAAACGGGTAGCCCATGCGTTTCCATTGGCGGTGGATCTCCAGAAAACCCTCCACCTCCAGCAAGCTCAGGATGCGCGAGTCCTGCGCGTGCTTGCGGTTGGTGCTGAACAGCCAGTGGTAGACCGCCTGGCGTTCGGCGGAACTGGCGGCGATCATCTGCGCCGCCGTGGCGCCAGGGTGGCTGCGCAGGTAGCCCACCACCCACAGTTCCAGCGGATGCACGGTGGCGACGTAGCCGCGATCTGCCAGCGACATGTTGGCCGGCGAATACTGCTCATGCAGCTTGGCCAGCTTGTCCGGGTCCACGTCATGGTCGGTGTCCAGGTAGTCTTTGACAAAGGTCTTGAAACCGTCCAGGCCACCATCGGGAGCAATGGTTTGATAGATGCTGGCCAGCCGCGCCGGCGTTGGCCGCACTGTTTGCATCAGCAGTTCTTCCGCCTCGGCCTGGGACTTGCCCTGGTACTTGGCCACGAAGCGGTGGATGAACTCGCGCCCCTCGCGGTCGGCAAAGCGGCTCAGGTAGTCGGCACGCCGCGGGTCCTTGCTGTCTCGCAGCAAAGTCGCGGATGAGCCCGGCGCCTGGAACATGTAGTGGTGCACCACGTCGCGCATCAGGCGCACAAACACCAGGTTGACCGAATGGCGCAGGCCCTCGCGTACCGACAGGGTTCGGCCGTTGTCCTCGCGCCGGAAGTTGTTGAAGGTATGCAGCCCGCCGCCGGTGAAAAAGCTCTCGGCCGGGTTGGCCGAATAGGTCCGCTCCAGCGCGGCCTGCAGCATGTCGCCGAGCGCACTGTCGGGGCGTTGCGCCAGGTAATCCAGGCCCCAGCGCGACAGCGTGTCTTTGGGGTCCAGCTCGATCTCGCGCCGCTGCTCGGCGTCCAGCGCGCTGTAGCGCTGGTGCAGCGTGGCAATGATGTCGAGGTAGCTCACCAGGGTACGCAGCTTGGCGGTGGAGCCCAGATCCAGCTTGGCGCCGTCATTGATGTCCAGCGGTTGATCGAAGTTGTCGGTCTGCAGGCGCAGGTAGTTCATCTGCTCGCCGCGCTCCAGCAAGGTGGCGCTGTACACCACCTTGGCCGGGTCGCCGTGGCCCAGCAAACCCTTGCCTTGCAGGCCGGCCGCTTTGGCGGTCTCCGCATCGCGCAGTTGACGCAGCACTCGGGTAACGGCGGTCTGGCCTTGCCCGTCGAGCGTGCTGGCCACGCTGAGGTCGAGCCGGTCCAGCCCGTAGAAGCCGGCACTGCCCAGCAGGGCGGCAAGCTGGGTGCGCAGGGCGGTGGAGGCCTTGCGCGTGACAAACGAGACCGGCGCCGGGTTGACCCGCCCGGTGTGACCGCCGGCCAGGCGCGCCGCCACGGCCGCGTCGCGCAGGCTAGGGGAAATGACGCCGTCCTTGGCCAATACCCGCAGATGGCTATCGGTCAGGGCTTCGAGGTCGCTATGGCTGTCACCCAGGTAGTAGGACGGACGGCGCTGCGCGATCAGCAGACTCAGCGCCTGTTTGTAGGCCAGTGCCGTGAGGGGCGAGGGCTGCGCCGATGCTTGCCAGTCGCGCAGCAGGGCGTTGACCTGCGCAAAGTCGCGCCCATACCAGGCCCACAAGCCGTCGCCGATGCCATTGACCTCGCCATGTCCCGGCTTGGCCGACAAGGGCACGGTGTTGAGGTAGTCCACCACCAGGCGGTGTCGCACTGCGGTGGTGTCCGGGCCGGCCTGGTAGGCGCGCAAGCTGGCCGAGGCCATTTGTCGCAGCTTCTCGGAAGGGGACGCGGTGCGGCCCTCGGGCGAGTGGCGGTACTTCTCGATCTGGGTGGCCAACGTGCTGCCGCCAGCGGACTTGTGGTCCGGGCTGAAGCCGTGCAGGGCTTGCTCGAAAGCGGCCTTGCCCAGGCGGACCCAATCCACCGCCGGGTTGCGCGTGGGGTAACTGGCATCGAGCAAGTCCCGGTTTTCGATGTACAGCAGGCTCTTGACCAGCAGCGGGGGCAGGTCTTCAAAGCTGGCGTAGGTGCGCTCCGGGTAACGCGCCACAAACAGCGGCTGCCTGCGGCAATCCAGCACGGCCAGGCCAAGCTGGGTCTTCTCGCGGTAGGGCGCGTACAGGCCTTGGTCCACCGCTTCCAGCATGTCGGGGCTCATGCGGGCCTGGGCCGTGA
>CXWL01009339.1_pt1 | contig 10652 bp, 10 predicted proteins | sample 590931 | NCBI WGS metagenome assembly CXWL01 (sample SAMEA3498368, study PRJEB10139) | groundwater metagenome | biome: water well; material: biofilm material | place: Germany | collected 2015-04-27 | reverse complement strand
TGCACCACAACGGTTTTAATGCCCAGCTCGCGGCATGCGCGCTGAATGCGCAAAGCGATTTCACCGCGATTGGCGATGAGGATTTTTTCGAACATGATGGGAGTCTCCGGCGGAGCAGGGGTTTTGGGTTTGCGTTCAAACACGGCCATGTGGACACCTCTAAAAATTCAGATAAGCTGGCAAAAAACGCCAGCAAAATTGCTGGTTATTTGTTGGGGCGATGAATTTTTTACCCAATGATAAACAGCGGCTGCCCAAATTCCACAGGCTGGCCGTTCTCTACCAAAATCGCTTTAATGACACCGCCCGCGTCCGCTTCAATTTCATTGAGCAGCTTCATCGCCTCAATGATGCACAAGGTGTCGCCGTTGTTAACGGTTTGACCGACATCCACAAAAGCCTTTGCGCCTGGCGTAGCGGAACGATAGAACGTACCGACCATAGGCGATTTCACGATATGACCTTCAACAGTTGCCGCTGCGGCGGGCGCAGCTGCAACCGGTGCTGCAGCTGCCATCGCAACAGGTGCGGCAGCCATAATTTGTTGCGGTGCGGCAGCATAATGTTGCTGTTGAACCGAAGCAACGGTGCGGGTAATTCGCACGCGCTCTTCGCCCTCGCTCACTTCCAATTCCGCAATGCCTGAGCTTTCGACCAATTCAATCAATGTTTTGAGTTTGCGTAAATCCATGACGGTCTCCTTAAAGATTTATTTTTTGTAATTGAGGGCAAACTGTACCGCGTATTCATAGCCTGCCGCGCCTAGCCCGCTGATAACCCCGATAGCAATATCGGAGAAATAAGACTCTTTACGAAATGTTTCGCGGGCAAACACATTGGAAAGATGAACTTCAACAAACGGAATGGCAACCGCCGCAAGTGCATCGCGTAACGCAACACTGGTGTGGGTAAACGCGGCGGGGTTAATGACAATGAAATCTGTACCGTCGGTTTGCGCTTGCTGCACACGATCCACCAAGGCGGCTTCGGCATTGTTTTGAAAGCAAGACAAGTTTGCGCCGTGGGAGTGAGCTAACGTCGTCAAATTAACGTTAATTTCATTCAACGTTACGCGGCCATAAACGTCTGGTTCCCGACTACCGAGCAGATTCAGGTTCGGTCCGTGCAACACAAGGATGTTTTTCATGTGAGCAGTTTGCCGCAAATTGGGGTGTTTTGTCCAGCTTTTTACAGAAGATGGGCTGGAAACGCTAAAGTATCGCGTTCTGTATTGATTTCAGGAACTGCGCCGTATCTTGATGCCAATCACGCGCGCCTCACATAAGGAATATCAGCGGAAACCGAGTGCGTGTTGTAATTGTTGCTTGCAGAACTCCCGCTTAAACAAGCGGTACAACTCGCCGCCCAAATCAGTGATGATGGACGCAATGAGCTGTACGAATGGGCGTTGAAAATTAAAGATTCGGCTGGTTGAGTGTAAATCGAGTCGACCCTGAGATCCCAAAGGCGAAGCGCATTGCACCAAAAATCATTCGGCGCAATAACGATTGCGCCCTACGCGCTCATGCCAATGGATAACGTCGCGGATCGGCATCCTAACCATCTATTTAGGCTAATCACAAGGATCTTCTTGATCCAAAACTTTCGGAACAAATTTACCGCAACCAGATATGCAAACATATCTCATACGTGGCATCTCTGTCGGAGATCCTATTTCGCCACAATCCTGAATATAGGTACCAGACCGTTTTAGTTTGTATTTGGCACCAGCAAATGGAGTACGCCCATGTATATGGCAAACAAATCCTGTGACGTTATTGGTCTTATCAAAAGTGAACGAACACTCATCTTTGAATTCATACATTTTCTGATTGCTTAGTTGACCATTCTTTGTTTTCTTGAAGATAGAAATGATGCTGTCCCCGTTTCTGCCGCAATCGACATCAATCGTGATGTATAAGCTTTTGGTACTGAAAACCATATTAGGGCAGCTATCTGCCATGGAAACAAATGGGTAAAAAAGTAAAATCAGCAACAATGCACGCATTTTCACTCCCTGCCATGACAAAGTATTGGAGTACTTCGATCTGCCGCCCAACGTAAAGTAGGCACCGAAATCGGTATATAACCTGTACTGCTTGAGCGCAGGATGCGGCTTGTTCTCAACTTTAACTCCCTGTTTGTATTTTGATAGCTTCAAAAAAACAACGATGCGATGAATAACGAGGCTACACCGTTTTCCCCAAAGCCGCCGAGGCTACTTTATCAGATAAAGACAGTTACCATCCCCTTAGCCTGCCCGCTGGTTAAATCGACGCTGCGTTCCGTATCGACTTCAAAAACTCCGCCGCATCTTGATGACCAATCACGCGGGTGTTGGCATTTTCTGCACCCTGCGCATTGAAAAAGATAATGCCGGGCGGGCCAAATAAATCAAAACGTTTGAGCAATGCTTTATCCGCTTCGCTATTCGCGGTGACATCGGCTTGCAGAAATAAATAGCCTTTCAGTGCGGCTTGCACGGCAGCATCGGAGAAGGTGTAGCGTTCCATTTCCTTGCACGACACACACCAGTCGGCGTAAAAATCCAGCATCACAGGCCGTCCCTTTGTTTGGGCGATATGTTGATCCAAATCGGCAACATCCTTGATACGCACGAAATTCAACTTGGGAAATTCGGTCGCTTCCGAGCGGCTGATACCGCCTAACGGGCGCATCAAATCGCGCGCACCGGACAGCGAGCCAACCAGATAGGCAACGCCAACCAGCAACACCAGCAGTGCGAAACCTTTTTGCAGCTTATGAATACCTTTGGCGTGAGCAGGCAGCGTACTCAACGCACCCAGATAGATAGCGGAAAACAACAGCAACGCCGCCCACAGAAACATTTGCACACCCATCGGCAAAAGTGGCTGAACAATCCAGATAGCGAGTGCCAGCAACATCACGCCGAAGAAACGTTTCACGGCTTCCATCCATGCGCCCGCTTTGGGCAGCAACACGCCCGCCGATGTACCGATTAGCAATAGTGGCGCGCCCATGCCGAGTGCCAATACGAACAGCGCAACGCCGCCCAATACCGCATCGTGAGTTTGCCCGATATACAATAACGCACCCGCCAATGGCGCAGCGACGCAAGGCCCCATGATGATGGCGGACAACGCGCCCATCACAAACACGCCACCGAGATGCCCGCCGTGTAATTTGTTGCTGGTGTCGGTGAGTTTGCTTTGCAACGCGGTGGGCATTTGCAACTCATAAAAGCCAAACATCGATAAAGACAACACCACAAACACAGCGGCGAAGCTACCCAATATCCACGGCGTTTGCAGTGCGTTGGAAATCAAATCTCCGGAAAGCCCTGCCGCCACACCTGCAATTGCATAGGTTATTGCCATGCCGAATACATAAGCCAGTGACAGGATAAAAGCGTGCATCTTGGTGAGCTTGTGTCCACGCCCGACGATGATGCCGGACAGAATAGGAATCATCGGAAACACGCATGGTGTAAGGGACAGCAACAATCCCGCGCCGAAAAAGAACGAAATAATCAGCCAGAAATTACCGCTTTTAAACAATTGCGCAATCTTGGAGTTTTCATTTTCAAATGGTGCAGCGGAAGATTGAACAGCCTGAGATGCGGCAGGAGCGGCTGATGCTGTGGCAAAAGACGCAGGCGTTAAATTCACCACCAGTGTTTTATTGATGGGCGGATAGCACAAGCCCTGCTCGCTACAGCCTTGATACACGGCATCGATAGTGATGCTGGAAGCGTTGTCATCTACTCCTTCCAGCGCGGCATCCGCCACAAAGGAATGGTGGAACACCTGAGTCAGGCCGAAATTCGGATCGTCCTTCATATCGCCTTGCGGCAAATTCGGCGTGATCTTGATTGTGCTGTCTTTGCTCGACAGTTTGGTTTTGTCCCGATACAGGTAATAGCCTTCCGTGATGGTAAAGCTGGCTTGTAAAGTGTGTGCATCACGCGCCACGATCTTTAATTGGAAAGCCTCATCGGGTGGTAAGAACGTGGGCTGCTTAGTCCCGCCCAGATTATCCAGAAAGCCTGCATGGGCAAATGGGGCGGTGAAGAAAAACAAAAGTAGTAAAACAAAACGCATGGTTATTCCTTGAGAGTATTGTTGATTCAGTATCAACAGTCCCCTCTCCCTTGATGGGAGAGGGCTAGGGAGAGGGTGATACGTTCAAAATTTACCCCTCTCCCCCAACCCTCTCCCACAAGGGGCGAGGGAGTATATTTCAGTTCATTACGAAAGCATTTTTCTAATCACTCGTTTCAGCCGCCACCCAATCCAGATAAGCGGGTAAGCCGATGGTCACTGGGACAGCGATAATTTCGGGTAGTTCGTAAGGATGCGCCGCCTGTATCAGCTTTTCAAGTCGCGGATAAGCCGCTTGAGTAGTCTTGATGAGCAGCGGCACTTCCGTCGCGGTTTCGATTTTACCCTGCCAGCGATAGGTTGAGGTGCATGGCGCGAGTTGGTTCACACATGCGGCGGCACGCGCTTCGATCAACTGCCGCGCCAGCTTGGCGGCGGAAGCTGCGTCGGGGAGATTGGTGGTGACTAATAAAGCGTTACTCATGTCTGTACTCGGCGAAAGAGACAATTTACGGCAAATCTGTTTTGATTGGTGAAAAAGTGCTTTGGTAAAACCAGTTGTGGTATTGCTGCAATAAAGGGTAAAAAATTTTCCTAGAGTCAACGCCGTTAATTAGATAGTAAAGCTGGCTCATCGTGTCTCCAACCCAACTTCCTACATGTGCTCCTTTTCTTGTTGAAAGGGTATTCGAAAGTTCAACGGAAATATGCTTACTTTTATTGCAAAGATCATTAACAATTTGGAATTCTTTAAGCTTCCATATATCAAGGCAAAACTTTTCTGCTGCGGTTAACTCTGAGCCAGATTTCAGTTTTTCACGAACAGAGCTTGCGCTTTTTTCGGCAATCCACTCTCTTAAATGATTAAGCGCAAAAATCAAAAATAGGAACAGGCGGATATTCGGCTCTCTGCTGTATTCCTGCATTGCAGATTGAACTTCATTAAATAAGTCTTCTGCTGATGTTAAATGTAGAGGTAAATCGGTCATCGAAGGCATGCCTAACGTTACTTCGCAAACCTTAAACCCAATTGCATCAACTCATCCCACACATCGCCCTGACGCAAACCCTTGATGGTTTTGTCGAGCAGCGCGGCGTGGCGTAAGGCATTTTTAACCGCAGGCAGCTTGAAGCGGCGTGTGGCATTTTCAATCAAGCTGGTGCTCGCGCCCCACACACGGGCATCGCGCATGGCGTTGCTGACATTCGCGCCGCGCTGCATGGCTTGCAGCACTTTGCCCAGTTTGCGTATTTCTTCAGTCATCGCCCATAGCACCAACACGGTAGCCGTTCCTTCGCCACGCAGCCCGTCGAGGATGCGCACGAAGCGCGCCGCATTGCCCGTCAACATCGCTTCGGCAAGTTTGAAAATATCATAACGCGCCACGTCGGTTACGGAATCTTTCACTTGTTCGAACGACAACTCACCCGCCGGAAACAGCAGCGCGAGTTTTTGAATTTCCTGAAACGCCGCGAGCAAGTTGCCTTCGCAGCGATCCGCCAGAAATTCCAGTGTGGCTTTGTCGGTGCTTTGATCCTGGCGTTTCAGCCTGCCCGCAAGCCAAGCGGGCAGGGCGTTGCGCGGCACGTCATTGGTGGAGATAACCACGGCATGTTGTTGCAGCGCGGCAAACCATTTGCTTTTTTGTGCGGTGCCGTCCAGCTTGGGCAAGGTAATCAGCGTGAGAATATCGGGACTTAAATTGGCAACATAATCCTGCAATGCCTGTCCGCCTTCCACGCCCGGCTTGCCAGAGGGAATACGAATGTCGATGATTTTTTTATCGGCAAATAAGGACAAGCTTTGCGTGCTGTTTTTCAACTCTGCCCACTTGAAATGCTGCTCGACAACGAAGGTTTCGCGTTCGCTATAACCTGCGGTGCGTGCCGCTGCGCGGATGCTGTCACCCACCTCAATCGCCAACAGGAGTGCATCGCCATAAACCACATAGAGCGGCTTCAGTCCTGAGCTGAAGTGGCGCGGCAGGTCTTCGCTGGACAGGTTCATGGAGTAAGTGTTGGTGTTGGCTTAGCACGGCTCAAACGGCGCACAATCTGTTGAACCATGTCTGTACGCATGCTTTGGTAAAGCAACGTTTCTTCTGCTTCCTTAGCAAGAATCTGCGTATCGTCATAAGAAAAATCGCGACGTAATGACATTTCCTCAGCGGGTATCCACTCCTGCTGCTGTTGATTGTAGGCGCGCAAAGACACGCGATAAATCAAGCGATATTCGTTTACGCGGCCATCACCACCCAGTGATAAAACTTGCTTCTCGGTATTTTCAGAAGCGATGTTTAACACCACATCGGATTGTTCCGCTGCGTTAGCCAACGCCACTTTATTCGCAACTAAATTGCGGCGCAGCTCGTTGACGAAAGGCGAATTAAGGTTGGGCGCGATTAGATAGATGGATTGAAACGGCATACCGACCTGCCCGCGTAAATGGAAGCTGCAGGCGGTGAGGAGTAGCGCAGACAAAATCAAAAATGCGTGCTTGATCGTCATTCAGAATATCCTTAACAATTCCAGTATCGTCATTCCCGCGCAGGCGGGAATCCAGTTAATCAAAGTAGCCCTTGCATCGCAAGGACAAATGCCAAAAGCATATTAAATAAAACCGCTGGATTCCCGCCTGCGCGGGAATGACAAACCTTTAGAGTGGCTCATCAAATCACCACGTTAATCAATCGTCCTGGCACAACAATCACCTTCTTCGCCGCGCCTCCCGCGAGTAATTTTTGTACGGCTTCATGCGCAAGAGCGAGTTGCTCTAATGTGGCTTTGTCGGTGTCTTTCGCCACGCGGAGATTGCCACGCAGTTTGCCGTTGACCTGAATCACCAGTTCGATTTCATCTTGCTCCAACGCGGTTTCATCCACTTCAGGCCAAGGGGCAGAAAGGATGTCGTCGCCGTAGCCGAGGTTTTTCCATAGAGCCTGCGTGATGTGTGGGGCTATTGGGGAAAGCAGGCGTAGCAGAAGGTTGATTCCTTCTGATTTTAGGGCAACTTGAGGTATAAACCAGACAGGAGTTGATAATCCCTCTTTTAGAGCTGGGNNCAGGCATTCGATATAGTACGTTGAGTATTTTCATACAAGCAGCTATTACAGTATTGAATTGATGCCTGTCAAAATCAAAATTTGCCTGCTTAAGGTTTTCATAAATTTCGCGACGTGTTGCCTTAAAGTCGTTAGATGAATGTTCCCAATTAAAAATAAATTTTTCCGGAGGATGCATCATGTTGGAGTTGTGAATGCTAATGGCTAAACCATTTTCCTGAGCAAAAGACCACACTCGTTTCAAAAAGCGGAACGAACCCTCCACTCCACTATCCGACCACTCCAGCTGTTGGTCGGGCGGTGCGGCGAACATCATAAACAGGCGCGCTGTATCCGCACCATATTGGTCGATGATGGCTTGCGGATCGACTCCGTTGTTTTTTGACTTCGACATCTTCTCGGTGCCGCCGATAACGACAGGTTGTCCGTCAGTCTTAAGCTTTGCCCCAATCGCGCGACCTTTTGCGTCGGTTTCCACATCAACATCGGCAGGATTGATCCACAGTTTCTTGCCGTTCTCTCCATCACGATAAAAGGTCGGTGCGATGACCATGCCTTGCGTGAGCAGATTTTTGAACGGCTCGTTTAAGGGGTTAAACGCGCGCAGCGCATCGGTAGTCCCCTCTCCCATCGGGAGATAACCAGCGACTTGGCTGGCGTTGTTTGACAGCTTAGTCGAATGGCTAGTTGTTGCATCAGGGTTAGGGTGGGGGAATGCCCGTGGCTCACCGCCAAATACCCCTTCGTCACGCATCAGTTTGTGAAAGAAGCGCGCGTAAAGCAGATGCAAAATCGCGTGTTCAATCCCGCCAATGTATTGATCCACGGGCAACCATTTTTGCGCGGCCGCTTTATCGACCATGCCGGTGTCGCATTGCGGGCTGGTGTAACGTGCGTAATACCAGGAAGATTCCACGAAAGTGTCCATGGTGTCGGTCTCGCGGCGTGCTTTGCCGCCGCACTTGGGGCAACTGCATTCGTAAAACTCCGGCATCTTTGCTAATGGTGAACCCGCGCCGGTGATGGTGACATTTTCTGGCAACACCACAGGGAGTTGATCGTCCGAGACGGGCACATCACCACACGTTGCGCAATGAATGATCGGAATCGGGCAACCCCAATAACGTTGGCGCGAAATGCCCCAATCGCGCAGACGGAACTGCACTTTCTTTTCGCCCAAACCTTTTGCCGCAAGATCGGCGGCGATGGCATCGAAGGCTTGTTGGAAATTTAGGCCGTTGTATTTGCCGGAGTTGACGCACACGCCATCTTTGGTGGTGTACCACTCTTGCCATTGCTCAATGCTGAAAGTTGAAATCCCCCCTAGCCCCCCTTTTGCAAAGGGGGGTAATGATGATTCGCTTTCCGAGGAAGTTACTTGCACTCCCCCCTTTTGCAAAGGGGGGCTAGGGGGGATTTGAATGGACTGTCTAATCGGCAAATCATATTTCTTCGCAAACTCAAAATCCCGCTCGTCATGTGCTGGCACAGCCATCACCGCGCCTTCGCCATAGCCCATCAGCACGTAGTTGGCGATCCATACCGGCAGCTTTTCACCATTGAGTGGATGCGTCACGAACAGCCCCGTGTTCATGCCTTTCTTTTCCATCGTCGCCATATCGGCCTCAGCCGTGCCGCCACGTTTGCATTCGGCGATGAAGTCGGCGAGCGCGGGATTATTTGCGGCTGCTTGAGTCGCCAGCTGATGCTCCGCCGCCACCGCAACATAAGTCGCGCCCATTAGTGTATCGGGGCGGGTGGTGTAAACTTTGAGTCGTTCCCCTCTACCTTCGGAATAACCAGCGACTTGCCCGCTTGCGGGCGTAGTCGAATGGCTAGTAGTTTCATCAGAGGGGTTAGGGGTGAGGGAGGAGTTGGTGGCGGATGTTCCACCACCCTCAATCCCTCCCCCGGTGGGAGAGGGAAGCGCATAAGGGAAATGCACATCGCAGCCGTAGCTCTTACCGATCCAATTGGCCTGCATGGTTTTCACCTGCTCAGGCCAACCGTCTAGGGTGTCGAGGTCTTTCAGCAATTCGTCGGCGTATTGGGTGATACGAAAAAAATACATTGGGATGTCGCGCTTCTCGACCAGCGCACCGCTGCGCCAACCGCGTCCGTCGATGACTTGTTCATTGGCCAGTACGGTGTTATCCACCGGATCCCAATTCACCGAAGCGGTTTTTTTGTAGATAACGCCTTTTTTGAACAAGCGCGTGAATAGCCATTGTTCCCAACGGTAGTATTCGGGTGTGCAGGTTTTCACTTCGCGTGACCAGTCGATACCCAGCCCCAGCGATTTGAGTTGTTGCTTCATGTACTCAATGTTGTAATACGTCCAAGCGGCGGGCGGCACATTGTTTGCCATCGCGGCGTTTTCCGCGGGCAACCCAAACGCATCCCAGCCCATTGGCTGCATCACGTTAAAGCCCTTCATGCGGTGATAACGGCTCAGCACATCGCCGATGGTGTAGTTCCGCACGTGACCCATGTGCAGCTTGCCGGATGGATACGGGAACATCGACAGGCAGTAGTATTTGGGTTTGTCGCTAATTTCTTTGGCAACGAAGGCTTGTGTGGATTCCCACTGTTGTTGCGCGGCTGCTTCAATGTCTTTGGGGGAATAATTGGCTTGCATGGTGAGGTTTTAGTGCGGATTAGTCGAATGGCGCATTATAACGGCATCATTCTCAAGAAGCTCTTTTAGCGCGAAGTTCTGCTAGAATCCCCTTCCAAAAATTTTATTGACCTACATTTCAGGAGAGTAACCATGTCCCGTAAACATCCCGTGATTGCCATTACTGGCTCGTCTGGTGCTGGCACGACCACCGCTAAGCGTGCGTTTGAAAACATTTTCCGCCGTGAAAAAATTCACGCGGCGGTGATCGAAGGCGACAGCTTGCACAGCCTGGATCGCATGGCGTTTCGCGCTGCGTCTGCGGAAGCGGCAAAGAATGGCAACAACTCGTTCAGCCACTTTGGCCCCGAAGCCAACCACTTCGACAAAATCGAAGGCATGTTCAAGCAATACGGTGAAACTGGCATGTGCCAACGCCGTTACTACGTGCATAGCGATGCCGAGGCGACGCAACACAATACCCATTTCAATCTGACCAATTTAACGCCTGGCGTGTTTACGCCTTGGGAAGATATTGAAAAAGATTCTGATTTGCTTTTTTACGAAGGTCTGCATGGCTTGGCAAAAAATGACAAGCATGATGCGGGTCAATACGTTGATTTGGGTATTGGCGTAGTGCCAGTGGTGAACTTGGAATGGATACAAAAAATTCACCGCGACAAAGCCGAGCGTGGCTACTCAGCCGAGGCGACCGTAGATACCATCCTGCGTCGTATGCCGGATTACATCAAATTTATCACCCCACAATTTTCGCGCACGCATATCAACTTCCAGCGCGTGGCGACAGTGGACACATCCAACCCATTCATCGCGCGCGATATTCCCACCCCGGACGAAAGCTTTGTGGTCTGTCGTTTCCGTGATCCGAAA
>CXWL01026015.1_pt1 | contig 10653 bp, 7 predicted proteins | sample 590931 | NCBI WGS metagenome assembly CXWL01 (sample SAMEA3498368, study PRJEB10139) | groundwater metagenome | biome: water well; material: biofilm material | place: Germany | collected 2015-04-27 | reverse complement strand
AAATAGGCCGATGCCTTACGTAATATCTCGTTGGCTCGCTTTAATTCCCGATTCTCCTGTTCCAATTCCTTGAGCCGCTCACGATCCGCAGTCGACAGGCCGCCTCGAATTCCCTGATCAATCTCTGTTCGTCTTACCCAGGTGCGCAACGTCTCCGCTGTACAGCCAATCTTTGATGCGATCGACTTGATCGCCATCCATTGCGATTTATGCTCCTTTTGCTGCTCGAATACCAATCTTACCGCTCGTTCTCGTACTTCCGGTGAATAACTGATTTGGTTTTTCATCTCTTCCTCCTCTCAAATCATTTTATCTCCAGAAATACCGGGGCGATTCAGTCGAATCCATCGCCCACTGATTGAGGCGGCGCGGAAGCGCGCAGTCTCGGCAGTGAGTTGCGAGCTATCTCCTGCGACTTTCAGCACCAATGAACACGGCCTCCGCGAATCCAAAAATGAGAACGACAGCCCTTCTTTAGCCAGACCGACGGAGTAAGGGTGGGCCTGCCCTTGGCATCTACCGACACGTCCCATCGCGGCTTCGCCTCGGCGATGATTAAGAGCTCAATCACATGGCCACAGCCGCACGGACAACGCATGCCCACACACCAGTCCTCGCCATCATCTCGTGCGAGAACAAGATCCCGCCTGGGTAGTTGGGGCGGCAAACTATCGCCCCGAACGATGCGTAGTCTCCGGGGCGGACCGAGCTGAGCCCATATATCACGCAACCACTTCGCTATCTTCTTTGCTATTTTCATCGTATTGGGGCCTTAAATGCCGGCAAGCCCAGCAGTGGTTCGGCGTCACCGCGTGCGAGGAGCTGATTCGGCATGCGCTTGAATGCATCTTCGGAGAAGTGTTCTTCTTCACAGGCCGCCAGACTGAACTGCGTGCGAGCATAGAGACGATTGGATTCCAAGCGGAAGGGAAAGGCGCGCGATATAAACTCATTCACGCAAGCCGATGCCGCGCGCATATTGAGCGTAATCACCGCTGGTGCTTCTTCGACCAGCCCTTTGAGATAGCCGGCGTCGAGTTCTTGCTGGTGCGCATCAGGAGCCACCTTCCGAAGATATTCACCGCGCAGGCTCTCCGGCGTGTACACGCCGCGGTCCTGCAGGGTTGAGCCGTCGGGCTGGACATAGTCGATACGACCGCATACATCTGCGATCGCGAACGCTCCGCCTTTCTTGCGCACGGGAATGACGACACCGACATCAAACAAAGGAAGAAGGAACGCTGCCCCGATCAGGTCTGCGATTTGTCGGGCTTCGAGGGTATCGACACAGCAGAAAACAACATCGGACTGAGCAGCTGCAAGCACTGCATCCCGTGTTGCGATCGATGCCGTCACGGGGATGGCCACGCCTTCGCCGCGATAGGCAGCCACAGCTTCGGCGAAAGCTTCAACCTTTAGCCGATTCGCGTCGGCGTCGACGCGTCTCGAGTTGAGGATACGGTTGAGATTCTTCCATTCGAGACGGTCGAAATCGATTACGAAAACACGCCCAAATCCGAGGCGGGCTAGTTGCTCGCCCACGACTGAACCCGTCCCGGACGCGCCGATCACCGCAGCCGAAAGTCGGCCAAGTTCGGCAGTCATGCCACTGGTAAAGGCGATGGGCCGATCTTCGGGGCCGGTGAAGCTCGCCTCGTCTTCCCACCAGTAGCACAGATCATCCCCAGCGACCGTCACAAGATCGACTGCACGCGCCTGGAGGCTTGGATCATACAGTCGCGCGCGAATTGCACCGTCGGCCGTCATGATGGCCGAACCGTGCAGGCCCCCGAACGCGTGGAACAAGCTGGGGATGACCTTACGGTCGCTTTCGTCGTCTGCATCGGAGAATCCAAACAGTCCGCCGGGGTGCGAATGAATGAGGATCATGACGGAGGCGGTCGACTCGGCTAGGTCAATAGCCTGTTCGAGGTATTCGCCCGGCCACGTGATGGCGTCGCGCTCCCGGCGCTTGCAGGCGGCATATGGAACACAAATGATTTCTCGAACTAGAAAACGCCGCCTCGGACCTGGTGTACGCGTGCAGATCAAGATCGCCGCCGCCTCCAAACCGTCTCGCGGAAAAAGGTGCCGCTTCAACTGAGCATGCAGGGTACCGCTAAAGGCCAAAGTAGTTTCGGGGATCATTCGTCAACCTCCTTGGCGAGTGCAGCATCGACCAGCGCGAGCTGAGTCACCACGCTATCGGTATTGGAGTCCCAAGGCGCCGCTGGACCGCGGTTGCGAGACCAGCCGTGGTATTCGGCACCAAGTAGCACACCCCGAAGCTGGGTACTCGCGATCACTCTGCCAGATGACAATGCAAGCGGTGGATAGGCATAGAAGCCATAGATCTGTGCGCCGGGATAGGTGGGTGGAATTTCCAACGCAACTTTGCTGTGGGAAACGGTGTAGCCGACCGGCAACGGATAGTCATGGAGGAGAAGCCAGCGGCGCTCGGCCTCGACGAGGGTTTCCCACTTCAGGCCAAGACGATTGAGATGCGCCTCGTCTATGTCGAGTAGAGCGAACGTGCGACGAGGCACCGCCGGTGCCTCGCCGTTGTTAACGTCCTTCGGCGTGAGTCGCAGCTTCTCGATACCCGGCGTGCGCAGGTCAATCACGGTGGTGAGCTCGACTGGCTGTTTTTGCTGGCCGACGACCTTGAGAAAAATATGCCAGCCCTGATCGGGGTTGAACCCGGCCTCAATCAGCGCTTCTCGCACCACAATGGTCGGTGCGAAAAGCTCCAGCATGACGCCCTGGACATTAAGTTTCCACGCGGGCTTGCGGCTGACAAAAGATTCGACACCAGCAGCGTCGAGGTCGACGAGATCTTGGTCATCAACTTGGCGATCCGGCTGATCCTGCCGTTCGAAGTAGATCACTTTGTCAGCCGGTACTTGGCCAAGCTTGCGCAGCAATCCTCCAGAAACAATGCGGCACGGCCAATCGAAACGCTGGCCGTCAATCGTCAGCCGGTAAGCGCGATCGCTCTCGACGATGACGAAGCGTCCCGCCTCCCTATGCAGGTCCACCGTCTCGTTCGGGCGAACGTCTTCCAGATCGCCGGTTGCCAAGACTTGCAGCACGCTGACGCCATCGACCGACTTGAAGCCGGCAGCGATAGCGAGCTGTGCGCCGGTTAGGGTGAAGTCGTCGATACCCACCTGACGATAGGTCAAGGTCTGATCGGCGACGTTGATGGTATGGCGAATTGCCGCACCAACATCTTCGGTAGGAATCCGGTCGTCGCCGGTAGAAGTAGTAGTTTGCATGTGATTACCTTTCTGTTGGCCCTGCGGAATTGCAGATTTCTGGCCTTCAGTTAGTCAATCGCAGCGCATTTCAGAACCGGAAAGCTGCCTACAACTTTTTTATGATGACGGCACCGTCCGGCAGCTCACCACAGATGAAGAAGTTGGGACAGCGCGGACAAGCTCGCGCCTCTGTTTTCAACGGGAAATCGCCCGAGCGGACGCTCTGCACAATGCCCTGTACTTTCTGGCGTCGGGTCTCAAGCTTCTTTGCCGAGATCGACATCGGCTCTGTCGTCTCGCTGGTCAAATAGGTCACTTCAACCTGCGTCTGCCCGCCGTAGGCTTGCACGGCAGCGAGATAGAGAATTGTATATTCGATATCGTCAAAAGCCTTCGATCGCGGCTTGCCGGTCTTGACACGCCCCACCACAACCTGTCCTTGGTCACCTCGGGCCACGCTATCCGGCTTGACGAGGATATCGCCCTCGATCCAACCCAGCGAAAGCGGCGCGACCGGGGAGCGGATTCCATTGCTTCGGGTCTCAATAAGATAGTCGACTAGGCGGCGACCGATGCGGCGGTAGTCTTCTGCATAGCCATGATCCGCCGCGCCCTTGGCTTGCCACGCTTCTTCGAAGCGAAAACTAAGCTCAGATTCGCTTGAGGTTGTCGTCTCGTGAACGGTTTTTAGCCAATCGAACACGTCGCTGACTACGTTATGCATCTTCATGAAAGCTGTTTCTGTGCGGCGTCCGCCGAGCTTGAGCACATGCGTGTACAGAAACCGGCGAGGGCATCGCTCGAACAGGTTAACTTGGTTCTCGGTCCAGACCGGCTTCTCCTCCCAAGTAATTCCGACCGTAGTTGCCGGTCTCGCAGTTCCGTTCCGCTGTGCCGGATTGGCGGGACGGACAAGCAGATGATTGATCGCAGGAATAAATTTTGAAGGGTTGCGTACCTTGCCATCGGACTGAACTGAGGATGCATAGAGAAAAAGCCGATCTCGGGCACGTGACAGTGCGACAAAGAATAGGCATTCTTCTTCCTCATCATGTCCTGCCCTGATCGCTTCCAGTCCGGTTAATCCCTGGGAACCGTGAATCAATCCATCCGGCGGCACGCAGCGTGGTGCCATGTTGTTGCGCGGCAAACCGGAGGTCACCATGCCGGGGATATGCACGATGTCGAATTCGAGACCTTTGCAGCCATGGATGGTCATTAGACGCACCGCATCAATGCTTTCTGCAACTCCCGGCAGTTGTCGAAGGCCGCGATCTTCTGACAGCAAAACAAGACGGCGAATGCGATCTAGCAGACGCACACTGGGAATGCCCGCTCCCGATGGCTGGTGGCGGCAGAAGTTGAGGAACTGCCACAGCGCAAGACCCTTCATTCGGCTTTGCGGGTCGCGCGCCAGATACAGAGTCTTCGCCAATCCAAGCCGGTCAATCACCCACGTCGCCAAGATCGTCCAAGGAGTGCCCATCGGGTTCAGTCCGGTAAAAAGGGCGGCTACGCGCGACAACGCAGTCTGGCTTTCTGTCGCAAGACTCGGTAGCTTCGCGCCGGCCTGCCTCCAGTCGAGGGCAGCAGCTTTGCTTTCCCTGAGATGTCCGATGATTTGCGTGACCTCTTGCAACGGCATCTCGTACGTCGGCATCGTAACGGCCCTCACCAGTCCGACTGCATGCGGGTCCGTCAACATCGAAAGTAAGGCAAGCAGATTTTTAATCTCCGGACGCTCAAAGAGGCTGCCTAAGTGCAGCACCGGAATGCCTCTGGCCTCCAGGCCTTCGGCGATGTCACTCAAGCGGGCATTGGATGCACAAAGTAGCGCCTGCCTGCGAAATGGAATTCCTGCCTCCTGCTGCGCTTGAATCACGGCCGCAACTGCAGAAATCTCATCCTCGGTTGATCTGACCACCCGAAATTCCGGCCTGGCATTCAAGACACCGCGATCAGCCGTCAGTTGCAGCGGCAAGGCACCCGCCGACGCCTTCATCGTGCTGGAGAACGCTGTAAAAACCTCGATGACCTCTCGCCCCGAGCGATAGTTGACTCCCAATTGACGCAACTGCGCGCCGGGAAAATCAACGGCGAACTGCGCCATGTTGGTGGCCGATGCCCCACGAAACCGATAGATGGACTGGCGCGCATCGCCCACAACCCAAAGATTCCGGCCATCACCCACGATGGCTTTCAGCAATCGCACCGAGGCGCGATTGACATCCTGATACTCATCGACAAGAACATGATGGTGCCGAGCCTTTAGCGCCGCTCTCACCTCGGTATCGGTTTCAACCAGACGCACCGGTAGCGCAACCAGATCACCGAAATCGATCAAGTGCCCTGCTGCCAGTAGCCGTTCATAAGTTTCGAACAGCAGCGCGACCTCCAGACACTTTTCCGCGCGTATGGTCGCTTCTTCATCATAACCGGCGTTGTCTGCCATGGCCTGCGCCAACGTTCGATATCCAGCCGCATCGATGACCTCGTCCTTAGCGCGCGATATCGCATGGAGCATGTCACTGAGATCGAGTGCCGGGTCCCACAGGTTGCGATAGTGACGAAGCGGAAGTCGTGGCAGCTCATCTTCGAGCAGCTCGATCGCTTCCGACCGGTCGACTAGGCGCGGATCCGGCGGCAGTCCCAATTTGTCATGAAAGCGGCGAACAATATCCAAACCGAAAGCGTGGAACGTGCCGATCCACATCGCTGCGGCAGCCGTGGGGCTGCTCGCAGCCAGTCGCTCACTCAGTTCATTAGCTGCTCTATTGGAGAAGGTGAGGACAAGGATGGACATGGGGTCCACACCTTCGGCTAGTAAACTCTCGATACGACGCACAAGCGTTCGCGTTTTACCAGTGCCAGGCCCAGCTTGCAATTGGAACGCACTATTGCGATGTTCGGCCGCAGCAATCTGAGTTGGATCGGGAGTCAACGTCGCGGCAGGAACCACTGATGATTCGATCGAGGAATCCTCAGGCAGCAACAGCGCATCCAGAAGCTGTTGCAGAACCACCTGCAGCGGTACACCGAGGCGTGTGGCAATGTCCGTCGAAGAACGACCATTGCTCACATGGAGATGTCGGACCAACGAACGTGGCAGGAGGAATTCACGGGCAAAGAGGTCCATCCGGATTTCCCGCCGCTCCCGCGCGCCATAGTCAAGTACCTTTTCAATGCCGACCGGCGCATCCTGGACAGAGCGATCCGGTTCAACTTGCTCTGTCACAATGTCCTGCGTGCCACCCTCCAAGACAACATGCCCGAGCTCATGGGCAATGAGAAAAGCGCGGTCAAATTCGGACCCCTTGTCTTCATACAGAATGATCCCGGCCTGACTATCGAAGGCCGCCCGCCCGCCTTTCAGTTGGGAGTCACCGGACGGCAAGGCATACACATCCAACTCTCTTCGAATCGCTTCCCGTCGGACAAAATCAAGCAATCTCCACGGATCATCACCTGCTGCGACCGCCGCTCGGTGAATGCGCTCTGCTTCTCGGCGAGCGGCCTCGGTCGCGTCCATGACCTAGTCCTGTAGTGCCTTGAGGGCGTCCAGCTGGGTCGGCGCGAGTTGAGACGTCTCAATAGCCTCCGTAAAAGAAATCTGTTCGGTGACCGCCGGCTTCACAGTTGATCGGAAACTGTGGCCGGAAACAATTGCTGGCGGACTTTGCAGATAGTCCGTAACCACTTCTGCAGTCGCGCCCAATTCGGTTGCGAGCCTATGAACAAAGCGTCTCGGTATCGTTGCTGCGACAATAGCCCGATCACGTAGACGTATTAGCAGCAGATTGGTGATATCGAGTTTTTTTGCGAGCGACCTGAAAGCGGTTGGGTTGAGTGTGGCAAACGGGTTTGTGACCAACACGTTGCCGGGCTGATCAACAGCCGTTTGAAACCGCTGCCAAGCCCGATCGACCGCACCTTCAGAGGTAACTACAGCATCGTCATTGCGCGTTGCATCAACCATCAATTCAATCGAGTAGGTAACGAGTGCCTTCGCATGCTCTGGATACTCAATTAGGTATTGCTTCAACGTCTCGCGGTCATGCGTCGGTTCGACGGAAAAGGCCAGAAGAATCTCTTCCTCACTGTGCTTTTCAGCAGTCATTGTGCATCTCCTCTTGAAGAATGGCCTTGAGCGCCTTGCAGGCACGATCACGGCGGTTGCGAACCGTCCTTTCGTCGCACTGTAGAATGCGTGCAATGCTCATAATGTTTTTATCCTTAGAATCAATCTGAAAACCTTGCAGTAGTAGCCCGATGACTTGCTTTTGATCATCTGGCAGACAGTCAATCGCTGCAGTTAGCGCCAACCGGAAAGCAGGATCGTCAAGTTTTTCGGGATCGCTACTTAGAAAGTCGGCAGCAGCAGCCTCCACCTCGGCTGAAATCTCCAAGCCATCGTCTTCATCCGTGCCCAAAGACACCGTGTCCACCACCGTCGGGCCAATCTGGCGCAGAGCGGAGGTGCGAGAAGCCGCAAACGCTTTGTCGAAGCGGATTTCATAGAAGTCCAGCAGACCAGTTCGCCCTTTGCAGTCTTTGGCGATTCGTTCCGCGAATCGACCCATGATCTCTTCCCGGATGCCTCGGGCACCGACCATGCGTGAATCAGAGATAGCTGAGCACAACGACTGCTCAATCCGTTTCATAAGAATGCAGAATATTTCTTTAAAATCTCCCTGCATTCCGTTTGCCCAAGCTCTTCGCAGAAAGTAAATCAGTGCCTCCGACGGCACATAATCAATGCTCTTTGTGGACAGCGTCGCGAATTGTCGGAGCCGCTCTGCGACCTCAACCATCTCCAGCTTCTTGAGCCACGCTTCAATCTCGGGAGGACGCTCATACAAGGTACCGTCCTTTTTTTTCCGTTTAAGGGGTTCCGGCATTCGTTGCCTCCGCTATAGGTAGCTCAATCGATTGAGGGGTCAACATCGCTCTACCGAATGCGGATCGGCAGCGACACTTGCGGCTGGATTGGCACCAGCGTCTTCGCGTAAGCGCGCAGAATCTCGTTGTAGAGATCCGCATGCTTGGGGGCTTCGACGGTGATGATTAGCGCGTAGCGGATCTTTTCGGCACCGGTGGCTCGACCGCCTGCTTCGCGCGCGTTGTAATGGATGTCGAACACCGGATTCTTGAGACTGCTGCCACGCATGTTCTTAGCACTGTGCAAGACGGTTTCCCATTTGCCCATGTCGGAGCGCCGCTCTTCCTCGGTCGCGTACTTTTTCATGTCGAAGAAGCTTTTGGTGTCGGCGTTGGCTTTGCCATCCTTGATATTCTCGTCGCTGGGACGGAATACAACTTCTAGGCCAGCACGCGTGTACGCCGCTGCGTCCTGTGGATCGGTCGGCGAGGCGTAGCAGAAAGTCGCCTTGAGACGGATGCTGCCATTCAGGCCGCCCGCTGGCAGTGGCAATGAGGCGCGCAGGTATTTGCCAGGCTTTAACTCGCCCTGATAGACAATGCGCGCCACGCCCTCCGGACAAGTGATGATGCTCATCAAGTCCTCAGGCACCTTGCCCCAACCCACTTCAAGTTTGTCGTGCTTCGCGATGTCTGCGGCGTGAACCAGCAGTGCCTTGATCGCCAGCGGCGACAGTTCCGCGCCTAGGATGGATCGAATACCGACAGCACTGCGTAGCAGGTACGGGGAGGCGAAACTGGTGCCCAACTGAGGCGCAAGCACAGCCTTCTTACCCGGCGACAACACGTGGAAATAGTTACCGGCATTACCGCCGAACGCCATCAGGTCCGGCTTGACAACACCAGGGCTTCGGCCGGGACCGACCGCGCTATATGGCGCGCGTGCCCAGCTCGCCTCGGTATTGTTGGCGGCACCTACTGCCAATGCGTTGACACAGTCCGAAGGCACTTGCACGCGAGCATTGCCGGATGCGCGGTCCATCTGACCGTTGTTGCCGATGGCAACGGTCATCAAGGTGTCACCGTCGCTCAGCAGGTCGTCAATGACCGACGTCCAGGCGTGTACATCGGTATCCTCGATCGGCAAGTCTGGTCCGAGACTAAGGTTGATAAACTGGTACTGCCGCGAGAGCAGAACCTGTTCGACGAAGCCCAAGGTCCGGTACAACTCCAGCGGATCTTCCTTATCGGCGTCCCTGTCGAGTACGCGCAAATGATCGACATAAGCAAAGGGACGGGCCGCAGTGCCGTTTGGCTGGATGGGACCGAAAAGGAATGCGGAGCTGACGGCAAGGCCATGTTCTATGCCTGCTGGATCGTCCTGCGCATCTTCGTCGAGAACGCGGTACGAGCGCAGCCACGGGCCGATTGCGTGCTGTTTGGGCAAGCCGCCATCAAGGATGGCAACCTTGGGCTCCGACGACAGCGGCTGCTCAGTCGGCAGATTGCAGCCCACCGACACTTCGCCGGTGCGTTGTACAGGCCGCATGCCACGCAGCTTGGGCACCGGGCGGATGACGCGCACGAACACGAATTCGGCAAGCCGTTCGATGTGGTCATGCTTGCCTTCGACCGGCACGAACCACAAGTTGCCCGCTGTGAAGCCAAGGTCGCTGTAAACCTTGACGCCGACCTCCTTGGCGTATTTCACGAAGGACTGCTGGACGAAGAGGCGGCTCTCATCAGGTAGCAAATGGACACCCACCTCGAAGAAACGATCCTTGGTGCTGCCATAGTCGGCAACGCGCTCATGGGGTGTGAAAGCGGAGAACTGCTCGATGTGTGCCAGGTCCAGCGCCTCATCGGATTCGGGCTCGATTTGTTGAGTCCAGTCATTGAGGTGGCGAAACGCTTGCCGCTTACCGGCGACGAATAATTCGGTCGTCGTGCATTCCTGTGGCGCTCCCTTCTTGGTCCAGCCGCCTGGTGTTACTTTCACGGTACGACTACCGACCGACTCCAGGCCGACGGTGCGCAGCATCGCCACTGGGAAGAACGACCGGGCGATGTAGCTGGGATTCATCGTCAGCCTTGCAACACCGAAATCGCCGGGGCAAGCATGCGCAGGTAAAGCGTCGAGTGCGGTGGCGGTCGCCAAGAACTGGGGCATTAGCCGCTGCGCGGCTTGCGCGAGGGTGTAGACCTCGGTCTTGCCCGGCATGCGTTTGGGTCCCTTGATGTCGTGGGTCAGCAGTTCACCGCGTCCGATCAAAAAATTGGTTTGGCTCATGCGTCAGGCTTCCTTTTTGAAGGTTTCTTGGCGGCAGGCGGTTGCTCGCTCGTGTACTTTCGGATGGTGTCGCGGCTTACCCCGGTGATGTCGGAGATCGTGTGCTGCGAAAGACGAGTCTGCTTAGCCAGCAACACCGCCAGATCAATACGCCCCTGACGCTCCAGGACGAGCGCGCGCGATTTGACGAATTCTTCGATCAGATCGGCGTCCGAGGCTGTACCT
>CXWL01010410.1_pt1 | contig 10653 bp, 13 predicted proteins | sample 590931 | NCBI WGS metagenome assembly CXWL01 (sample SAMEA3498368, study PRJEB10139) | groundwater metagenome | biome: water well; material: biofilm material | place: Germany | collected 2015-04-27 | reverse complement strand
GTCGGTCTCTTTCAAGGTCAGGGACACAATGTCCCCACCGAGGGCAATTTTGAGCTCGACCGGTGAACCCAGCGTTTTGATCTTGCCCCCGTCGATAATCGCGAGTCGATCGCAGAGTTGATCGGCTTCATCCAGATAGTTGGTCGTCATCACAATCGTCATCCCACGGGCTTTGAGCATTCGAACGTACTCCCAAATCCGGAGACGGCTTTGTACGTCGAGGCCGAGTGTGGGCTCGTCGAGAAACAAGACTTTGGGGTCAGGCAGCAATCCGCAGGCGATATCGAGCTTGCGTTTCATCCCACCGGAATAGGTCTTGGCCGGCCGGTCCGCATGGGCCTCCAGTTCGACCAGTGCGAGCAGTTCGGCGATGCGTTTGGCCGCTTCTTCTTTTGTCAGATGATAGAGCGCGCCCAGCAATTGTAAGTGTTCACGTCCGGTGAGGAATCGGTCGATCGCGCGTTCTTGAGGCACGTACCCGATGAGCGTCCGAACCTTGTCCGCATCCCGCACCGTATCGTACCCCATGACCGTCGCCGCGCCTGATGTCGGGTGCAGCAATGTGATGAGGGTGCGAAGCGTGGTGCTCTTGCCTGCGCCGTTCGGTCCCAGCAGGCCAAAAATCTCTCCCGCGTAGACCTGGAACGAGAGGTCATCGACAGCCTTATAGCTGTCATAGGTTTTGCTCAGATGGCTGACGTCGATTGCGATGGTCCGATCCATTTAGTCCAAGCCCTTTATGCCGTGAGGTTCGTGGAGCATGAATTGAACCAGATCGTTCAATCGACGAGCTCGTTGGTGGAGCCCGTCCGCTTCCAGTAAAAATTGTTTTTCCAAGGGGGTACAGTCCAAATAGGTTGAGAGAGTATTGACCAAGACTTCATCACTGACTTCTTCGCGAAAAAACCCTTGCCACGCCGCACTATCTTCTCTCGCCTGAAGGTACCGTCCAAGCACATCGACCAGCGCTCGCCGAACGCCTTTGGCCAGCCCCTCGTTGGAGCACATGGGCGTGACCTGAATCGTCGCTTCGCGATAGGGCTTGTCGAAGTGTTCTTCGGAAATCTCGCACCGTTCGAGCCCTTGGAGCAAGACATTGGAACGCCCGTCCGGCAAGGGTTGCACACTCACGATCCGTCCGATGCACAGCGCGGGATAGATTGCCGGATTCCCATAGTAGTCCGGCTCCCATCCTTCTTTCAGAAGCGCCATGGCAATACATTGACCGCCCATCGTCACATCGGCGATCATCTGGCGATAGCGTGGTTCGAAAATGTGGAGCGGCAGGTACGTCCTGGGGAAAAAGACGACGTTGGGCAATGGAAACACCGGAAGGCGCTCGGGAATCGGAAACGGTTCGACATATTTGGACGAACTCCGATCAGCCGGCCCTCGCTCACGATCAGTCTGCATCACTCACGATAGCTGAGCCGTGTGAAAATTGTCAACGCCGTTTGCTAGGCGTCGAGCCAAGAGCAAATTCAAAACATCGCTCTGAGACAGTCGATTGGTTCATAGGTCGGACGCGTGTTATAACCGATACAACGGGAGGGCGCAGGTTACGTGATCCACGTACGATTGGCTGACGATGCTAGACAGCGTCTGACAGACTGGGGACGGATCCTCATGGTAGTCCCTGTCGTGCTGAGCGTGACTGTGTCTGTGTCGATGGCGCTTGCCGCAAGCCCGGCTTCCGTACCCTTTCAACCGGCGACTGCCGGCTATCGCTACGAGTTTCCCAGAGACCATGGATCGCATGCTCGCTATCGAACCGAGTGGTGGTACTACACAGGCCATCTGCATTCAAAGAGCGGTCGGTCGTTCGGCTTTGAGTTAACCTTCTTTCGCCGAGGAGTGCCACCGGAGGAAATCAAAACGTTACCGTCCAAATGGTCGATTAGCCACCTGTACCTGGCCCATTTCGCTGTGACCGACATCACCGGGAAGCGATTTCATTTCTCGGAAAAGTTCAGCCGGGAGGGGTTGGGGAAGGCCGGTGCCGACGAGTCGCGGCTTCGCGTCTGGATCGATGATTGGCGCGCGGAGGCTGCCACGGACTCGACTGGCTCTCATACCGTGGTCGCCCATGACGAAACCCATTCGCTCGCCCTCACACTCCAACCGGCCAAGCCTCTCGTCACCCACGGCGCAGCAGGTATCAGTCGAAAAGGGAAAGATGTCAGTCAAGCCTCGCACTACTATTCGTTTACCAGACTCGCGACAACAGGCAGCCTGACGATCGCCGGCGAACAGTTCGAAGTGACTGGTCTCACCTGGATGGACCATGAATTCGGGTCGACCGAACTCGGGACGGATCAAGTCGGATGGGACTGGTTCAGCATCCAGTTGGAAGACGACACCGAGCTCATGCTGTATCGGATGCGTCGGAAAGATGGCTCGTCCGATCTCGCGTCCAGCGGGACCGCCGTGTCGCCGGATGGACGCACTCGACACCTGGAGGTGACCGACTTTCAGATCGAATCCACCGCAACCTGGACCAGCCCTGAAAGCAAGGCCACCTATCCCAGCCAATGGAAGCTGACCTTCCCGTCGCTCGACCTAGTGCTGGATATCACGCCACTGCTTGCCGATCAAGAATTGCGCACCTCGCGCAGCACCAAGGTCTCCTATTGGGAAGGAGCCGTGGCCGTGACAGGGACCAAACAAGGCAAACCCGTGAAAGGGCAAGGCTACGTCGAGTTGACCGGCTACGTTGAGCGACTCAAGATGTAAACGACAGTTGCGTTGGTCGGTAGTTGTTTGACCGCACTTATCACGGATGCCAAGCCTTAGGCGGCCTCGGCGTGGAGTTTGATACCCAGAGCCCGTGCGACCTTCAGAATAGTCGCGAAGCTGGGATTTCCGTCGGTGCTCAAGGCTTTGTATAAACTTTCCCTGCTCAACCCAGCCTCTCGTGCCACATGGGCCATCCCCTTCGCCCGTGCGATGTCACCCAGGGCTCGAGCAATCCCTGCCGCATCGTCGGGGGCCTCTTCAAGCCATGCATCCAGGTATGCGGCCATTTCCTCCGGTGTCCGCAATTGAGCTGCGAGATCATAGGGAATTGTTTTTATCCTCGCCTTTGGTTGAGCCTTCTTCTTTTTCGTGACTTTGGGCATGGCTTGCTCGTCCTACTGGTGTTTCGCCAACTTGATGGCCCTTCTGATGTCCCTCTGCTGGGACGACTTATCTCCACCGGCAAGCAGAATCAAAAGGCGATCGCCCCTCTGTGTATAATAGACGCGGTAGCCTGGACCGAACTGGATCTTCAACTCAGAAACTCCGTGAGTGAGTTCACGATGCTGCCCGGGGTTCCCATGGACGAGTCGGTCCACTCGAACCTGAATCCGAGCACGCCCCGCGCGATCTTGAAGCGAGTTGATCCATTCGCGATAGACCTCGGTCTCTTCGACAATCATTCGCGGAAATGTATCCCATAGGATACAGCCAAAGTCAAGCCGATAGGCATATCATATGCCGATGAGTAAAACTTAAGGGGTTCGATCCCAGTGGTGATGACAGGGCCGAAACGACGCCGATCCGTGAAAGGCCATAAGTCAATACTCATGCCTGACACCAAGTCTATTCTGAATCCCGACGTAGATCAATTTTCGATCATGCTCCCAGGTGTGGCTTTTACTGGAAGCCGGATGAGCATGGGTTTCATGGTACTCCTACGCGAGGGTGTTCACAGCGATCCCGCTCACATGATGGCGCACATACCACCGGGCATACTGCTCAATAACACCTTCTTTGGGTCGGCGACCCGTGGATCGCTTTGTCGTTGGATCGAGTGTCACGTTGATCTCTGGCAATGGGAGCACGATGTCCTGTCCGGTAGCGATCCCCACAAGGCCCGCGCCAAAGCCATGAAGCAGTCTTTAGCCACCCACCGGTATGGGAGTTCCAGCTCCGCTGCGAGCGTTGCCGCCTCTTGATGAAGCAGTTTGGCGGCAGGGGGGATTGCGGCAAGAAGGCTCGTTACAGGTTCTTTGCCGGTCGCCACATCGTCCATCACCGTCTGAAGGCCGGTTTTGACCACCCACTCTAGGTATTTCGTGCGGACGAGAAGTTCCTGCACCAGCTCGGACAGGAGCGCCCCCTTCATGACCACGACCCGGCGATCATCGCCAAGATTGTCACTGCTAGACGAGTCAAATTCTGGAAACGAAGTGAGTTTGGGCATACCCCGTCTGTGGGCGTCTGGAAAGAAAGATGGGAGCACGAACGTCAGGCTACGTTCGCCGACTTCTGGATCAGCGAAGCCGTTGCTCCCTGAGAGCGAATCGTACCATGCGTTCATGGAATCGAGGCAAGGGGAAAACGTGAAAGAGGTGTGCGTGCTACCACTTAATTGACGGGCTGCAACAGATGGATAGCGACTTGATGAAGTAGGTATCCGCCCGGAACGTCACGTATTCCACGACCGTGCGGAGAAATCCACAGTTTTCGGTCAGGGACCTGAGAACGGATCAGGCCATTAGCGTTGAGTTGGTTCACCAATCATCCAAACAACGCCTTCCTTCTCTAATGGTGCAAAGCCCGAATAATGGCTAAGCTTCTCGATCTCACCAAGCTTCACTTGGTTAGTCGATACAGCGCGCCTGGCCATTCTTCAAGAGTTAGCCGGATTCCGTTCGTATTTTGGCCTACCAAAGCCCACTGCCCTGTACCCACATCGAGCTGTTCAATCCGGCTATACCAAGAATTGAGCCCTACTTCAGTCTGCACTTTTCCCTCAATTGGGCGTCGGGCGAAAAAGACCATCACTTGATTGGCATTTCCGGACAGATACTCACCCGCTAAAATCTCTGCCGACGGGAGCCATCCCACGAGATCCCCGGTCATAACATTCAAGAAAGGAGCCACAAAACCCCTATAACGAAACAAAGCTAATTCCTCCTGAATATTTCGAAGAAAGCCAAACACGCTCTGCTGATCTCCCCCAAGCTTCGTTTTCTCATTCCGTGAATCAAGCAACCCTGTAGACTTCTTCTCATCAAGTATTCCATCGTGACTTATGAAGTTCGAGAATTCCTTAATGCCGAAGGCCAGAGCCCAACTTGTAAACCATCGCAGGTGGTGAAAATTTGCATAGAAGCCATCCTCGACTTGGAAGTTTTGAAGATATGCTATGGGCGTAATATTCGCCGACCATGCATTCCCTGAAATCACCTTTAGATTTGCACTCATGGTCAATTCCCGAGCCCTATTGCAATTCTCCAAGCCATCGTAAAAAGGATAAAGGTCGAAGCATAGATAGTCTGGCCTGATCTTCTCCATTACCATTCGTACATATGCACCATAACCCTCAACCATCTCCCGTACTAATTTGTCGTTTTGAATTATGTCTTTGGAGCAATCCACCCCAAACTCCGAGGGTTGGCGGCGGCCATATAATGAGTGCGCTAGGCCGGACAGTGCGGCATAATTAGCGTGAATTGGAAACAGATTTACGAACACCTTCATTTTCTCGAATTCAGGTTGTGAGCTTAGGCAGTCTTTCAACTTTCCTAGATTGTCAAGATGAATCAGCCCTGGTTCGTCCTTGAAATGAAAACCGATGAAGGAGGCTGGAAACTCCCGTTTTAAGGGTAAGAGGAAAGGGTCAATTCGACTCTGTCGGTATTGGGCCGGATCGAAATACCCTATAGCATTAGGACCAATCAAACCTTCAAAGGACCATCTTTCATCGGAGAAAAACTGCAACCCAGCCGCTTTAATAGCATTGCCTATAATTCGATACTGATCTAACGTTTCCGCAAAGACGAGGAAGTACTTGATCCCCATCAGTTTTAACTCCTGAACAACCTTTGTTGCGGCAGTTGGATTGACCAGATAATCGGGAATGGAATTCCCCGGGGTCATTAAGAATACAATCGAGCCATTTTCTGGCATTTGTCACCCTCCAATAAATCAGGCTATGTGAAACCCTGTAGGAAACCGTTGGTCAACTTATCACCAACATAAGGTTTTCACGCTATGCTCATTAGGTCTGGCCCTACGCACTAATCGTAGCGACCACAAGGAAAAGTTGTTCGTTCAGCAGGGCTGCGTATCAAGAAATACGTCTCAACAACTGTTATTTGGTGGATCAACTGCAATTGATACGATTAACTCACGATTCCAGGTCTTCCCTTTTGCCCTGGAATGGCATCAAGGATACCAAGCTGGGCAATCCACAGGGAAGCGAGGATAGGGCTGAAGTATGACCGGCATACGAACCTCAAAGAGGGGCAAATTCTAGGGCGGGCAATTGAGATTCGCAACTAGCCAGTAAGGAATGCCCACAGCATAGCGGGCTGTAATTCATCATTCACCGAGGCCAGGTCGCGACTCGCTCCTGGAGCACCGGAATGGATGGCAATTTGTTTAAGCCAGCTCGTCTCCTATTTGTTTGGCGAAGTAGTGGTTGTTGTAGCTGACGGCGTAGATGTTGTCGTAGTCGTGGTAGCAGCCGGAACAGGTTTGACAATGTCAGCTATTGCCTTGAGTTCTTCTGGCGCTATTCCAGCTTTTACGTGTTTATAGAATTCTGTTTGAGTTTGTGCCATGCGTGGGAGCTCCTCTAAAATAAGCTGAGCAGCCTTGTTAATCAAAAGGGTCTTCACCTCTCTATAGTTGCTATTCGTAATAGGAGAGGGATTTGCAGGAAGTTGATCCTCTATCCATCCATTCATTTTATCGATGCAAAGACTGTGAAGACCGTCTCTGAGAAACTGTAAGCCCTGCGTTCGATATAGCAACGGGGCAATCTGTGTGCTTACGGCCCTGCCATACTGGCCAGACAGCTCACCAGTTATCCCACTCTTAGGCTCCTTCACTGCGGCTTTTAACTCACTCGCGAGAGCGGACGCAAAAGCTTCTCCAATATCGGGGGGAGGCTCTGCACAAATCAGGAGGTCTTCTACTCCCATAGCGGAGTTCCTGTGGTTAACAGAGACGATAACTACTCTCCTACTCGCTGTGGTAGAGAATGTATTGACCGCTCTAGCAGTGAACGGCCATGGCCAATGATCAAATGTGTCTTGGATAGTAGGATTCGTTTCTCTATTGGCTATATTGGAGAGTCCACACCCACTTAATGATGCTACAACGGAACTAAGGATACTGATTGTCATTAGAAGTTGTGATCTGTTGATTAGACTCATCATTCAAACCACCAATTATCACTCTTGTCCAAAACAGCTTAGACGTTGGGTCATCCAGCGGTGTAGGGTGCTGGTGAATCGCCAAACCCACCTGCACTCAACCGAAGGAGACCCAACGTGAACACATCATACAGCCTGTTCAGTCAGATCCTCAAGCTCATCCCGCGCACCACCTTCGAACGCATCGTCAAGGAGACGGGAGCAGAGTACCGCAGCAGGGACTATCGAGTTGGAGCCAGTTTGTGGGCATGCTGTTCTGTCAGTTGGGCCATGCCCATTCTCTGCGGGAGATCGAAGGCGGACTGAAGAGCTGTAGGCGAGAAAAGGGGCAGATCTTGTTATTTGCGTCGTCACAACCGCTTGGTCGGCCCGCGTGCGAGTATGCCGACGCCGTTTATGCCGCTGCCTCAAGGATGATCCCAGGATGACGCTCGGCAATTCTCAACTGCTGCTTCGCGGCGCCGGATGGCTTGCGACGGCCTTGTTCCTATTGCTCCAAGGTGCGCTTTGAAACGCCCAGCACTGTGGCAAACTCTGCCTGTTTGAGGCCGCTCTTGAGCCGCACACAGACAACGTATGAATTGGTGTCAACTTTCGCTCGCTTACCTCCGCCAGCTTTGATCTCCCGTATGCCATCCAGGACTTCCTGCCACACATCGCGTTTGGCCTCGAATGTGGCGAGTGCGTTACCGGTTAGCTTCTTACCCATAGAAATGCCTCAAATGTCTCTCCGTGAAAGAGGTTGGAGCATGCACCACACCAAGAGGACTAATCGTCGAAGCTCAGGGGCGCGCCGTTTGCGGCTTGTCCTGCTGAAGCGCTTCGGTTGGTATGGCATCGACTGGGACGAGTTCAGCCACCAAGGTTTCCGGTGCAATGTCCTGTTCGTGCGGCCATGTCACGGCGCCCAATACAACGCCCACCTGCCTGAAATAGTCCGGGTTGCGCAATTCACGAAACACGCCATGGTCGAGATACGGTTTGACATCGAAGATGCCCCGCCGACCATCGGCTATTGCAACGTACAACCGGTAATCTGAAAGCGGTGTGACACTGAGTACATCCCAATACATGGCTGCCACCTTACAGAGGATCAATTTTGTATGGATTTTCTCCGCTGACAGCAAGTTCCCAATCGGCCTTCAGTTCATCCCGATGCAGTTCGATCCATGCTTGAACCAGGCGCAATTGTTTGCGTGGCAACTCACCTGCAAGAATATCGGCTTCCTCAATCCCGATCGAGGCCTCGAACTCTCCATATTTGGCGTGGATGTGAGGCAGATTGTGATGCTTGCTGTCGAGCAAGTACATGCGAATGATGATGCCGTAAAACATCGAGATAATCGGCATGAGTTGTTCCTGCGATCTGTGGTCTAACTATGGACTAATTGGCTCTGGATCAGAACTCGGATTTGAGGCCAAAGACAGTATAAGTCTCCGTCAGCTTCCTCGCAATAGAACGACGGAACCTAGGCATATAAGATAAGATTTTCTCTCGGTGGAGTCTCGCCCACCGTGATCATCTCTGGTTCCGTAGAAGACCCTCTAATCAGGCTGGGTCAGGAGGAGCCTGCTGGACTTTGCATGTCCCTTGTCGCCGCGGTTCTATATATGAGAATTAAAGGAGCGAATACGATTCATCGGCACACACGCTGAGTACGATGCAATCGATGTGATGACTGTCTAGAAGGCAGGGAGGCACCATGACCATTGCTCCGATTAAAACAGCCCGAGACTATGACCGGGCGTTAGGTCGTATTGAACACCTAATGGAGGCGAAGCCAGGTACGAAGGCTGGTGACGAGCTGGACGTACTCACGACGCTCGTCGAGGCGTACGAAGCGAAACATNNACTCGGCATGACGCGGAAAGATTTAGAGACGGTACTGGGTGGGCGAGGACGTGTGTCGGAAATCCTGACGAAGAAGCGAAATCTCTCGCTTGAGATGATTCGTCGACTCCACCGCAAGTTGCACATCCCCCTGGAAAGTCTTATCGGCACGGCGGCCTAACCACTCCTTCCCCTCGCCACCGAATGGCGTTCAGCCCTTCCGGCTTGACGCCCGTCAGATCCCTGTGGTTAGGTCCCATCACCATGCGACTGTTTCACACTGTCCGTACGCTGGTCTTGATCACGCTCCTGATTCCCGTTCTCGGCTGCCAAAAGGAGAGCGAGTCGGTTGTCTCAATCGCGCTCCATCCGACGAACGAGGATATCCTCTACGTCGCTACGAATGACGCGGTCTACAAGTCTCGTGATGGCGGTGGAACCTGGGAGCGATTCCCGAGTTTCAGTGCGAGGCGGGTGACGACTTTGGCAGTCGATCCGCGGTTTCCGGCCACGATCTATGCCGGTACTATGGGGGATGCGGTCTACAAGAGCCCGGATGGTGGACAACGGTGGCTGCCGCATAATGTCGGCTTGAAGGAACATGTCTCGTTCGTGAATCAGTTCGTGTTCCATCCCACGCTGAGCGAGAAGATCTATATTGCGACGACCGTCGGTGTGTTCTTCACAAAAGACGCAGGCCGGGAATGGGAAGAACGGATGAACGGGATGAAGGAAGTTCACATTGTGACGGCTATCGCCATGAATCCCAAAGCCCCTACCACCCTGTACGGTGGAACAACGGGCGGGATGTATCGCTCAGAGGATGGAGCGATGTCGTGGAAACGAATCAACAACGGGTTGATTCCCGAGAGCGAGCTGATGGCCGCGATGGCGTTGGGCGTGAATGCCATTGAAATCGACCGAATGAATCCTGACACCGTCTATGCGGGAACGACAAAAGGGCTGTTTCGCACGGTCAATAAAGGTGAACAATGGGAGCGGATTGGACAATCCCTCCCTGATTCCTTTATCAGCAGCATTCTGCTCCACCCCACGGAGCCGTCGCAGCTCTATGTCGGTGGGCCGAAAGGGGTATGGAAAAGTTCAGACAGCGGGAAGACGTGGCAGGCGATCAACCAGGGCATTACAACCCTGAACATTCGCGCCCTAGCCATGAACCCGAAGAATCCGCAGCTACTCTACGCCGGCACCAACGGCAGCGGGCTCTATCGCTCGACTGATGCCGGCGCGACGTGGGCGGCGGTGCCGCTCACTGCCGCGCCGGTCTCAAGTCAATAACTGCTTTTTGCGCCGGCTTCTCCATGCTGGTACCGGCCGCTATAGGAGACCATGCGGTCCGAAAGGGCCTTCCACTCATCTGCGGTCATCAGGTCCTTCATCTTGAACCGGAGGCTCAGCACCCGGGCCGAGCTCTGCGCCCGCTGAATGTTCGCCTCGTTCACGATTTTTGAAAATTCGTCGGGTGTCGCCGTATAGCTGGTGTTCAAAGTATAGAGCTGCCGATGATAGGCCCGCTCCTGCTCACGGCTCCCCTTGAGCTCCTTGATGATCTCACCGACGTATGCATTCACACCCTTCGCCTTTTCTGGATCCTGCACGGTCCGATTGATCAATCCCTCCATGTCTTGCTGGCCCTTCTGCCAATAGGCG
>CXWL01008623.1_pt1 | contig 10655 bp, 12 predicted proteins | sample 590931 | NCBI WGS metagenome assembly CXWL01 (sample SAMEA3498368, study PRJEB10139) | groundwater metagenome | biome: water well; material: biofilm material | place: Germany | collected 2015-04-27 | reverse complement strand
GTTCTCGCCCTTCGCGACCGCGTCTTCGTGGATCTCGACGGTGTCGGTTCCGTATTCGAGGTCATAGGTCTGCCCGATCGTTTTCCACGGCAGTTTGCCCTTCTTGCGCACGGGCACGAAACCGACGGAAAGCTGATGCGCGACCGCGCCCGCGATAATGAACCCGCGCGCCTCAATCCCTGCCACCTTGTCGATCCGCGTGCCGGCATAAGGCTGCACAAGCTGATCGACGGTCGTGCGGAACGCGCGCGCGTTGCCGAGCAACGTCGTCACGTCGCGGAACATAATGCCGGGCTTCGGATAGTCGGGGATCGTGCGGATAACGGATTTGAAGTCCATCGGGGTTCAAGCCTTCTTGAGAACGCGGCCGGCGACCGCATCGAGTTTCGCAAAGAGAACGGGATCGCGCTTCTCGGGCGCCGTGATCAGCGCCGTGTCGAGCGTGTGTTCGATATTGAGCGGCGAGGGCGTGCGCTTCGGTCCAAGCTTCGGCGCCGCACGCTTCAGCAGCGTCCGCGCCCGCTCGGCATTGCCGTTCAACACCTTGACGACTTGCTCCACCGTCACGTGATCGTGGTCCGGATGCCAGCAATCGTAGTCCGTGACCATGGCGACGATCGCGTAAGGCAGCTCCGCCTCCCGCGCGAGCTTCGCTTCCGGCATCGCGGTCATACCGATCACGCTGCAGCCCCAAGAGCGGTATAGGTTTGATTCGGCCAGCGTCGAAAACTGCGGCCCTTCCATCGCCAAATACGTGCCGCCAACGACATGTTCGATCGAGGCTTCGTTGGCGGCTTCGCCAAGCGCTCGAACCAGCCGTGGGCAAACCGGATGCGCGAGCGACACGTGTGCGACAAACCCCGGGCCGAAGAACGACTTCTCCCGCGCGAACGTGCGGTCGATGAACTGATCCGCGAGCACGAACATGCCCGGCGGTAGCTCTTGCTTGAACGAACCGCACGCCGACACAGAGATCACGTCGGTCACACCGACGCGCTTCAGTACGTCGATGTTGGCGCGGTAGTTGATGCTGGTCGGCGAATGCACGTGCCCGCGCCCGTGGCGCGGCAGGAACACCATGTCGACGCCCTGCAGCCGCCCGAACAACAACTCGTCCGACGCCTCGCCCCACGGCGAGCGCACCCGCTCCCAGCGCGGGTTCTCAAGCCCGTCGATCCCGTAAACGCCGCTGCCGCCAATAACGCCCAGAACGGTGTTGGTCATCGCGCCTCTCCGCCAAAGTCGGCGCTTTGTAGCACTTGAGTCCACCTAGGCAATCGGTTTCAAACTGCGAGCCAAGCCAGCAAAGGAGGCCGAAGGATGCCAGTCGAACCAACGGTTACGGCAAAACTCGAAGAACTGGAAAAGAACTTGCACCGGCGAGAGGTTCGGGGGTCGCGCACGACCGTGGACCAATTGCTCGCTGACGACTTCATCGAAATTGGCCGGTCTGGTCGCATTTACGACAAGGCGCAGGTGCTTGCCAGTCTTGCCGCCGAGAGCGGCGTGCTAGCCGTCGAAACCGACAAGTTCGAGTTTCGGGAACTGACAGATAGCATCGTTCTTCTGACTTATTTTTCGCGTACCACCGATGAGACGAACTCGCGCGCTTCGCTGCGAAGCTCGATCTGGCAGAAAATCGGCAGTCGCTGGCAGATGAGGTTTCACCAGGGAACGCCCACCGACGTCCCCTGGATCGAAACTGCTCAGTGATCGACGTCCTTCCAAAGCTGACGATAGGCGAGAAAGAGCAACACCGAAAGCAAAGCGAGGAAGATCATCACCTTCACGCCGAGTTCCTTCCGCTCTTCCATCTTAGGCTCCGACGCCCAAGCGAGGAAGGCGACCACGTCCTTCGCCATTTGGTCGATCGTCGCCGCAGGATTTCCGGCATCCGGCGCGTAGGTCACTTGCCCGTCCGATGCCAATGGCTTCGGCATCGCGATCTGGTGGTTCGGGAAGTACTCGTTGTAGTTCAACCCCGGCAGCAACGAGAAGCTAGCCGGCGGCTCGGAATAGCCTGTGAGAAGGGAGTAGACGTAGTTTTCGCCGTTCGGCCGCGCCTTGATGATCACCGAAAGGTCCGGTGGATAGGCGTTGTTGTTTGCGGCGCGCGCGGCCAACTCGTTTGCAAACGGCGATGGGAAACGGTCCGCAGCCGTCCCTGCGCGTTGGATCGCCTCGCCCTTGTCGTCGAGCGCGTTGACCTGAACGCCGGCCGCAATCGCTTTCATCTGCGCTTCGGTGAACTCCGGTCCGCCCGGTTGCGACAAATTCCGGAACGCCATCAGATTCATCGAGTGGCAGGCCGCACAGACCTCCTTGTAGACCTGATAGCCGCGCTGCAGTTGCTGGCGATCGAAGTGCCCGAACGGCCCTTCCCAAGTCCAAGTGACCGTCTTCGCTGCTTTCGCCGGGTGCGCATCCTCAGCGATGGCGTTGCCGGCAAAGCCGAGCACCAGAGTGAGAACGGCCAAGAGTTTGAGTTTCATCATCGCCGCCCCCATCACTCTGCCGCCACGGGGACAGCGCCGCCGTTCTTCTTCGCCAACACGGCCTTCGAGATGCTCTCCGGTACGGGGTTAGGAGTCTCCCAAAGTCCGACGACGGGCGTGATCACGAAGAAGTGGAGGAAGTAGTAGCCCGTCAGGATCTGCGACAGGATCAGCTTCCCGATCGGCAACTCCACGCCGAAGAAGACGAGGTTGGTGTCGTCCGCCGTTTGCGCACCCAGATACCCGAGCAGGAAAATCACGACCATCAAAATCCAGAAGAACTGCCGCATGATCGGCCGGAAGTTGTTCGACCGCACGCGCGACGTGTCGAGCCACGGCAGCAGTGCCCACACGAGGATCGCGCCGAACATCAAGATGACGCCGATCAACTTATCGGGCACCGACCGCAAAATCGCGTAGAGCGGCAGGTAATACCATTCGGGCACGATGTGCGCGGGCGTCACCAAACGGTTCGCCGGGACGTAGTTGTCCGCGTGGCCGAGCGCGTTCGGGTTGAAGAAGATGAAGTAGCTGAACACGATCAGGAACACGGCGATCCAAAACCCATCCTTGGTCGTGTAGTACGGATGGAACGGCACGGTGTCCTGCGGCCCCTTCACGTCGATACCGAGAGGGTTATTGTTGCCCGGCACGTGCAGCGCCCAAATGTGCAAGACGACGACACCGGCAATTACGAACGGCAGCAGATAGTGCAGCGAGAAGAACCGTTGCAGCGTCGAGTTGTCGACCGCAAACGATCCCCACAGCCATTGCGTGACGCTTTCGCCAACAAGCGGGATCGCCGAGAAGAAGTTCGTGATGACCGTCGCGCCCCAGAACGACATCTGTCCCCACGGCAGCGTGTAACCCAGGAAGCCCGTCGCCATCATGAGCAGATAGATCACGATGCCAAGCAGCCAAAGCACCTCGCGCGGCGCCTTGAACGAGCCGTAATAGAGCCCGCGGAAAATGTGCAGATAGACGGCGACAAAGAACATCGACGCGCCGTTCGAGTGCATATACCGCAACAACCAACCGTAGTTGACGTCGCGCATGATGCGTTCGACGCTGTCGAAGGCCATCGTCTCATGCGGCACGTAGTGCATCGCAAGCACAATGCCGGACACGATCTGCACCGCCAGCATGAACGTCAGAATGCCGCCGAACGTGAACCACACGTTGAGGTTCTTCGGCGTCGGGAACTGAAGCATCGTCTCATCGAGCAGCCGGATGATCGGCAGCCGCGAGTCCAGCCACTTCGTGAAGGCGTTCGTCGGTTTGTAGGAGTAGTTGCCGTGTGCCATGATCGCCCTCAACCGTGTTCAGCGACGACGGCCGCAGGCTTGGGAGCCGCGCCAATCAGCACTTTGGTGTCCGTGAGAAACTCGTACGGCGGCACGGCCAAGTTCTTCGGCGCCGGACCTTTGCGGATGCGCCCCGACGTGTCGTAGTGCGATCCGTGGCACGGGCACAGCCAACCGCCGAACTCGCCCTTCTGCGTCTTGTCCGGCACGCAGCCCAAATGCGTGCAGGTCGCGACCAGGATCAGCCACTCGGGCTTTTGCACCCTGTCTTTGTCCGCCTGCGGATCACGCAGAGCATCGAGCGGCGTGTCCTCAGCGGCCTTGATCTCTTCCGGCGTACGTCGGCGAATGAAGACCGGCTTCTTCTGCCACTCGATAGTCACGATCTGCCCCGGAATCAGTGGCGACAAATCGAACTCGACCTCTTTCAACGCCAGCGTATCGGCCGCCGGATTCATTTGATCGATGAAGGGCCAAAGCGAGGCGGCAAGACCGACCCCCGCAGCAGCCGTTGAAGCCACGTAGATGAAGTCACGCCGGGTAACGTTGGCGTTGTCCATGGAATGCGCCAAGGTCGAAGCCCCCTCTGGGCACAAAGAAGATGTGGGACGAAAAAGGATGTGGTTTTGAGAAGTGGATCCGTCGCGGTGACAAACCGCGCCGGACCTTCGGCAAGGCCTTGAATTCCGCGGCAAAATAGAGAGTCGCCCCCCTATGGTCTTGCGGCACGATGCCGCATAAATAGCGCAATGCTGCGTCGTGCAGTGGATCGTTTTGTCATCGATGCGCATCGCTCTCTTCGAACCCGACATTGCCGCCAACACGGGCACGATTATTCGGCTCGGCGCGTGCATGAATGTCGCGATCGACATCATCGAACCCTGCGGCTTCCCGTTCGGCGACGCGAGCCTGAAGCGCGCAGGCCTGGACTATCTGCCGCGCGCCAGCGTCATCCGCCACGCGTCGTGGGGGGCATTCCGCGAACAAACGCAAGGGCGTCTCATCCTCGCGACCACGAAAGCGCTGAAACCCTACACGGCCATCGACTACCACCCCGACGACACACTGCTGCTCGGCCGCGAAAGCGCGGGCGTGACGCCAGAGGTCGCGGCACACGCCGATGAAACGGTACGAATCCCGCTCGTGGATGGCATGCGCTCGCTTAATGTGGCCGTTGCGGCGGCGATGATCCTCGGCGAAGCTCTGCGCCAAACCGGCGCTTTTGGGGAATGCCACACATGACCATCGACCTCACGGCCGAGCGAAAAGCGCACGCCGCCGCCTGGTTCGAGGAACTGCGCGACAGCATCTGCGCCGCCTTCGAAAGCATCGAAGACGACCTCACCGGCCAATTCACCGACCGCCCGGCGGGTCGCTTCGAACGCAAGACCTGGAGGCGCGACGCAGTCGCAGGCGGCGAAACCGGCGGCGGCACGATGTCGGTCATGCGTGGCCGGGTATTCGAGAAGGTAGGTGTCAACATCTCGACGGTGTACGGCGCATTCTCGAAGGAGTTCGCGAAGTCGATTCCGGGCGCAGCGGACGACCCGCGCTTCTGGGCCGCAGGCATCTCGCTCGTCGCCCACATGCAAAACCCGCGCGTGCCGGCCGTGCACATGAACACACGTCATATCGTGACCAGCAAAGCGTGGTTCGGCGGCGGGGCCGACCTGACGCCGATGGTGCCGAACGATGATGACACGGCCGCGTTTCACGCCGCCCTGCGCGCGGCCTGCGACCGACACAACCCGTCTTATTACAAGGACTTCAAAGCCTGGTGCGATGAGTACTTCTTCCTGCCTCACCGCGGCGAACCTCGCGGTGTTGGTGGCATTTTCTTCGACAACCTCGACACGGGCGGTTGGGAGGCCGACTTCGCCTTCACCCGAGACGTCGGCCTGGCATTCTTGGACGTCTACCCAAAGCTCGTGCGCCGCCACATGAACGGCCCATGGACGAAAGAAGAGCGCGAGCACCAACTGGTGCGCCGCGGCCGCTACGTGGAATTCAACCTCCTCTACGACCGCGGCACCCAGTTCGGCCTCAAAACTGGCGGAAACGTCGAAGCAATCCTGATGTCCATGCCGCCCGAAGTCCGCTGGCCTTGATGCGGCGACAGGCGGCGGCTATCGCTTGATGGTCAGCGGAGTCGCGTCCATGCCGTTTGCTCGCTTAGCTGTTGCAGCCACACTTCTCCTCTTCGTTCCGCAGGCGCTCGCCGCCCCGACGAAGGTTCCCGTCCCGCCGCTGATGCTCGATACCTACTATGGCGATTGGCAAGGCACCGCGACCGCATCGAGCGAGACGGACGAAGACTTCCCGATCTCCAAGCGCGACATCGCCGTCACGATCAAGAAATCCGACCTCGGCGGCTTCTTGCTCAGCTGGTCCACGCTGCAGCGCCAGAAGGGCAACCCAAAGGCGCCGCTCGAAGTTTTGAAATCGACCACAGTGGAATTCGTCCCGGCCCCAACACCGAACACGTGGCGCGCAAAAGCCGAAAGCGATCCCTATAGCGGCGGCATTCTCTACTGGGCAAGGCTCGACGGCAGCGGTCTCGTGATCTCTAGTTTCACGATCAATGAGGACGGCAAGCCCGAATTCCAAACCTACCGCCGCCGCGTTGCGGGCAAAGAGATGCGCCTGGAGTTTTCCAACGTGAAGGACGGCAAATTCGTCCGTACCGTCAAAGGAAGCTTGCGCAAATTGAAGGGCGGCTAAGGCACGACTCGGACGAGCAGCGCCGTCGCATCGTCGCTCTTCTTCATGCGCGGATAGCGTTCGCCGGTCGAATCGTCATCTTCGATATGGCGTAACTCCCGCGCCAGCGCTTGAAGCCCGATCGTCTGTGCCGTGGCAATCAACTCACGGTCGCCATAGCGCTGATAATCCTCGACCAGCGCATAGAACCCATCCGTCGCCAGCAACACGGTCGCAGGCCCCGACAGCGCGAGCGACGTCACGGTCGCGTGCGCACCGACCGCAGCATCGGCACCCAAGAGCCAGTAACCCGTGTTCGTGTTCACGGTGTTCCGCGCTGCGCGAAGCTCGGGCAACACCGCCGCCGGTCCCAGCGGCTGTCCCTTGCGCGACGCAATCATCTTAGCAGCGAGCCGCGTCTCGAACGCCGTACGCGACGGGTTGGTCCCGAAATTATGCACCTCGTCGTCGTCGGATTCGATCAGCACGCGGCTGTCGCCCACATACGCGATGTTGAGGCGCCCTGCCTCGACACCGATCAAACTCATCGTCGTCCAAGGAAGCTCGTAACGCTCGCGCGGCGGTCGAACCCGCTCTGCTTCGAACTTCGCACTAATCTCCTCGGCAACGGTCGTGATCAATGCCCGAAGATCGCCACCCTTCGAAACAGCGTGCGCCAAGAACAAGTCGCGCGCCGTATGCGAAGCCCAAGCCGCATCGCTCTTGCCGGGCATCAAAGGCGTCTCAGAGAGGCTCGTCACCCCATCAAGCACGAACGCGATCGAGCCCGCCGCCCCCAGCGCATCTTCGTTCACCCGCTCGGCCGACCCGCCGATACTTAGGCCTTCGATGACTGTGATCTGCGGCACCAAAACCCCTCAAAGCCGGTCCGTTTGGGACCTTCAAATCGTCGCCTGCACGACTGCTTTCAACCGCTCCGCCAGCGAAAACGGATCGTCGGTAAAGTCCGCGTCGATCCACCAAGCTTCGACTTCGTTCAACACCTTGCCGACCAGCGGCCCATGCGGCACGCCGGCTGCCATCACATCCGCCCCAGTGACCGGAAACACCGGCCTGACCCACCCATCAGCGAGTGCGAGCAGCGCGCGCCACTGCATGAAGTTCGACGCCTTCTGGTCTTCGGCCCAGCGCAACCGCACCCAATCTTTGAACAGCGGCGGGCCGAACCGATAGAGCGCACGCCGAACCTCAAGGATCGAGAGATAGGAAACGACTTTCGTGGGTTCGCCCAGCATATCGCCAAGTCGATCCCGGTGGTCGTTCGAAAGCCGCCAGCGCGTGGCGATTTCGCCCGCTCGCGGCGCGTCGCCGAGCAAAGCGCCAAGCCTGAGCAACCCATCGGCCGCGAAGAACTGGTCGGCGTCGATCTCGCACAGACGCTGAAACCGCGCGAATTTGAGTTCGCCCGGCAAAACTTCGCCGAGCACCCCGGACGCCGCCATCGCCCTGAGCACCGGAATCGGATGCTCGGCGCCCATCAGCTTCAGCATTTCCTTCTGAATGCGTTCACCCGACAGCGTCTTGATCTGCGCGCGCGCCTCGGCACACGCGCTTAGGCCGTCCGCGTCGATCTCGCCCTTGCCGTACCAAGCGTGAAAACGAAACAGCCGCAGGATGCGTAGATAATCCTCCGCGATCCGTCGCGAAGCATCGCCGATGAACCGAACACGACGCGCCTGAAGATCAGGAATTCCGCCGATCAGGTCGAACACCTGTCCCGCTTGGTCCGCATAGAGCGCGTTCATTGTGAAGTCGCGGCGCGCGGCGTCTTCCGCCCAATCCTGACTGAACGCGACCGTCGCACGCCGGCCGTCGGTCGAGACGTCGCGACGAAGTGTTGTGATCTCGAAAGGCTTTTTGTTCTCAACCGCCGTGATCGTTCCATGCTCGATGCCGGTGGGCACCGCTTGCAAGCCCGCGGCCACAAGGCGCCGCGTCACTTCGTCCGGCGTCAGCGGCGTCGCGATGTCGATGTCGTCCACCGCCACGCCGATGAGTGCGTTGCGCACACAGCCGCCAACGAACCTCGCGGCACCGCCGTTCGCGATCAGCGCGTCCATCACCGCGCGCGTCTCGGGTGCATTGAGCCAAGGTTGCGAGTGGATCGAAGCGGCCATCGTTCACCCGTACAGCCGCTCATGGAGATTGACCAGTATCCCCGCCGTCGCGCCCCAAATGTAGTGCTGCTCGTACTGCATCGCGTAGTACCTCCGCTCCCGCCCCTGCCAGGTCGCGGTCTCTTGCTTGTGATTGCGCTGATCCATCAAGAACGCGAGCGGTACCTCGAACGCTTCGGCCACTTCCGATGCATCGACCTTCAACACGAACCCATCTCGCACCAACGCGACGAACGGCTGAATCGCAAACCCTGTCCCCGTCTCGTACCGGTCGAGTTCGCCGCGCACATCGACGAACGAGCGCGCCAAACCGACCTCTTCCTCGGTTTCGCGCAGTGCCGCCGCCACCGCATCTTCGTCCTCATCGCCCACGCGGCCACCGGGAAAACTGACCTGACCCGCGTGCCGCGCCAGATGATCCGCGCGCCGGGTGAACAAGACGCTCATGCCCGCGCCACGCTCGATGATCGGAATCAAAACCGCCGCAGGCCGCAATATGCGCTCAGGCGAATGCTCCTCCCGCATCCGCGGATTGAGATCGAAGTCCCCGCGCTTCAGCGTGTGCGAGCCTCCGACAAACGCTAAGCGTTCGGTCAACCGTCGCCGCAAGTCCCTCTCGATACTCACGCGTCCGGCGATCCTAGTGAAAAGTAAATGCCCTCGCTCTGCACGACCAACTCGCGTCCTACTGCCGTCGTCCGTTCCTCAGCCATCGCAACGAGTTCGTAGAACACCGCGCGCGACACGCGTGCCTCAAGCCCTCCACGCACATGAACATAGGGACGGGGCTCAGCCCCCCGAAACGCGACCCGCAACGAATGCTCCGGCCCGGCCACCACCTCGTCGCCCACATTCGTCAAGAACCGAAGCCGGCGCGCGTGGCCTTCGCCTTCCGCATCGACGCGCACGGCGACGAACGGCGCGTCCTCGACCTTCAGGCCAACTTTTTCGACCGGCGTTACGAGCACATACCGGCCGTCCGCTTCACGTCGCAGGATCGTCGAAAACAGCCGCACCAGCGCCGGCCGCCCGATCGGGGTGCCGAGATAGAACCATGTGCCGTCGACCGCGATGCGCATATCGATGTCGCCGCAGTCGGGCGGATTCCATTTGTCGACCGGTGGCAACTTGCGCGTGTGCGCGGCCTCGGCTTGGGCCTCCGCCAGCCCACGCAAGAAGTCCGGCGCGGGCGCACCCCAGTGCATCGGATCCTGTGCCGAATTGGACATGTTAACGCGGGACCTCAGTGCCTTTCCGGGAGTTAATCCAACCGTTCAACTCATGTTGAGCATAGGACCTCATGCCGTTCTGTCCATGGCCCAGGTTTAGCTATAACTCTGAGCGGACTGTGCCGTAGAAAAGCCGTGCGCCCCGCGCGTTATCCAAACCTCGAACCGAAGGCTGCTTTAAGTTGAGCAACCAAGCCCTAGAAACCTCCGACTCGATCGTCCGCGAAGTCGAACATGCCGTCGCGCGAATAGCCGCGGTCCGCGAAGCGATCGGCCGAGTGATTTTCGGCCAACGCGCCGTCGTCGATCAGGTGCTCGTCACGATCTTGGCGGGTGGTCACGGCCTGCTTGTCGGAGTTCCGGGCCTCGCGAAAACCCGCCTCGTCGAGGCGTTGGGCATCGTGCTGGGCCTCGCGACCAAGCGCATCCAATTCACGCCGGACCTCATGCCCGCCGACATCGTGGGCTCGGAAGTCCTCGAGGAGGCCGAAACCGGCCGCCGTTCGTTCCGCTTCATTAAGGGCCCGGTCTTCGCCCAGCTCCTGATGGCCGACGAAATCAATCGCGCGAGCCCGCGCACGCAATCCGCACTCTTGCAGGCGATGCAGGAGCACCACGTGACGGTCGCCGGCATGCGCTATGACCTGCCGCACCCGTTTCACGTTTTGGCGACGCAAAATCCGCTGGAGCAGGAAGGCACCTATCCGCTCCCCGAAGCTCAGCTCGACCGCTTTCTGATGCAGATCGACGTCGGCTATCCCGATCTCGAAGCCGAAAAGCGCGTGCTGC
>CXWL01038298.1_pt1 | contig 10657 bp, 11 predicted proteins | sample 590931 | NCBI WGS metagenome assembly CXWL01 (sample SAMEA3498368, study PRJEB10139) | groundwater metagenome | biome: water well; material: biofilm material | place: Germany | collected 2015-04-27 | reverse complement strand
CACCTGAATATAGTACCTTCATAGCCATAGTTAGTTCCTCCTAGTTATTAGCGACGACGGTTAGCAAAAATATCACTGACATCGGGTAGCGTCTTCCAAAGACTTGCTACGTCATCTTGGACGGCATCGGTCTTTGTCATAGCCACTAGCTTCTTAACGCCTTGTTTTTGGCTTGTAGCTAGTTTTTTCTCGATCTCAGAAACTTCATCTTCTTTGGATGCTTTTACATCCAAACCTTCAAACAATTGGTCAACAAGGCTGCTTGCATCATAAAATGTGTCAGCGGCGCTTGATGCCTTATCTTCAGCACCTTCTCCGAAAAGAATACCCTGAATCTCATCTTCTGAAACTGGGGCTTCTTCGGCAGGGGCTTCCATTGCGGGAGCAGCTTCAGCGGGTGCTTCACCAGCGCCTGGAGCTTCTTCCACTTTTTCTTCAGCTTTTTCAGGTACTGGAACGCCTGCGGCTTCAGCAACTTCTACAGCCTTTGATTCGGCTTGTTCAGTTACTTGCAATAGTTCTTCTACCTTCTGCTTTAGTTGATCTTCTGTCATTTCTCCGCCCGCTTCTCCAGGCATACCTTCTCCGTCAGCAAAAATTCTCTTCAATGTAGAATTAAGCGAACGTGTTGGTAGATCCATCAATTCAGCAGCTTGTTCTTCAATAGAATCTGCTGTTGCCTTCTTGCCTAGAAGAGCTTTAGCAACTAGGAAAGCTTTAGCAGCTTTTTGTTCTAGTGCTACACGAGTTTGTTTTGAAATTCTTTTGTTTTGTTCTTGACGAGCGTGGTAAGTCATTGGGTCACGTTTGTCGTTACCAAATGAATTTTCGTGAATACCTTCCCACTCTTTCTTAACTTTGTCGTTCGTATCATCTCCATGATATTTCTTCTCATAACCTTCGTAGAAAGCATTTTCGGGCCATGTTGCGAACTGGCCACCCCAATCTTTCTTTTCCCAGCCAATCGTAGAACGCTTACGACGTGCTGCAGAAGGCTTTAATACGTTACCTTCATTTGACATATCCGCTACCTCCTTCGGTACGATATCGTTAGTTAAAATTAGTTATAACTACTGCAGATATTTAGACAGATATGTAAAATAAGAGATAAACTAAAAGCTATTAAAACGAATAAATAGAGACTAAACAGGTAATAACCCTGCTTTTACACGTCAAAAAACCGTATTTAGTTGTATTTTATAATGTGTGGTAAACTAGGTATTTATTGTATTAATTTCCTGAATTAATACGCCATGCTACTAGGGCTGCTTGTAATGCCCACCCGAACCCTGTTCCGACCAAAGCTGCAATAATACCTATGGTCATCCAGGCCCCCTTTACCTTCTCAACAATTTTTTCAACATCATTTAGACGCTTGTAAACATCCGTGATTGTTTCATCAATCCGGTCAATGTCACGGGTAATAAATTTTTCGATAGTCTCTAGCTGACCGCGAACACGCTCAATCTTACCCTCATTTGTGGTAGATCCATTATCATTTTTCTGTGCGGCCATTAGAAGCTCCATCTAGGCATGATTTAATGCTATTAGTTAAGTCGTGAAGTTGCAGGTCAGTAGTATCAATTATACAATCGAAAATACGCTTAACGTTAGGGTGTTTGCTAGTTTTTTTGGTTAATCCTATTATTTTATTCTTCTTGGGAGTAGTAGACAGGTAATTTAAAATAGAGACATCAACGTCTGAATCGACCATAAAACAATCCCAGGTATTATTAGACACATAGTTTTCTAATTGGGATAGCGTATCAACTGTAGCGATGTCATAACCTTTTGCCCTAAGATAATTATATATCATGCCGTTTTTCTTATTTTTCTTATTCTCAACAAAAATAATGCGGGGTTTTGTCACAAACTTTTGAGCTATGCGAGTAACTCTATCAGATATCTCTTCCCACACCTGTTCAAAAGGTTCTGAGATGGTTTCCAACACTTGGCTTTCTGGCATAACTAATCCTTAAATCTCGTGAAAAGTTTGGTTGTGATCAATATCTCTTAGAGGTTTTCTAGTCTCTAAATCTCTTAGTTTGTTTTTATACCATCTATCAACAATGGAGTCTTCAATTTCAATGTATTTAGGTACTTCTTGGTCTGTGAATATATTTAGAGACTCTGGTATGTCTGAGTCAAGGGTAGGCTCTTCGTCTTCGTCGGGCATTCCACCGCCTCCCCCTCCACCAAGACCACCGGGAGCGCCTCCACCACCTAAGTCTCCGCCTAGTTCGTCTCCAAGGTCACCCTCATCTCCTTCAGCACCTTCTGGAGCATCACCTAAATCACCACCAAGATCGCCCTCGTCTCCCATATCAGCTTCTGGAGCATCATCTGCAGGGGCATCTTCTAATGGAGGCAGGTCACCAGTATCTTCTGGTTCAGCACTCAGAACTTTTTTTTTAGTGTTGTAAATGTCTAATATCGACAGTATTGGGGAAGATGTTTTTTTTACAGATGCGACACGCTTTTTTGCTTCGGCTATAACGAAAGCTGGGTCATATACCCAAGATGCTTCTTCAAATACCGTTGCAGAGGCGTCTGAGTGATGACCGCAATTATGTGTAGCAAACCCATCTATAATAAAAGAATTGTCTACATCAACTTCTAAATTATACACAGGGCCAGAGTATTCTTTCTTAGATACTGCAGTAACTTTATGTAAAAAATAACCGTTTTTTTCAATAAATTTATTACGTTTTCCCATATGTTGTTCCCACCCCAAAGCTCTAGCAATGTCTGGAGCCTGGACTGGTGTAAAATGTATGGTGAATCTAGGTCTCCAGTTCTTAGAGTCTTTAATAGAGGACACATCTTTATTCATAGCCCGCATCTCTCCGGTCTCAACCATCTTACCGTCAAAAACTATCTGGTTTCTATTCCACAATCCACAACGCAAACTTAGTAAAGACATCGACTCAAAAAGATTTTCTGAAACAGTAGCCCCATGGATTCTCCCAATAAAATCTTGGTGACCATCTCCATTTAACCAACCTAGTAGCACCTCTTTTTGATAGATGACAGGTAATTTTAAAGCTTTTGTTGATAAACCTTTATCAAAAACCTTTTTTCCTGAACAGTATTTAGACAAAAATTCTATAAATAATTTTGATTTTGTCTGAACAATTAGTTTTTTACTGGTTGCTTTTATTACTCTTGTGTCACCAGAGTCTGTTAATATATTGTGACCTTCGTTATACTCTTTATCTGTTCTATCGTAATGGTATATATAATGTTGCGAGTCATTAAAATTGGCCTCTAGGGTGTCTCGAATCCAGGTTGCTAATTCAAGCTCGTCGTTAGCATTTAAGTGAATTTGTACAGTATTTCCAGATATACCACCTTCAGCCAAAAAAAGCCCTAATAATCTGGCTTTATCTAAAGACATATCTGGCTGATCTTCTTCAAAATCGGGGACTGGCTTGCATAAAAAATCGCCTAAAACTATATTAGATGCCTTTTTAAACCCAAAAACATCTTTTTCTCTATCATAAACAAAATGTGGGTGATCCGGCGTTGACTCCAGTCTTTTTGACTCTCCCTCAACACGCAAAACAACCAACTCTCCTGTATAATTTCTCTCAAATGTTTTTAATACAACTCTCTCATTACCTGTGTGGGAAATAATATAATCATCTTTTTTTATGTCTGTAATGTATTTATATGCCAAAGAGCCTGTTAAAACTTTAGTATCCGGTAACAAACATAATTCTGCGATATAACGTTTGGTTCCGTCTGAGTGTGTGTAAGCCTGTAGTTTTTCTCTAGGAATGTGGTTACATACGTCCATCTCATTAGCAGACACGTAGCCGCAGCGAGAGCATATAGTAAATTTACAGCTACAACCCATTGAAAGGCTGTTCAACTCTCCAGACTCCAGTACAGCAATAAGAGATTTGTGTGCTCTTTCCGTAGCAACTAGAATATCAACGATAGCAAATTTCTCGCCATCTTCGTTTTTAGCGAGGCGGGGAACAGCATCAATAATCCAGCCCTTACGCATTGCTGGGATCTGAACGTGCTCTAAGTAGTTATATGCGCCTATGAATGTTTTATAGGTGGCGAGAAGATTTTTGGTTTCCCAAGCATCCCCATTTTTATTGATATCCTTGATAGAAGCGACTTTAATAGTGTGCTCGTCTTCTTCAACGTTTACAGACGATATGATTGATGCGTGTGTATAGAGATACTTATCAACATCTGTTTTTATAACGCGCTTTGGATCGTTGAGTATATTGATGTGTTGTAAAACTTCAGCATGTGCAACATGTGACTCAACAACTTTAGGCTTCTCTAAGAAATCTTTTATACCAAGAGCATTTGCCCTATCTTGTAGAGCCTCTTTTCTTATAACATCCCAATATGATGGGAGTACTTGAGTGTGTTGGACGTTCGCATTAAGGATTCTAACCTTATCCCCAGATACTGGAGACGATACCCTTATGTGAGAGTATCTTTTTTGAGAAGATAGTTTTTGTATTTTTTTAACATCAATTTTCGTCATCGATAGAATCCTCTGAAAAGTTATCCCCAGTAGCCTTATCCAGGTCTTTGACCGGAGTGTAGCTAGAAGACATATCTATATTTACACTTTCAGAAGATTCAGATTCTTCATTTAGTTTTAATAAGGTTTCGTCTAATATTGGTGTTGCTGAATGATCTTCCTCAATATTGTCGGCAGGTATATTATTGCCTATGCCCAGAGAATCAAGTAGTATTTTCTCTAGAAAAAATAGCTGGCCTTTTAGAGTCTCTATTTGTTCGACAACTTCGTTGACAGCTAGGTTTATTTGCCTTTTATCATCTTGTTTTCCAGACTCTTCAAGGAGAAACATAAGCTCTAAATAATCGTCTTGGTCAAACGACACCACATCTAAAGACCCAAAATTTGTGTGTGTTTGATTTAACAGTTTCTCTAGATATGTGGAGATACGATCTTTCTTGACAAACTTATGAATAACTTTGTCTAAAGTGGTCTCTTGATTGGATTTTTTGTCTTTTTTTGCCATAATGTAGTATAGCTGTTATTTAGTCTTGTCTGACGAAAAAACAACCTTCTTTTGTGCAGACCATTACTTTTCCGTTTTTGGTTGTCTTCGAGTGGCAGACTGGGCAAGAGCATGTGGAGGCGTGTGACGTTTTTTCTTTCGGGTTACATCCACAGTCACACCCTTTGGCGCACTTACATCCACCCTTTTCAAACCCGCACTTACAGGCAGATGTTCTAGCATAATCTCTCAAAATAACAGAATCAATTTTCTCTTTGTTTTCTCTAACAAAAGCTGCCATAGACAGCTTTGAAGACTTCCACCAACCATAGAGATTAGCATCGCTACTAATCAACTCGCGGCGGTCAGTATTAGTAATAGAAGCTTCCACACCTGAAGAATCTTCATCCGAGTCTTCTTTCTTTTCTTCTTTACTTCCACCACGTTCACAAAAAACACATTTACAACCATCTTTGTGATTCTTGGGTTTTTTAGACAAAAGGTCACGAACAGCTAATCTCTGTGCAGCGGACTTCATTGCTGTGTGATATGGGAAATCTTCACGTTTTAACAGATATAAAGGGTCTTCCTGATAGGCTACACCGGATTGCCAACGAACATAAACACTGCCGCTCATACCCTCAGTACGCTCAACGGTACCGTAGGTAAAGGAGTGGCGCATATCACCAAAAATTTTCCAAACTTTATCCCCAACCTTAAGTTCGCTTGTTCTACCAAAAGTGTTCTGTTCTGGTAGTCGATTATTGTTTGGATTATTTTTTTCGTCGTAAGGCATAGTATAACCTCTTCTAACATCTAGATTTATACAAACAAAATTAGTCTATAAAATACTAAAGGCCACCCGAAGATGGCCTTTAGAGACGCCGGTAGCAAAAATCGCCGTCTGGTAATTACTTACAGTCTTTGCAGTCTTCTGCTTTACGTGTCGTTCTGCGATCACGGGCAGCCTTAACTTTATCTACAACTTCTTTATCATGTTTTTGAATGGCTTTGGCTTCAGAAGCATATGTTGCAGCATCGCCCATCTCAATATTCATCACTTTTTCCCCGCCCTTAGCAGAGTTCTTTTCATAGTGGTGGTCATTAAGGGTGTCAACTTTTAGTGTGCGGTCGCCTTGGTCTGCTGGATAAGCTTCGTAGTCTTTAACTTCTGGCTTATAGTTCTTAGCATTGGCTTCAACATCTTTAGAATCAGCAGAATCCAATTCAGCACTTAGCTTTTCAACGCTTGCGCTTAGACCGTCTAGGTCCTTCTCAATATCTGCCAATGTTGGGGCTGGCTGTTCTACAACCTGTTCTGTAGCTTCTTTCTTGTTGATACGCTTTTCAATGCTTTCAACAGCGGCGGAGATTTTTTCAATCTTAGCCATTAAGCGTGTTGCCAACTTGGTGTCAAGATTTGGAGACATTTCACCGCTTTCTAGCTTGTCACCTACTTCTGTTTGCCAGTCGTGGGGCTTGCCATCGTGGGTCATATCACCGTCTTCAAAGCCTTGACCGGCTTCTTGGGACTCGTGTTTTGTCATAGGTACAAGACGTTCTGGAATGTCTTCTGCCTTGACTTCAGCGAAAACTCTACGAGCTTTAACACTGATAGCACCAACTTCTTCAGCGTCTGCCAAGATTTCACGGGCAACCTTTGGTGAATAACCTTCGCGTACAAGCCTGCTAACGGCGATACGAATTAGTGGGTTATCTGTAATTACGCTGAGAAGATCTCTTACTTCTCCGACTGAAGAATTTAGTACCTTACCCATGGACGGTCCTCCTGTATTGTGGAAATCAAAATTAGGTAAATTGTCTACGTTATTCTTTTGTAGAAAAGAATTATTACGAATAAACCTATTATCCTCACTACCCATTGCTGTATCGTACAAATCCTTGTTTTCTTGGTATTTGTCTTTATTAGCGTCTGGATCGGATATTTTAGGTTTTCTATCCTTTCTACGGTCTAGTCTAGGCGCTCTTTGTTTAGGCTCATTTTGAACAAAAACGTTCTGGTTATTGTCGCCAATAACATCACCGTTATCTAGCTCTAAGGGAATTAGCTTTTGTAGGGCTACTTTAGTATAAATGTTGTGCATTGGTCTTTCATATACGTAACGACCTCTTGGATGGCCTATAGAGAAATCCCAACGATATTGCCTACCTTTAGAAGTAGAGGCTTTATCAAACAAAAATTGAATCTCATGTGTAACAAGCCGCCTACCTAGTTTATGCTCGGCGGCAGTTATATAATCTTGGAAAGTGTTAAACTTATATGCGTTCTTTGAGTGCTCTAGAAGTTTTTCCTTAAAATCAGGATAATCCTTCTTGGGCGTCATTCTCTGTAAGTGATCTATCTTTATTGACATGTATATCTGATTTAGAAAATTCTAAGTTAAAATATTTCCTAAGTCTCTCATGCCCTTCCGGGGTTAGGCTGTTATAAATAGACTTAATATGGTTCTCAAAAATCTCATCGCGGGGGATACGACAAGTATCACACACTATAAGCCACCCTCACCAGGCCCCGCTCCAGGCTCAGGTTCTTCTGGTTTCAAGCGTAGTCTCATATATTTAGCTATCTTATCTAACAGATCAGTTTCTCCAACCATGTTTCGACCTAGCTCACTATAAATGGAGCGAATTAGATCGTTGAATACAGGGTCGTTTACAGTGAACATGTCTTTCTCTAAACGTCTCTTTACTTCGATTGGGTCTATATGGAACATCTCTAATATCGTAGATACGTCTAGAGACCCCTTAGAATATAGATTAAATAGGTTACCAAAGGCTTCCGTGTTATCACGTAGGTTCAGCCTATTAAACTGAAGTTTTGGATAAATAAGTCTGCGATTACCTCTACCATCATCTTCATAAAATTCGTTATGATACGCAATAGGTTTGAATACGTGGTTCTCAACCCAGTTTGTTAACTGTGACCTAAATAGTAAATAACGCTCATTGATAATATTGATGTTCATGTAATTACCGCCGAACGTACCCTCACCGGTAATTAGAGACTCCGTTAAGCCCATCCCAGTCATGATCTGCTTATCACAGTAATCTAAGTCGCCTTGTATCTGTAATAAACGTTCATTGGCCCCAATCAGATTCCAATTAACATCGTAGTTGGCAATAATAGCAAAGTCTGGGTCAGATAGAGAAAACTCGACCTGTTCTCTAAGATTGTCTAAAGAATCTTCGTTAACATCTACAGCCGTAATCAAATGTTTTGGAGACATGTTGCGGTCTGCTATAGCTTGTTGGGCATTTTGTAAACGATCTTTATAAACAAGGTTTTTAAACACCCGCTCAATTTGGGCAGTACCTAAGTTTCTATACGGAGAGCGTCTTCTAGCGATCTGAGAAATGTGCGACCCTGCATAAGGGTTGGTGTCTAGAGGTAGATTCTTACCATGGCGAACAAACTCTAGAATTTCTGATGGGATATTGGCAACAATGTCCGCAAAACGGGGGTCAGGATTATTTAGAATATTAATGATATCTGGGGGTACTTGTAATTCCATCTCAACATTATTAGAGAACGGGAACTTTCTGGTAATAACGTCGTTAGGATCTAGTATAATTATGTTGGTCCATATCTTCTGCTCATCATCCCACTCAAGGAATGGGTGAACAACACCAAAAAGATGAAACTCGTGAGAAAACTCTAAAAGACGATCTAAAAGCTCTAGTTTCTCTACAACCTTATCCTCATAAAAACGGAGGATGTCTTTGGCTTTATCATGATCCTTACAGTCAGGAGTTACCAGACGAATCATGGATATAGGTACTTCAGTATGGAAATCTATACAAGAACCAACTACAGGGTCGTTCTCGTAAAAATGTCTAATCCAAAGATTTTTTTCTCTACGGCTTTTAGGAAGTAATAGTTGATCTGGTTGTAGCTCTGGATGGTAATAGTCGGGGGCAAGAAAATTAATGTCTGATAACGTGTTAGAGCCTGGACCGGCTGACTGAAATAAATTAGCTGTTTTCCTGTTTGCAAAGTTAGCAACATTGGCTGTTACAGCTTGCTTAGGTAGCTTGCTTATCTGTTGTTGAACAGGCGTTACTTTTAGATTAGCTGAACCAACAACGTTTCCAGACGACCCTTTTCTAGTCACCATCTTACCATTTTTATTCTTAGCCATTTATATACCTCAAAAACGCGGGCAAATTATCAATCGTATCGTTAGCTTCTAAAAATCTAACAATATTCTCTATATGCTTAATTAGCATATATTCATTAGTAAAACGTGTTTTTGCTGTAATAATATCCTCATCTTCTAAAAGGGGTTTTAAATCTTGATTTGTCTGACCTAAATCCACTTTTGAAAACGCTGTATACTCGTAGGACAAATTAGCGAACTGGCTAAAAACTGCTTTACGTCTGCGTTTTAGAAGCAGTCTTCGGCTATTAAGCATGGAGACGATATTTTGTACAGCCAACTTATGGTGAGTTTCGGCAGCTTTTTGTTTTTGGATTTCGGCTTTTGTAGGTGCCTGTTTTGGGGTCTTTTTCTTTGGTGGAAGAACATGTTGAATAGTAACTATTTCCTTCAACTCTTTAGTACGCTTAGGCTTTTTCTCTGTCTTTTTAGTTTCAGAGACGCGACCTTTTAACTGTTTACGTTTTTCTGCCATGTGTTTACCTAATGTATTAGTATAGTCTAAGTTAGACTAAAAAGTAACGGGATCTGAGTCTTCCTCTTGGTGTAGAGCGTCTCCAACAGTATCTCTGCTTATCGGGTGTGTGCCAGCGGTATAACCCTCGTCGGTAAAAAACCCTGAATTTTGCTGTTCTTGTGGGTTATCGGAGATAGAGGCTAGTGCATTAAAAACATCTGATAATAGTGCAGCAGATTTTTGTAGTCTATCTCTAACTTCGGCCACGTTAAGTAAATAAACTCCGGTACCCACGTCTCCCTCTGGGAAAAGGGTGTATAGATTAAGTTTTTTATAGTTACTTTCGGCATCTAATGTACTGCGTAGACCGTCTCTAATACCGACCAGAAACTTCTTAAAAAGCTCTTTTTCAGGGTCCATGGCGTCAACGAGATTAACCTTATCTGCAGGGGCTGGAACCTGTTTACTAGGCTGATCAAAAGATAAATCTGGTTGTTGATTTTGATCCATAAACTCATAGTCTGGAGTAAACTTTTGTGGAGCGTCGTCAGCAACCTTCTTCTCTGGGAGATTTAGCTTTGGTTCCATCGTACCTGGATTTATATTTATGTTTAGTTCGGGCATTTTAGACTCCTACACATTACCTTTTCAAGCTATTCCTAATTTTAGAAACTTGCCTTTTAAAGTGGACTGAGCGTGGGTTTGTGGCTTGGCCCCTAGACATAGACATTGATACCGAAACAGCAGACCTGTTTTTTGATTTGGGGTCAAAGAAATCTCTTTCACATAGCCAACATGCTTGGACTAGGGCATCTGACAAATCGTCATGTAAGCCACTTGGAGCGGTAACACTCAACGAATATTTTGATGCCGAGCTAACCCTTAGATTTCTAAGCTCTTTTAATAAATATGGCTCGTCTGGAAGCCTTATTCCACCATCGCCATCTTGATATAGTCTATTTCTAAATCTTTGGTATAGCTCGTTGTTCCTAGATCTGTCAAAAGGTATGACCTCGAAATTAGCC
>CXWL01027108.1_pt1 | contig 10657 bp, 11 predicted proteins | sample 590931 | NCBI WGS metagenome assembly CXWL01 (sample SAMEA3498368, study PRJEB10139) | groundwater metagenome | biome: water well; material: biofilm material | place: Germany | collected 2015-04-27 | reverse complement strand
GGATTGGCGTTCCAGAGCACCACATCGGCCATCTTGCCCGCCTCAAGCGAGCCCGTCTTGTCGGCTATCCCCATCGCCTTGGCCGGATTTGCCGTGATCCACTTGATCGCCTCGGCGTCCGTGATGGTGAGGCCGATGCGTCTGCCGGCGGCGAGCGCGGCTGCTGCTTCCTGGTTCAAGCGCTGGGAGAGGATCGCATCGTCGGAGTGGATGACGGCGCAGCCGCCGGCTGCGTGCACGAGGGCGGCGTTCGCTTCGATGCCGTCGATCGATTCCATCTTGAAGCCCCACCAGCCGGCCCAGGTGGCGACGCAGATGCCTTCTTTCGCCAGAAGGTCGGCGACTTTGTAAGCTTCGGAGCCGTGATGGAAGGCGGCGATTTTGTAGCCAAACTCTTTCGCGATATCGATCATCACCGCCATTTCGTCGGCGCGATAGCAGTGGTTTTCGACCAGGATTTCGCCGTTCAAGACGCCGGCGAGCGTGTCGAGTTTGAGGTCGCGATCGGGCGCTTCGCCCTTGCCTTCGGAGGCGTAGTAGGCGTCCCACTTCTTTGCGTACTTCGCGGCCTCAAGCCATGCTTTCCGGTAGCCAGCGACATTACCCATGCGCGTTGCGGGTGGTTGGTTCTTGCTGCCGTAGACGCGTTTTGGGTTTTCACCACATGCCATTTTGAGGCCGTAGGGCGCGCCGGGGAACTTCATCCCCTGCATCGTCCTCGACGGCACGTTCTTCAGTGTGACCGAGCGACCGCCGAACAAGTTCGCCGAGCCGGGCAGGATCAACAGCGACGTCACGCCGCCGCGGCGAACGGCGTTGAACGCTTCGTCTTGCGGCCAGACCGAGTGTTCTGCCCAGACCTCGGCGGTGTTGGGGTTCACGATTTCATTGCCGTCGGACAGCGCGTTGACGCCCGGCTGTGCGTAGACGCCCAAGTGCGAGTGCGCGTCGATGATGCCGGGCGTGATCCATTTGCCCTTGGCGTCAACCGTCGTGTAGCCTGCGGGCACGGCTAGTTTCGCGCCGACGGCTTCGATCTTGCCGTCCTTCATGAGCAACGTGCCGCCCTCGATCTTCTCGCCGGTGCCGGTGAAGATCGTGGCGCCGACAAAGGCGGTCGGCGTCGAGGGAAACGGTTTGTACGTCGATGGAAATGGGTTGGCGTCGGCCTTTGGGTCCAGCTTAGGACGCTCGACCTTTGGCCCCTCGGCGGCCGTCGTTGCGCAGCCGGTCACGAGCAGAGCGGCCGCGAGGCATGCGGCTAGAACGCGTGCATTGATCAAGATATGTCCCCCAAGTCCCTGCCCTTACTATTGCACTTTCGATTCCGTATGAAAATCTGTTGAGTCCACACACTATGGTGAAAGCAACCCCATGATTTACCTGGCTTTGGGCGCGAACATGCCGTCCCCGGCCGGGCCCCCAGCGGTGACGCTGCGTCGGGCGCTGGAGGCCATGGCGACCCGCGGGATTCAGGTTGTGGCAGCGTCGCCGTTTTACCGGTCACCCGCATGGCCCAATCCCGCCGATCCGCCGTTCGTGAATGCGGTTGCCGAGGTTAAGACGCGGCTCTTGCCCGGGGAATTGTTGAAGGCGCTTCTTGCGATCGAAAAGGCGTTCGGGCGGGTGCGCAAATCGAGGAATGAACCCAGGACGCTCGACCTCGATTTGCTCGACTACGGGGGCCTCGTCAGCCACGTCGAGCAGCTGATGCTGCCGCATCCGCGGGTGCACGAGCGCGCGTTCGTTCTGAGGCCGCTGGCCGAGATCGCACCGTCTTGGCGACATCCTGACACGGGGGAGACCATCGGCGCGCTTCTCGGAAATGTTGGGGGCTCTGGGCTCGAACGGCTTGAGGATGCCTGAAATCCGCGGTTTTGCCCTTGTTTTCGCATGCGCAGCACGCTAGTTTCCCTGCTCACCCTCATGCGAAGGATTCTCGCGCCCGATGGCTCGCGTTACCGTTGAAGATTGCGTCGACAAGATTCCGAACCGGTTTGAGCTCGTGCTGCTCGCCGCTCATCGCTCGCGTTCGATCACGTCGGGCTCATCGCTGCTCGTCGATCGCGACAACGACAAGAACCCGGTTGTGTCGTTGCGCGAGATCGCAGCGTCGAAGGTGAAGCCCGACGGTCTGCGCGAAGAGTTCTTGCTCAGCCTGCAACGCCACATCGAAACCGACGAGCCGGAAGCCGAACGCGCGGCGATGGCGGAAGCCGCCGTCGATGCGCCGGACTTCGCGAACATCTCGGAAGCCGACTATGCTCGCGGTATGCGCGCCGATTCCGACGTGAAGCGGCCAGAGGTGGTGGAAGAGGTTGACGAAGGGGACGTTTAGCCCAGCCGATCCGGCAATCCTGCAGCCGCCAGAAGGGCGGCTTTCCGTTCTCCAAGCCAAGCGCTGCGTCATGAGGAGTTTTGTCCCATGATGCGCCAGTTCGAACTCGTCGAGCGCGTCAAAGCCTACGATCCGGAAGCGGACGAGGATTTGCTGAACCGTGCGTACGTGTTCGGCGTCAAAGCGCACGGCAACCAAAAACGCGAGTCCGGCGATCCGTACTTCTCGCACCCGCTGGAAGTCGCGGGGATTTTGACCGACCTCAACCTCGACGAGGCGACGATCGTGACGGCGCTGTTGCACGACACGATCGAGGACACCGAAGCCTCCTACGAGGAAATTCAGAAGCAGTTCGGGCGCGAGATCGCCGACCTCGTGAACGGGGTGACGAAACTCTCGAAGCTGGAGTTGCAATCGGAAGAAACGAAGCAGGCCGAAAATTTCCGCAAGTTCATGCTGGCGATGAGCCACGATGTGCGCGTGCTGCTCGTCAAGCTTGCCGACCGGCTGCACAACATGCGCACGCTGAAGTCGATCAAGAAAGACGACCGGCGCAAACGTATTGCGACAGAGACAATGGAAATCTATGCGCCGCTCGCCGGACGCATGGGGATGCAGAATTTCCGCGACGAGCTCGAAGACCTTGCGTTCGAGGAAATCAATCCCGAGATGCGCACCTCGGTGATGAAGCGGCTCGCGGAGTTCCGCAAGGCGACCAGCGCGGTAACGGAGCGGTTGGCGCAGACGCTCAAACGGAAGCTCTCCGAATACGGCATCGAGGCCTCGGTCAGCGGTCGCGAGAAGAAGCCGTATTCGATTTGGCGCAAGATGGAAGAGAAGGGGCAAACCTTCGATCAGCTGGCCGACATTTTCGCACTTCGCGTGACGGTCGGTACGATTGAGGACTGTTATCGCGCGCTTGGCGTGATCCACAGCACTTGGCGGCACGTGCCCGGCCGGTTCAAGGACTACATCTCGCTCCCAAAGACGAACAACTACCGCTCGCTGCACACGGAAATTTTCGGACCGGAGAACCAGCGTATCGAGCTGCAAATCCGCACGGAAGAAATGCACGAGATTTCCGAGCGCGGGATCGCGGCGCATTGGAGCTACAAAGACAAGCTGAACGGCGGCCGGCCGCTTGCGAACATCGATGCCTACGAATCGCTGCGCTCGCTGATCGAGTCCTTGAAGGTGGGCGACACGCCGGAAGAGTTCTTGGAGCACACGCGGCTCGAGCTGTTTCAGGATCAGGTGTTTTGCTTCACGCCGAAGGGCCAACTGATCGCCCTGCCGCGCGGTGCGACGCCGATCGACTTTGCTTACGCAGTCCACACCGATGTCGGCGATACGTGCGTTGGCGCGAAGATCGACGGGCGGCACGTGCCGCTCTCAACGAAGCTCAAGAACGGCAATAGCGTCGAGATCATCCGTTCGCCGAAGCAGGGGCCTTCGGCCGTGTGGGAGAGCATGGTCGTGACCGGCAAGGCGCGCTCAGCGATCCGGCGCTATCTCAAGAATGCCGAGCGGCTCGAGCATCAACGGATGGGGCGGGCGATTCTCGAGAAGGCGTTCCGCGATGCGGGACAGGAGTTCTCGGAAAAGTCGTTGTCGGCGGCACTGAAGAAGCTGAAGCTCGCCAAGGCCGACGACGTGTACGGGCATTTGGCGGAGGGGTTGGTGAGTGCGGCCGATGTGGTGAAGGCCGTGTTCCCTGGGCTCAAGGCCGAAGAGTCGCCCCTACTGAGTTGGACCAATTGGATCACGCGCAAGCCAAAGCGCGACGCCATTCCGATCGAAGGCCTGGCGGCGGGACTCGGCTATCACCTGGCGCCATGCTGTCAGCCGCTTGTCGGCGACCGCATCGTTGGCGTGATCACGCAAGGGCAGGGCGTCGTCGTGCATACGATCGACTGCGATCAACTCGACGAAAAGCAGGATCAGCTCGACCGTTGGCTCGACCTCAAATGGTCACCGGATGCGGCGAACGATGTGCAGGTTGGGCGTCTCAAGGTTGCCGTCAACAACGAAGCCGGCGCGCTCGCCAATATGTGCAACTCGATTGCGCAGCACGGCGGGAACATCACGAACTTGAAGATCGTCGGCCGCGCGCCGCTCGTCTTCGACATGCTTGTCGATATTGAAGTGCGGGATGCAAAGCACCTTGCCGATATCGTCACGGGCCTGCGGGCCTCGCCGTCCATCAATGCCGTCGACCGGCCACACGGGGAAAAGGAACTTGTCGCTCATGACGCCTGAACAAGTGCTCGGCGAATTTCAGAAAGCAGGCGCACTGCTCAAAGGACATTTCATTCTCTCGTCCGGCCGGCACTCAGACACGTTTCTGCAGAAGGCGTTGGTCTTTCAGTATCCGAAGCGGACCGCGAAGCTGTGCAAGGCGCTGGCGGGTCTAATCAAGACGAAGGTCAAGAAGCGGGTCGATGCGGTCGTCTCGCCTGCGGTCGGCGGGATCATCCCGGGCTACGAAACCGCGCGGCAGTTGGGCTTGCCGGCGATGTTCGTCGAGCGGCAAGACGGCACGTTTCAGCTTCGGCGGAATTTTCATCTCGATGACACGATGAATGTCGTGATCATCGAGGATGTCGTGTCGACGGGTTTATCGTCGCGCGAATGCATCGAGGCGGTGAAGCAGACCGGCGCCAAGGTTTTGGCGCTGGCGTGTCTCATTGACCGCTCGGGCGGCGCGGCGAAGTTCGATGTGCCGTTCATTCCCCTGGCGCGGATCAAGGTGGCCTCATGGGAGGCGGACAAGCTGCCGAAGCACCTTGCGGGCACGCCGGCGGTGAAGCCTGGGAGCAGGGGGTTGAAATGAGCCGGCAGCTGCGCCTCGGTGTGAACATCGATCACGTTGCGACGATACGGAACGCGCGCGGGGGCAAGCATCCCGAACCGTTGCGCGCGGCGCGGATGGCGGTGGATGCGGGCGCTGATGGGATTACGGCGCATCTGCGTGAGGACCGGCGGCACATCAGCGACGAGGATATCGAGCGGTTGGTGCGAGAGATCGACAGGCCGCTGAACCTCGAAATGGCAGCGACGGACGAGATGCTGGCGATTGCGCTACGCCACAAGCCGCACGCGGTTTGTCTGGTGCCGGAGCGTCGCGAAGAGCGCACGACGGAAGGTGGGCTCGACGTTGCGGGGCAGCACAATCATTTGGCGCCGTTCGTACGCGAGTTGGCGGCGGCGAAGATCCGCGTATCGTTGTTCATCGAGGCGAACTCAACGCAGGTCACGGTCGCAAGGAAGATTGGCGCGCATGTCGTGGAGCTGCACACCGGCGCCTATTGCGATGCCGACGCGCACGGCGACTTTGCAGAGCGCGACAAGATTCTAGAGCGTCTGAAAGCTGGCGCGAAGGAGGCCGCTCGGTTGGGCCTTGAAGTGCACGCGGGGCATGGGCTCAGTTTCGAGACGGTTGGACCGGTCGCTGCGATCCCGGAGGTCGCGGAACTCAACATCGGGCACTTCCTGGTCGGCGAGGCGATCTTCACCGGCTTCGACGCGTCGATCCGGCGGATGCGGCAGCTGATGGACGAAGCGCGCGGCGGTGCCGGCGCGCAATTCGCGTGAGGGAAGAATGATCATCGGCATAGGCAGCGATCTGATCGATATCCGGCGTATCGAGGCCACGCTGGAGAAGTTTGGCGATAGATTCGTGCAGCGGTTGTTCACCGAGATCGAGCAGCGTAAGTCCGAGGGCCGCAAGAACCGCGCGGCGTCCTACGCCAAGCGCTTTGCGGCGAAGGAGGCTTGTTCCAAGGCGCTGGGCACCGGATTTCGCAAACACGTCTATTGGCGCGACTTGGGCGTCGTGAACATGCGTTCGGGCAAGCCGACGATGGCGCTGACCGGCGGCGCTGCGGCGCGGCTTGCCGAGATTACGCCTATGGGGATGTGCGCGCAGATCGACCTCTCCATTACGGACGACTTCCCCTTGGCCCAAGCGATCGTGATCATATCGGCTGTACCGGCCGATTTGCCTCAGTAGGGCCGTTTTCGGCGGTTATCCGTTCTCTTGTTAACGGCCTGTAACACCTGGCGAATTGACACTTTTGCGCCGAAACCTCATCTCTACAGGCGCGAAGTTTGCATTGGGAACGCGTATGACGTCCGAGACTGAAAAGCCCTGGTGGCGCACGAACGCAGCGGTCGAGAGCTTTAAGACGCTGGGTATCGCGGCGTTCTTTTTTCTGTTCATGCCGACGCTTCTGTTTCAACCGTTCCGCATACCGTCGAGTTCGATGGAAGGAACGCTTGAGGTCGGCGACTATCTCTTCGTCTCGAAATTCAGCTACGGCTATTCGCAATACTCGTTCCCGTTCTTCACGCCGGTCGCGTTTGCAGGCCGCGTGATGGACAAGCCCGCCGAGCGCGGCGACGTCGTCGTGTTCCGTCTGCCGCAAGATCCTACGCAGGACTACATCAAGCGCGTCATTGGCGTCGCGGGCGACCGCGTGCAGATGATCGGCGGCGTGTTGCACGTCAACGGCGAAGCGGCGAAGCTAGAAAAGATCGACGACCGCGTCGAGATTGCCGAAGACGGTAGCGAACAACACGTGGCGCGGTATTACGAGACGCTGCCCGGTGGCGTGAAGCACGTCGTGCTCGACCGTATTCAAGACGCCCAATACGACGAGACGGAAGAATTCGTCGTCCCGCCGGGCCACTATTTCATGATGGGCGACAATCGCGACAATTCGAACGACAGCCGCGTTCCGTATTCGGGTGTGGGTTTCGTTCCCGAGCAGAACTTGGTCGGCCGCGCGGAAGTCGTGTTCTTCTCGCATGACGGTTCGGCGCAGCTTTGGGAAGTCTGGAAGTGGCCGTTCGCGATCCGTTACAGCCGTCTTTTCAGCATGATCGGCTAAACGTCATCCCGGGCCGATGAGTGAAAGGGAACTCATGGACGGCCAGGGGTGGCGGTCATCGTGGATCTTGGAGGCGCTCAAGACGGTCGTCTATGCGCTTCTGATCGCGCTCGGCATCAAGACGTTTTTGTTTCAGCCGTTCAACATTCCGTCGAGTTCGATGGAAGACACCCTGCTCGTCGGCGACTACCTATTCGTTTCGAAGTTCGCGTACGGCTATTCGAACTATTCGCTGCCGGTGGATGTGAATGCATTTCAAGGCCGCGTGTGGTCGGCCGAACCTGAACGTGGCGACGTTGTGGTGTTTCGCCTGCCGGCGCGGCCGTGGGAGGACTACATCAAACGCGTCGTCGGACTACCGGGCGACCGCATCCAGATGATCGACGGCGTGCTGCACATCAACGGTTCGCCGTGCAAGCTTGAGCGCGTCGACGACTTCGTCGACATGACGCCATACGGCGAGCGGCGTATGGCGCGTTATCGCGAAACGTTGCCGAACGGCGTTCAGCACTTCATTTTGGACGGCGAGCCCGACAAGCCCGGTGCGGATAACACGCAGGAATTCGTTGTCCCCAAGGACCACTACTTTATGATGGGCGATAATCGCGACAATTCGAACGACAGCCGCATCCCGGACAGCGGCGTCGGGTTTGTTCCTGCAGAAAACCTCGTCGGCCGGGCCGACATCATCTTTTTCTCGACCGATGGCAGTGCACAAATCTTCGAAGTCTGGAAGTGGCCGTGGGCGTTCCGCTACGGGCGTTTCTTCCACACCATCGACTAAGGCCCGCAAAAGCGACGGCAAGGCGCGGGGCTTACGCTTCGGACACCGTTTCAAGGACGGCGGGTTGCTCACGCGCGCCTTGACGCATTCGAGTGCCGGCGGCCTCGACAACGAGCGGCTTGAATTCTTGGGCGACCGGGTGCTTGGTCTCTTGATCTCGGAGCTTCTGACGGAATTGTTTCCGCACGAGAAGGAAGGGTCGTTGGCGTTGAAATTGAACGCTCTGGTGCGCATGGAAACGTGCGCGCGCGTTGCGGAGGCGGTTGGTATCGACAAGGAACTGATATTGGCGCCGTCTGAGGATCGCTCGGGCGGGCGCAAGAAAGCGGCGATCTTGGGCGACGCGTGCGAAGCTGTGATCGCTGCGCTCTATCTCGACGGTGGACTAGACGCCGCGCGCAAGTTCGTGACGAAGCACTGGCAGCCCTTGATGAGCGAGGTCACCGGCGACTTGCGCGATCCGAAAAACGCGCTGCAGGAATGGGCGCAGGGCCGCAAGTTGGGAACGCCGACTTACCGCGTGTCGCGGCGCGAAGGGCCGGATCACGCGCCGCGCTTCACCGTCGAAGTGTCGATCAGAGGGCACGACCCTGCGATGGGCGAGGGCTTGAGCCTTCGCGCGGCCGAGCAGGCGGCCGCGCGCGCACTGATGCAAAGGATTACCGGGTGACGGACACGCAAACGCGCTGCGGCTTTGTTGCGATCATCGGTGCGCCGAATGCCGGCAAGTCCACACTCGTCAACCGGCTGGTCGGGTCGAAGGTTTCGATCGTAAGCCGCAAGGTGCAGACGACGCGGATGCGCGTGCGCGGCGTCGTGATCGAGGGTCGGTCGCAGATCATACTTGTCGACACGCCCGGAATTTTCGAGCCGAAGCGCAAGCTCGATCAGGCGATGGTACAGGCGGCGTGGGCTGGGGCTGCCGATGCGGACCTGGTCTGCCTGATCGTGGATGCGCCGGAGCTTATGCGCGATCCAAACGGTCACGCGGGACGCGATACGGCGCGCATCGTGCAAGGGTTGAAGGATGCAAAGCGGTCGGCGGTACTGGTCGTCAACAAGGTCGATGCGATCAAGCGCGATCAACTGTTGCCGCTCGTCGATCGCTTTCGCGCGGAGACCACGTTCGACCAGGTCTTCATGATCTCGGCCGAGAAGGGCGACGGGACCGCAGATCTTGTTCGCTATCTCGCTGAGCATGTGCCCGCGGGTCCGTGGGCCTATCCGGAGGATCAAGCCTCCGACATTCCGCTGCGCCTACTTGCGGCCGAGATCACGCGGGAGCGGATCTACGACCGGCTGCATCAGGAATTACCCTATGCAACGACGGTTGTGACCGAACAATGGTTGGAGATGAAGGACGGCAGCGCACGTCTCGAACAGACGATCTTCGTCGAGCGTGACGGGCAGAAGGCCATCGTGCTCGGCAAAGGCGGAGCTTTGATCAAGGAACTCGGTTCTTCGGCACGCGCCGAGATGGAGGCCTTGTTCGGCCACAAAGTGCATCTCTTCCTGCACGTGAAAGTGCGCGAGAACTGGGCCGACGATCCCGCGCACTATCGTGAAATGGGGCTTGAGCGCCCAAAGGGCTAGCGGCGGAAGCCGCGCAAGCCCGGCTGGCCGTCACGTGGCAGGTTGGGGACCAGTTTGGCTACGAGCGCTGCCGGGACGGGCACTGCGCGCAGCGCGCCGTTGCCGTAGCTCGCCCGTTGGAACGGTCCCGGCCGGTTGACACTGGTGATGAGCTGCGTCGAGAGCTTCTGCATCGCTTCTCGATAGGCGACCACAAAGAGCGACATCTCGAATGCCAGGTGCTTGTTCGTTACGCCGCCCCTCACAAGGGTGATGCGGCCGACGGCAAATTTGCCGCTATCGACCTTGAAGAAGCTCAGCAACGGATTCTCCTTGCTTGCATTGACAAGCGTCTCGGCAGGAAGGGCGGCTGTCGAATTGTCGACGACGACAAGCAACGAAAGACCTGTACAGATGTTTTGGTCGCAGCCTGTGGGCGTGAAGTTGTAAGGCGTGCCGCCATCCTGAAACGTCACAATCTTCGACGTTCCGGCGTCGACAATCTTGACCTGTTGCCCGCCGAGTTCGGTCACGAGCTGGCTCACGCTTTCCGCCGTCACACTCTCGACGATTTGGTTCGGGTTGGAGATCGGCGGATCGGCGGCGAAAGCCGGGCTCGACAGACCGGCGAGTGCGACTGCCGCTGCCGCGATGGTGAGAAGGCGCATGGCTGCTCCAAGCCCCCATTTGAGGGCGCGTTGTGTTGCGGGAGTTCGACCGTAGCAGGCAGCTGTTGTGCGTCAACGATACCGCTGGTCGTTGTGCGCGCCCCAATTCCCTTGACACGCGCATGCGGTCTGCATTGCTTCACGCCATGGAGTGGACCGACGACGGCATCGTTTTGGGCTTGCGGCCGTTTGGGGAGAACGGGGCAATTCTCGAGGCGCTGACGCGCGAGCACGGGCGGCATTTGGGGCTTGTGCGCGGGGCGATGTCGAAGCGTTTGAAGGGCGCGCTGGAGCCCGGCAACGCCGTCAAGCTTCATTGGCGCGGGCGGCTCGATCAGCAGCTGGGCGGCTACACCATCGAACTTAGCTCTGCGCGGGCGGCGCAGTTTTTCGACGATGCGCT
>CXWL01010278.1_pt1 | contig 10657 bp, 7 predicted proteins | sample 590931 | NCBI WGS metagenome assembly CXWL01 (sample SAMEA3498368, study PRJEB10139) | groundwater metagenome | biome: water well; material: biofilm material | place: Germany | collected 2015-04-27 | reverse complement strand
TTCCACCGTGACCTCGATGGTGTGCCCGGTGTCCGGGTTCGCGACGGTGTCGGCATCCTGGGCGTCTTCCGGGCGGACTCCGAATACGATGACCCGGTCCACATAAGCCAGGGCCTTTTCAGCCAACGGGCCGCCGAGCTGGACCTGGAAAGGTGCGGCCTTGGGGTTGTCCTCGACGAACACAAGGCCGTGACGGGAATTGGTTATCTTGCCTTTGAAAAAATTCATCGGCGGGCTGCCCATGAAACCCGCGACGAACAGGTTGGCCGGATGAGTGTAGAGCTCCAGCGGCTCCGCCACCTGCATGATGTCGCCGTCCTTCATGACGCAGATGCGGTCACCCATGGTCATGGCCTCGACCTGGTCATGCGTAACGTAGATCATGGTGGCATCGAGGCGGGCGTGGAGCTTGGAGATTTCGGCGCGGGTCGAGACGCGCATCTTGGCGTCGAGATTGGAGAGCGGTTCGTCGAAGAGAAAGACCTTGGGCTTTCGCACGATCGCCCGGCCGACCGCGACGCGTTGGCGCTGGCCGCCGGAAAGCGCCTTGGGCTTCCGGTCGAGATAATCCATGAGCCCGAGCATGGCCGCCGCCTCGCGCACCCGGGTATCAATCTCGGCCTGGGGATATTTCCGAAGCTTCAGGCCAAACGCCATGTTGTCGTAAACGGACATGTGCGGGTATAACGCATAATTTTGGAAGACCATGGCGATATCCCGGTCCTTGGGCGGAACGTTGTTCACGACCTCGCCCGCGATCGTGATCTTGCCGCTAGTGATGTCCTCAAGACCGGCGATCATGCGCAGGGTGGTCGACTTGCCGCAGCCGGACGGGCCGACCAGCACCATGAATTCCCGCTCCTTGATTTCCAGGTTTATGCCGTTCACCGCCTGGACGCCGGGTCCGGCCTTTTCGGAATAGATCTTAACAAGGTTGCTTAGAGAGACGAATGCCATGGTGCCGTCGGTGTGTTCAGGGCGGGGCCGGGCAATCGGGATAACTCATCCCTTGATGGCTCCGGTGGAGAGGCCTTTGACAAAAAAGCGCATGGCAAACAGGAAGACGATGATCAGCGGGATGGCGGAGATGAAATAGGCCGCCATGACCTGCCCCCACTGCTTGGTGTATTCCCCGTCGAGATAGAACAGCCCCACGCCCAGGGTGAACAGCTCCTTGTCCCGGAGAACGATCAGGGGCAGCAGGATCTCGTTCCACTTGGCGAGAAACGCGAGGATGAAGAGGGTTCCGATGATCGGTGCGGACATGGGGATGACAATGTGCCAGATCCGTTGCAGGTGGCCCGCCCCGTCCATCTCGGCAGCCTCGAAGAGATCCTTGGGCAGATCCTCGATGAAGTGGCGCAGGACAAAAATATTAAAGACCTGGGCGCTGGCGATGCCGACAATGACCAGGGCCCAGAGTGTGTTCAGCAGGTTCAGGTCCTTCAGCTGGGTGAACAGCGGCACGATGTTGGTCACGCCGGGGAGCAGCATGAGGAGGAGAAAGGCCGCCCAAAGGAAGCCCGAGAACGGCATCTGGCAGCGCGCAAAAAAATAGGCGCCGCAGATGGCAAAGCCGATGGTGCCGACAGTGCCGGTAGTGGCGACGAAGACGGTGTTCGCGATATAAGGGCCGATCAGTCTGAGCCCGAAGCCCCAGTTGGCCCAGATCCAGGAGGCGGGATGGGTGGGCAGCCAGGGGTTGTCGATGAAGCTGGCGTTGTCCTTGAAGGAGACTTGGAACATCATGTAGAGCGGAAACAGCTCGATCAGAAGAACCCCCCAAATGATCAGGTGACTGAACCAGTCAGACCGCTGACGCGAGCCGTCGATGGACCGGGCGGGGTTCATTTGTCGATCCTGACGTATTTGTTGTTGATGAGGGTGAGAACGAGAATGAAGGCGAAGATGATGATGCCGACCGCGCAGGCGTAGCCGAACTCCCCGGCGATGAAGGCGCGGTTATACATCCACAGTCCCGGCACCATACCCCGGCCGTCGGGGCCGCCAGAATCGCCCAGCAGGAGCAATTGCAGGACGTAACCCTGCAGGGTGCTGACAATCAGCAGCACCAGAGAAAGCCGGACCTGGGTGAGAATCAAAGGCAGTTCGATATGGAAAAATTTTCCGAGCGGACCAATGCCATCCAGCTCGGCCGCCTCGTAGATTTCCGGGCTGATGGATTGCAGTCCGGCCAGAAATATCAGCACCCCGACGGCGCCGATCCACGGGAACCCCCAGATGAACAACGAGGGCAGGACCAGCTCCGGTTGGGAAAGCCACCCGATAGGATGGTCGGCCAGGAACACCCCCCAGCCAAAGAAATGGTCGATGGAAACCAGGACGCCCTTGAGTCCCGTGATGTCCAACATCCGGTTGAGCGCTCCAATGTTTGGGTCGAGGAAAAACTTCCAGATAAACAGCGTGGTCAAGCTCGGCACAATCATGGGCACGACGAGCAGCACCCGGTAGACATACCGCCAACGATCACTGGCCAGGCGATGAATCAGGACCGCCAGGAGTATCGACGGGATCAACTTGAAGAGGTTGAACAGAACCAGAATCAAAACCGTCTGGAACGATTGCCAAAGCACCTGATCGTGGAAGGCGCGTTTGAAGTTTGCGAGTCCGACCAGGTGCATGGAGTCGCCCCCCGACCAGTGGAAAAAGCTGTGATAGATGGCGCTCGCGGCCGGATAATAGGCAAACCCGGTCACCAGGGCCGCGGAAGGCATCACGAAAAAATAAAGCCGCCAATCCCGCCGGATCCGGCGGGTGGCGCCCGGATTGTGAGGCAAGATGGTCATGTGGATGGCCGGGTGATCGGCGGCAGATCGGTCAGGGTTTGCCCGGCGGGTGCGAAGCCACCGGTTGGCGCTTGCCGGCGGACAACAGCGCGGCTTCGTAGACCGCCGTAAGCTCGTGCGCGAATTCCAGCGAACCATCGTGGATGCGCGGACCACCCAGCGCCTGGTCGCAGAACGCCCGCACGCTTCCATACATGCCTTGGGTGAACAGCGGATTATTTTCCAGGGTGGCCAGGCAATTCTGGGGCGTCCAGACGATCGCGCCATGCTCCAACCCGGGTGGCGCATAGGTGGTGCTCTTGCTATAAATGAAGGGGATTCCGCGCTGGTAGGTCACCCGGGAACTGTTGTCGACCGCCAGAACCGCCCCTTCTGCAAACACTGTGAACACCTCGACGGGTTGGGAGTTGCCCGCCCCCATGGCCCCGTGGAGGGTGCCGATAACCCCATTGGCAAACTCAAGCACGACAACCGAATCGTCCCCTTTCCCGTGGTGGACGGTGACCGCGGCGACAGGGCCGCCCAGCGCCAGCATGAAGGCTAGAGGATGGCACCCGTTGTTGAGCCAGTTGTTCGGGCGGCGCTCGTGCAAAACAGCCGCCCCGTCCTTGGGCACGGCGACGGCGTATTGGGCGAGGATGGTCCGGAGCGGCTGGTGGGCCGGCAGGGCCAGGATTTCCCGGAATTTGGCGACCGCCGGCATAAAGGCCTTTTTGTAGCCTACGGTCACGATGCGATCACCCCGGGCAGCCATCATCGACTCGACCCCGGCCAGGCTCACGGCGGCGGGTTTTTCCATCCACACGTGAAGCCCGGCCGCCATGGCCTCGCAGGCAAGGGCGGGATGGGCCGCGGGCGAAACGCATAGCAGCACAGCATCGAGTTCCTCGTTCCGCAGCATGTCGGTCAGTGAAGCGTAGCAATTCACCCGGCCGTATTCCTCCGCCGTGCGCTGCGCCAGCGGCAGATTCAGGTCGCAAAGCGCCTTGAGCTGCACCGGCAGGTAATGCAGCGCGGGCAGGATGTTGCGGTAGGCGTGCGAGCCGACTCCCACGAGGGCGACCCGCAGTCGCCGGTCAAATTCGCGTTGATAGCTCATGCCGGGAATCCAGCAACGCCGTTGCCCCATCGGCAACGCAAGAGAACTGAGGACATCGATCCCGGACGGCTCCGCCGCCCAATCCGGGTGGCCGCGGCGTTTCGGATGCGCCTGCCTCGTAGGCCAGAAAATGCAATCATGGGAATTGCCCCGGATTCTTGCAGGTAATGTGTCCAAAAGGCAAACGTTTGCCTAAATTCTTTACATCCGTCCCGGGTAGCCTATGCAGAGGTTGTTCCGAAGTGGCCCATGGCCCTGCCCCTTCCCTCCCGCCACAACCATGCGATTTGATAGTCCTTGCAACGACGGCTCACGGCGAAACTTCCTCAAGTCGACCGCAATGGTGGCGGCCGCGGCCTTTCTTCCGCTGGGGGTCCGCGCTGCGCCTGAGCCGGCAAAGCGGCACCGGTTGGTCGGCATGCAAGTCGGGGCGGTGTCATTTCTCGATGAGGGCACTGAGCAGGTGCTCGATATTCTGCAGGAACGCGGTGCCGTGAACACGCTTTTCCTCGCGACATTCAGTTACGGACGCGGCACCCAAGGCCGGCAGGTGCAGCGGGAACCGCTGCCCGATCACGGCAAGCAGGAATACGACCTGACATTCCATGGCGGCAATTACGCCACGCCGCATGCGAAATATTACACCCGCACCTCCCTGAAACAGACGAAAGCGCCCGACTACGGCGACTATGACATGCTGGCGGACGTGGTGCCGCGAGCGCACCGGCGCGGCATGAAAGTGTATGCCTTCTATGAGGACCGCTTCCGCGAAGACCTCCCCGGGATGAGCGATTTGCGGGAAGTTGACTGGCAGGGCCGGCGGGCGAGCTATATGCTCTGCCCGCTGCATCCGGATTATCGGGAGTTTCTCCTCGGTCTGACCAGGGACTATTGCGAAAGTTACGACATCGACGGCGTGATGTGGGGCTCGGAAAGGCAGGGCCCGCTGCACAACGCCATCAGCGCCGAATCGAAGCAAGGGATCGTCGATGACCGGGCACGCGTCGGATGCTTCTGCAAATTCCACGAACAGGCGGCCCGTGCCCGGGGCATTGATGTCGCCCGGGCCAAGGAAGGCTTTGGCAAGCTGGACCAGTTTATCCGGGCAGCGCAGGAAGGACATAGGCCGAACGATGGCTATTTCGTCACCTTCTGGCGCTTGCTGCTTGATTATCCTGAACTGATGGCTTGGGAAAAGCTCTGGACTGACGGTAAACATGCCCTTTACGGGGAGATTTACCACGCCGCCAAACAAAGCCGGCGGGAGGTGCAGGTCGGCTTCCACCTCTGGGGCTTGAATTCCGTCAGCCCATTTTTTCGAGCCGAGCAGAATTACGCCGAGTTTGCCAAGGTCGCAGACTTTCTGAAGATCCCTGTTTACAACACGGTTGCCGGCCCGCGCTATGCCGAGGCGATCGACAAGATCAGTTCAACCATTTTTCGGGATGTGCCAAAAGATGAAGTCCTGGACCTGTATCATTCACTGCTCGGTTACGGTCCTGAGGCAAAGCTTGACCAATTGCCCCATGCGGGGCTTTCCACAGATTATGTGAACCGCGAGGTCCGGCGTGCCTTGGCCGGAGTGTCGGCCACCAACTGCAAAACATACGCGGGCATAGGCATCGACATTCCTCCCACGGGGCGGGAGGTTGCCGCGCCCTCGGCAGACTTGTCACGGTCAACACCCGCCAAGGTCACGGCCTCTACGGTCGCGGCCCTAAATGCCGGCGCCGAGGGGATTATCTTTTCGCGCAAGTATTCCGAGATGCGACTGGCCAACCTCTCTGCGGGCGGGAAAGCAGTTCGGGATTTCCTCCCGGGCTGATTTATCCGGCATGTTCCTGCCCAAACACACAAAACTCCGTGACCTTAAATCACAAAGACACCCGTCGCAGCGCATCGCCTTCGGGATCAATATACCGATGAAACTCCCAGGCTTTTATCCGGCCGCGTGGCTGGTCTCGATGAGTTGCGCCATTGCCGCCACGCTGCCCGCTCCGGATCCTGACGACGGTGCCATTGCACTGCCGCGAGGATTTCGCGCGCTCGTGGTTGCCGACAATCTAGTGGTTGGCAGGAAGACCGGCAATAATCCTGAGAAATTGCGCTTCATAGCCATTGCTCCCAACGGGGACATCTACGCCAAACTGCAGTTCGGAGGCATCATCGCGATGCGGGACACTGACGGAGATGGCCGCATGGATGTGATCAAGGAATTCGGCCCCAGTGAAGGAGGCACCCAAATCATGTTCCATGAGGGCTGGCTGTATCACTCCAGCCACACAACAATTTATCGCTACCGATATACCCCCGGCGAGCTCGTCCCGTCCAGCGAGCTCCAAATGGTGGTGCGTGATCTGCCGGCGGAAGATGGCCACGCGGCCAAAGTCTTCTCTTTTGACGATCAGGGGCGCATCCTGGTCGAAGTCGGGGCGCCTTACAATGTCTACAGCGATGGGGGCAATGTCTTGGGTGCGAAGGGCAAGGACGCGACAGAACTACAGAAGACCTGGGGTGGCTTCTGGCGTTTTGATCCTCAAAAGCTCAATCAAAAGCAGACCGACGGGGTCCGGTTTGCCACCGGTAACCGACATACTCTGGCTCTGGTCTGGCATCCGGTTTCGCATGAATTCTTCATGATCATGATGGGGCGTGACATGTTAAACCGGATCGACCCGGTGCATTACGACGAACTCGACAACGCGGAGCGTGTTGCCGAGGAAATGCATGTCTTGCGGGCGGGGATGAACCTCGGATGGCCTTACAGCTACTGGGATCCGGTCAAAAAGGCGCGGATGGTCGCGCCCGAGTTTGGCGGTGACAATGTCAAGCGCGACACCAACCCGCTCTTTGCCCAGCCGCTCATCGGGTTCCCGGCTCACTGGGCTCCCTTGCAGATGGCGCTGTATGATGGGACCCAGTTCCCCGAAAAATACCGCGGAGGCATGTTTGTCGCCTTTCACGGATCATGGAACCGCGCCCCTCGCTCTCAGTCCGGCTACAAGGTCGTCTTCGTGCCATTTGATGAGAACGGCATGCCGGTCGGCAATTTCGAAGTGTTTGCGGACGATTTTTTGGGCCGAAAAGAAGTCATCAGCGTCCGGGACGCACGATTCCGCCCCACGGGCATCGCCGTCGGCCCCGATGGCTCGCTCTACGTCACTGACTCGGAGAAGGGCCGCATTTGGCGGATCATTTACACCGGCGAGACCGGTCCGGCTCCGCGCCAAGCCGAGGGGCTGCGCGCGGCGCACTCTCCTCCGGTGACCGCTCCGGAGCTCGCCGGCGCCGGCACACCTGGCGGCCGGCTCTACGGGCAAATTTGCGCGGCCTGCCACATGCCCAACGGCGGAGGCGTCCCCGGCATGCAGCCCGCCCTTGCCGGCAGTGCGGTCGTCGCCGGCGATCCGGTCCGGCTGATTGACGTGATCCTCCGTGGCCCGGCTGCCGTCCTCCCACCAGGCCGCGAGAAGTTCAGCAGCATCATGCCGCCCTATGGGGCCGCGATCAGCGACCTTGAGGTCGCCAGCATCATCAATTTCCTGCGCCAGAACTTCGCCCCGGCAGNNCCGCGGGCAATGCGAACCATAAAATGGTCGGCATGCAGGTGGGGGCGGTGTCATTCCTCGACGAAGGGGCCGAACAGGTGCTCGATGTGCTTCAGGGTCATGGCGAGGTTAATACGCTCTTCCTGGCGGCGTTCACTTACGGCCGGGGCATAGCCGGACGGCAGATCGAAGGTCAGCCCTTGCCCGATCACGGCAAGCAGGAATACGATCCCGGTTTTCATGGCGGAAATTACGCCACACCACACCCGGATTTTTATTTACGCACCAAACTGAAACAGACCAAGGCCCCGGATCATGGCGACTACGACTTGCTGGCCGATGTGCTGCCCAGGGCCCACCGGCGGGGTCTGAAAGTTTATGCGTGGTATGAAGACCATTTTCGCGCCGATATCCCCGGCATCGACGACCTGAGGGAAGTTGACTGGCAGGGGCGGCGGGCGAATCCGCCTTACCCACGCGCGTGTCCNNTGTCAGAGTTACGCCCTCGACGGTGTGATGTGGGGTTCGGAGCGGCAGGGACCCCTGCACAACGCCCTTGCGGCGAAATACGACGGTGCCGGCGACGCGTCGCGCGCCACCTGCTTTTGCGAGCATCACCAAAAAGCGGCCCGGGAACGCGGCATCAACGTCGTCCGGGCGAAGGAGGGATTTGGCAAACTCGATCAATTCGTTCGCGCCGCGCGCGCGCGGCAACGCCCGAATGACGGATACTTCGTGGAATTCTGGCGGCTGTTGCTCGATTACCCGGAGCTGCTGGCGTGGGAAAAACTTTGGACCGACGGCAAGCATGCGATCTACTCCGATGTGTTCCATGCGGCCAANNCCAAAGTGGCGGACTTCCTGAAAATAGTCGCTTACAACAACTGCGGCGGTCCCCGCTACACTGTCTACCTCGACAATGTCGCCTCGACGCTCTTTCGCGATGTTCCCCCCGACGACTTGCTGCGGCTGTATAACGCGTGGCTGGGCTTCGGTCCCGAGGCACCGCTGGACAAACTGCCGGCTGCGGGTCTTTCGGCCGATTACGTTTATCGGGAGAGCAGGCGTGCGATCGCTGGCGTGGCGGGAACGGGGTGCAAAATATACCCGGGTCTCGATATCGATATCCCGACGGAGAGGGGCGAGAAACGGACCTCGCCGGATGATGTCCATGCCTCGACGACAGCCGCGCTCGAGAGCGGGGCCGATGGGGTCATCTTCTCAAGGAAATATTCCGAGATGCGCCTGACCAATCTCGCGGCCGGCGGGAAGGCCGTAAAGGACTTCGCCCTCAAAAGCTGACTTCTTTTTTCCGCTCCTGGATGACGCCGAGGCGCATCACGGCAAACGAGAGAGGCAGGCCGATCAAGCCGCCGCACAGCATGAGTGCGGGGATGCCAAAATGGGGTTCCAGGATGCCGACGAGCGACATCATCAGGACATTAGTCCCGGCCTGCCAGAGTTTCTGGACCGTGAAGGCCATCGCCTGGCTCGGGCCGTCGGGTCCGGCGGCGTCGGCAATGCGGCTGACCCACAGTGATTCGGGCACGCTGCGCATCGCCAAGAGGGGAACGTGGACGGCGTAGGCCAGGATGGCCACGGCCAGCGAATCGCTCAGGCCCAGCGCCACGGCGGCGAAGCTGCAACCCAGCCAGGCCAGCCCGAGCACGTTGTTCGGCCGCAGGCGCTCCATGAGCCAGCCACTCGCCAGGATGATGAGCAATCCGCCCACGGCGATGGCGGTGCACAGCACGCCGAAGTCCGTTTCGCCATAGTGCAACTGCCGGGTGAAGCGGATGGCGGCAAAGGCCACGACCGGGGCGGCCGTGCAGGCGAAAGACTGGTCCAGGATCAGCAGGACCAGCAACGGGCGCAGGGCGAAACACCTTCGATAGGCCGTCAGGACCCCGGTCAATGCCCGAGGGGAGCCGGATTGAGGAACCTCGGGATAAAACAGGATGGCCAGCCCGCCGAGCCCCAGCAGGACAGCCCCGGCCATGATGACCGGGGCGTAAGATCCCGCTGCCTGGCCGGCTTGGGTGGCCAGAACCGGAGCAATCACGGCGGCGGCCCCGCCCACCGCCCGGTAGATCACATTCGCCAATCCCTGCCGGCGCGCGGACACGCGCTGCGTCAGCACGTTCAAGTTGACATAGAGCGCACAGGTGAAGGCGCCGTAGAGGGGAATGACCCAGCGGACGGGCACGCCGGAGGCCATCGCCGCAAAGGCGAGCCCGGCCCCGCCCAGGACCAGCGCGCTCATCCAGCGGGAGCCGATGCGCTCGACGAGGATGCCGAATACAAGGATGCCCGCCAGTGTNNCATGGTGCTGGTGGCGAGCACTGACATGCGCTGGCGGGCGGGACTGCCGAGCCAGGCCGGAAATTTCATGCGCATTGGCGGGGGCTTCTCACTCCGGTTTCAATCTCCATGGCGCCAGGCGAATCCGGCCAAGGGCGCAATGTCGGCGGGCCGGATCACCACCGGGCCTTCGCGACGGAACGACTCCAACGCAATTTTTTAAAGGCGGCCGTCTGCGCGGTGATGGCGGTCTCGACCGGCAGCCGCTCCATGCTGGAGGCGCCATAAAACCCATGCACATTCCGCGTGCGGTTCAGGACGAACTGCGCGTCGGCGGGCGAGGCCACCGGGCCGCCATGGACCAGCATGATTATATTGCGCCGCACCTTGAGCGCTGCGTCGGCAATGGCCTGGGCGCGGGCCGGGGCATCCGCGAGCGAGAGCGTGGAACGGGCCCCGATGGTACCGCTGGCCGTGAGGCCGAGGTGGATGACGATGATGTCCGCTCCCACCCGGGCCATGGCCCGGGCCTCGTCTTCGTTGAAGGCATAGGGTGTGGTCAGCAGGTCTAGGCCGTGGGCCAGGCGGATCATCGCCACCTCCTTCTCGAAGCCCATGCCGGTCTCCTCGAGGTTGGCGCGAAACAATCCATCGCACAGGCCCACCGTCGGGAAATTTTGCACTCCCGCGAATCCGGCGTCTTTCACCTCGCGCAAGAAGCGGCGCATATCCCGGAATGGATCGGTGCCGCAAACCCCGGCGAGCACCGGGGTTTTTTTCACGACCGTCAGGACCTCACGGGCCATTTCCATGACGATGGCGTTGGCATCGCCATAGGGCATGCAGCCGGCCAGCGAGCCGCGGCCGGCCATGCGGAAACGGCCGCTGTTATAGATGACGAT
>CXWL01025638.1_pt1 | contig 10659 bp, 11 predicted proteins | sample 590931 | NCBI WGS metagenome assembly CXWL01 (sample SAMEA3498368, study PRJEB10139) | groundwater metagenome | biome: water well; material: biofilm material | place: Germany | collected 2015-04-27 | reverse complement strand
GTCAGCCCGTTTCCGTATGAAGCGCTGAATCAGCTCACAGGTCAGGCGCGAGCGTTTTTAGTCGCTGAAATGAACATGGGCCAAATGCTGGATGATGTCCTGCTGGCCGTACGCGGACGAGTCCCCGTGGAGTTTTATGGCAGGCCCGGTGGAGTGGTTCCCTTCCACAATGAAATTCTGGATGAGATACAACGCATCAACACCGCGCCGATAGCATCCCCCTTGGGGACAATTGCCCAGGCAGACCCAAGAGAATCCTGGCTGATGAGAATGACCGCCCACGCATAATGTCATTGCGAGGGAGCGATAGCGACCGAAGCAATCCCCCTATAACGAGGAGATTGCTTCGTCGGGGAGAGCACCCTCCTCGCAACGACATGAAAAAAGGAAATGATGACAACACCCAATCTCGTTTACGAAAGACCCGAAGCATTTACAGAAATGCCCACGCATTATTGCCCAGGCTGTACACATGGCGTGGCGCATCGGCTGATTGCGGAAGTTTTGGAAGAAATGAAAATCATCGACCGCACCATCGGCGTTGCGCCGGTGGGATGCGCGGTGTTCGCGTACAACTATTTCAACACCGATTTTGTGGAAGCCCCGCACGGACGCGCGCCCGCAATGGCAACAGGCATCAAACGCGTGCTGCCAGACCGCGTGGTCTTCACCTATCAAGGCGATGGCGATCTGGCTTCGATTGGCATGGGTGAAATTGTCCACGCCGCCGCGCGCGGAGAAAATCTGACCGTGATCTTCATCAACAACGCCAACTTCGGCATGACAGGCGGACAAATGGCGCCAACTACTTTGCCCGGCATGAAAACAACCTCATCGCCAAATGGCCGCGATGTGGAAACGCAAGGCTATCCGATCAAGGTTTCTGAAATGCTTTCCACTCTGGAAGGCGTTGGCTATTGCGTGCGCCGCTCGCTGCACGACTCGAAAAATATCCGCCTCGCAAAGAAAGCCATCCGCACCGCGTTTGAAACCCAGGTGCGCGGACTGGGCTTCTCGATGGTCGAACTGCTTTCCACCTGCCCCACCAACTGGGGTATGACACCCGTCGATTCTTTAAAGTTCGTGGAAGAGCACATGGCGCCCGCATATCCGCTGGGCGATTACAAAGTGAGCGATGCGATTAAGCAGGTGAAAATATAGTAATTGGAGACTGGAGATTGGAGACTAGTCTCCAATCTCCAGTCTCCAATCCCAGGAGCGAAGCGACTTATGCAAAAAGAAATCATCATCGCAGGGTTTGGCGGGCAGGGCGTTTTATTTGGCGGGCAGGTTCTGGCTTACGCCGCCATGGACACGGGCAAGGATGTGACATGGATTCCATCCTACGGCCCCGAAATGCGCGGCGGCACAGCCAACTGCACCGTGGTGATCGCAGACCATGAGATCGGCTCGCCGCTGGTGAAAAATCCACCTTTGGCAATTGCCTTGAACCTGCCTTCCTTTGATAAATACGAAGAAACCCTCGCGCCCGGCGGCACGTTGATCGTGAACCAGTCCATGGTGGATCGCGCGGCCAGGCGCAGAGACATCCACGCAATTTTTGTACCCTGCAACGAAATTGCCGAAGAGATCGGCGACAAGAAATTGATGAACATGGTGGCCATGGGAGCATTGCTCAGCGCCTTGCCCGAAATCTCATTGAAAGATGTGGAGAAGGCGCTGGAAGCCCATTTACCTGCGAGACATAAACACCTGCTTCCGAAAAACTACGAAGCCCTGAAGAGAGGCTTTGAACACGCGCAGACGGAATGGGATAAAGCGCCTGCGTGAGGCATTGGTCAGTGGTGGTCGGCAAACCCGTCTTGTGAGAGGCGGGTTTTTATTTATCAAGTGTATAATTTCAAATCATGAAATTTGATTCCATCCCAAACCTCACCCTCCCCAAAATTGGATTCGGCACCTGGAAGATCGGCGGCGGCTCCTCTGCCGACCCGACAACTGATTCTGTTTCGATGACCGCTCTCCACTCTGCATTGGAAATCGGCTACACTCACTTCGATACCGCCGAGATGTATGCCAATGGTCACGCGGAGGAACTGCTTGGGAGGGCAATCCGCAACTCACAGATTAAGAGAGAAGCGTTGTTCATCACCACCAAAGTCACGCCGTCTCATCTTCAATATGACGAGGTTCTTCGTTCCTGTGAAAACAGCCTGCGCCGACTGCAAACGGATTATGTGGATTTGTATCTCATCCACTGGCCTTCGGCGGGAATGAAGCTCGCGGACACGTTCCGCGCATTGAACAAGCTGGTGCGCGATGAAAAAGTAAAACACCTTGGCGTGAGCAATTTCAATTTGAAGCTGCTCAAAGAATCGCAGGCGCTTTCTGAAACGCCCATCATTACAAACCAGGTTCCATATAGCTTGTCTGACCGTTCGTATGTCAAAAACGGGATGCTGGAATATTGCCAGAAAAACGATATTCTTCTGACCGCTTACTCCCCCATTGACGAGGGCAGGCTGGGCTCAAACAAAACGCTCGAGGCAATTGCCGAAGCGCATGGGGCGACAACCTTTCAAACTGGGCTGGCGTGGGTCATCTCACAGCCGAGAGTCATCACCATTCCAATGTCTGCCAACCCAAAACACATCCGCGAAAATTTTGCAGCGGCGGATATTGAATTGACTGAAAACGAAATTGAAAAACTGACGAATTAAAATGAATTTGCAAATCATCCCTGAAATCGAGATCATCGAAATCGTCGAAACCGAGCTTGAGCCGCTCTACCGCATCATCATCCACAACGACAATGTCACGCCGATGGATTTTGTAGTGGAAGTTCTGAAAGTAATTTTCTTTCTCTCCAATGACCGCGCCGCCGAGATCATGCTCGTCGCGCACATCAAAGGCTCTGCGTATGTTCAATCCCTGCCGCGCATCGAAGCGGAAAAACGAATCCAACACGCGCATCATGCCGCGGGCATGGAAGGCTATCCCCTGCATTTTTCAACGGAACCCGAATGACCTCAAACTTTGAAACCCTCACACATATCAACCTCGATGACCTCGTCGCGTCATTTGGCTGGCAGGATCATCCACTGCTGGCGCGTTTGCTGCGAATGCTTTTCCTGAAACCCGCGCAAATTTTTGCAAGCCATGTTGTGGAATATGACGAAGTCGTCGGTTCGCATGGCCTCGTGGAAGGCGGATGGAATCTCGTCCGCCGCTATGTAAACGACCTGCGCATCATCAACGCGGACCGAATTCCTGATTCGGCGTTTCTGGCATTATCCAACCACCCAGGCATGGCGGACACCGTGGCGCTCTTTGCAGCGCTGAACCGAAAAGACCTGCACATCATCGCGCTTGACCGTCCTTTCCTGAACGCCCTGCCAAACACAACGGCGCAATTATTTTACGTACACGATGATGCCGCAAAAAGAATGACGCTTGTGCGTCAGGTCAGCGCGCATTTGAAATCAGGCGGCGCAACGCTGACCTTCCCCGCTGGTCAAATTGAACCCGACCCTGATGTACACCCTGGGGCAGTTGAAGCGCTGCAAGCGTGGACGGATAGCGTGGGGGTATTTATCCGCCTGGCTCCGAACGCGGCGATACTGCCAGTTCTGGTTCGCAACGTACTAGCGAAAAAGTATGCGAGACATTGGTTATTGAAAATAAAAAAGACGAGGGAAGAAAAAGAAAAACTAACCACCGCCCTGCAATTGCTTGGCATGATTATCTTTGGCGAAAAGCCCGTCACGATCACGATTCAGATTGGCAGGCCGATTTATGTCAAAGATTTGGGGATGAATGATACAGCCGCCATTCACAGGGCTGTGCTGGCCGAGATGAAACACCTGATCGAAAACCCGCCTGATGGCGGGGAGGCTAGCGTCATCGACTCACGGTAAATGCTCCAAAGGAGGGTTTACATGGAACGGCGGTCAACTCAGAACCCGGAAGAAAATCACTGGTACGATTAAGACAATCTATATCGTCTTTTAATCAACCAAAGGAGATTACCCATGAAACTTACCAGTACCCGCATCGGCATTGTCATCAGCAACCTCGCCACGACTTTCCTGCATGTCACTTTGTATCCGGACATCATGTTCACGCTTAACGGCCTGGGGTTTGCAGGCTTACTCGGCGCGTACCTTCTGCCAATCCCGTTCTTTCAAGAGCGCCACAAGCTCGTCTGGTGGGGATTGGTTGGCTACACCTTGCTGACCATGTCGCTGTGGGGCATTATGGGCGAAAAAACATTTACCCCTGGCACGAGTTCGGCCACAGGGTATTACGCCCTGGTAGTGGAAGCCGTCATGCTGGTTCTTCTATGGATTGACAAACAGAAATCGTAAAAAACCTGCGCATTGACAATTTAAAATCGTAGCGCTTATGCGGATGGCCGATGGCGCGTGTTGTCCGGCTTTAAGCAGCTGGGAGTTTTTGGACTCCGAATAACCATGGAATATTCCTTCCCGCATTACCTACTCTCCAAGCAAAGCGTGGACGATCGCGCCCTTAATCGAATTGTCTTTGAAGCCTTGAAGACCAATTTGCCCGAATCGCCGATTCGTATTATCGAGGTTGGCATGGGAATCGGAACCATGCTCATTCGCCTGCTTCGCTGGGATGTTGTTCAAAAAGTGGATTATGTTCTCGTGGATGAGCTGGCTGAAAATGTCGAAACAGCCCGGGAGTGGATTCAGCGCTGGGCGATGGAAACAGGCATGAGCGTGGAAAGAATCGAGCAGGATCAGCTATGGGTGTTCGACCAGACTCGCGATGTTCACATCCGCTTTGAGTGTGCAGACGTTTTCGATTTCATCCAAAAAAATCCCGTGCCTGCCGACCTGTTGATTGCGCACGCTTTTTTGGATTTAATGCCGCTGCCTGAAAGTATGCCGAAGCTGCTTGCGCTCACGAAAAATCTGGCGTGGCTGACCATTAATTTCGATGGTATGACTTCTTTGGAGCCGACGATTAATTCAATGCTGGATACACAGATCGTGCGGTTGTATCATGCGACGATGGATGCGCGGCCCACAGGCGGAGATAGCCGAGCAGGGCGGCATTTGTTCGGTCATTTACTCAAAGGGGGCGCAGAGGTGCTGGCAGCGGGTTCTTCAGACTGGGTTGTGTATGCCAGAAATGGAAAGTATCCAGCGGACGAGGCGTACTTCCTGCATTTCATTTTGCATTTCTTTGAAGAGTCGCTTAGGGGAAATGTTAATTTGGATTCAAATGTATTTGCGAATTGGTTAAAAGAACGCCACGCTCAGGTCGAACGCGGGGAATTGGTATACATTGCACATCAAATGGATTTTTTGGCGAGGGTTGGTTAATCCGCTGTTGCGCCTGCGAGGATGGGCTCGTCGCCGTTGTATTTCATCAGGTGGGGCCACTTCCAAATAATATAGAATGTGCCGAGGATGCAGCCGATTCCGCCGCTGATNNGACCGTTGCAATCCCAAAGATGATGACCGCGCCTAAAAACAACGGGCCTTGTTTGCGGAGTTCTTTTATCTGCGAAATAATCAAGGCGGCCAGCACGGCTCCCACGGCAGGGGCGGCGGAGAGATAGCCGTATTCCACGACGCCTACTTTCAACACGCTGGTTGCAACAATCGGCATCAATGTATTGGCTGAAGCAAAGAATGTTGCGACAAAGTCCAGCATCATGGTGGAAAAAATGACAGGCTTGCCAAGGATGAAATTAACTCCCTCACGAATCGACTCGATGCTTACGCCTGCAGATTTTTCCGCAAAGGATTGCGGGACATTCCCGATCATGAACAAAGCGAACAACACTGCGATAAATGAAAACCCATTGAAATAGTAAACTGCCGCCTGGCCTGCAAACGCAATCACAACTCCGCTCAAGGCTGGGCCGAGCACCGAGCCAATTTGAAACGAAGTGAAGGTCATGCTGAAAGCATTCGGCAAATCTTTTTTCGGGAGCAGGTTGGGGACCAATGCCTGGCGCGAGGGGCCGTCAAATGCGACAGCAGTGGCCTGCAACGCGGTGATAAAGTAAATGTGCCAGATGGTGACATGCCCAAATTGGGTGAGCAGGCCCAGGGTTAGGGCAAGAAGCGCGGCGAAGGATTGGGTCACAAACAGGACTTTGCGCCTGTCTATTGAGTCAGCCAGCGCGCCGCCGATCAAAGAGAAAACGATGACGGGCAATATCCGCGCCACGCCGATCCCGCCCAGCGCGATGGGGTTATGATTCAATTGGTTGATGTGCCAAAACAAAGCCCAGATTTGCATCTGGGTTCCTGTGATCGAAATGAGTTGTCCGAGCCAGAGATAGAAGAATTTTTTGTGTTTGAGTGAGGGTGGGATGTGCATTTTAGTTGCCGGTTGCCAGTAATCAGTTGTCAATAATCAGTTGCCAGTAATCAGTTGTCAGTTGTCAGTTGTCGGTAATCAGTGCAAGTAAACAATTATCACTGTTCACTGATTACTGTTCACCGTTCATCGTTCAAGTACCCCAATCTCGTAGATATAAAAAGTCATAGCCAACGGTACGATTGCTGACTTTTGCAATGGGCGGCTGCATTCGTTTGAATTGATTGCGGCGGATGCGCGTGGTGACGGTTTTTACAAATGCTTCATCGAAGCCCGCTTCCACCGCCTCCTGCGAACTATAACGCTGGTCTACCAGAAGATAAAGAAGCTTATCCACTGCCTCGTAAGTGAAGCCCAACTCTTTTTCATCGGTCTGGTCTTCCCACAAATCGGCGGAGGGGGCCTTGTCAATGATCGGCGCGGGGATGTTCATGGCCCGGGATAGCTGGCGCACCTGCGTTTTATAAAGATCGCCAATTGGGTTGATCGCGCTGGCAGAGTCTCCATACATGGTGCTATATCCAAGCAAAATTTCAGTCTTGTTGCTTGTGCCAACGGGCAGCGCCTTGAACACTTCCGATTGATCGTAGAGAACGATCATGCGCGCGCGCGCCATGAGATTGCCTTTGCGGATGTTGGTGATGTTTGGATCGCGGCGAATCAAGGGATCGACCATCTCGGTAATGTCAATCGTCTCGCTCTTAACGTTGAACTGGTCAATCATCAATTGGGCATGTGCCAGCGAATCGGGCGAGGACGTGCGATAGGGCAATCGCAAGGCCATCACGTTCTCAGCTCCCAGGGCTTGCACAGCCAGCGCACAGGACAGCGCCGAGTCCAAGCCGCCGGAGAGGTTGATAATGGCGCGGGACATCCCCACCCGCGTAACCTCGGATTTGATGAAGCCTGCGAGAATATTGCGGGCAAGGTCAGTGTTGATGGAGAGGTTGAAATCAACCACGGGAGAGTATCCTGTTCAGTTCATTTTGTACAAGGGCAGTCCGTTCATCGCGCAGAAGGGGCAGGCGTGTGCGCGTACGGCGCAGTTGATTCAAATCCAATTGGGTGTAGGTGATGGCTTCCTCATTGTAGGGACCGTGGGCAAGTTCTTCGCCGTTTGGATCGAAGACTGTTGCCCCGCCCCAAAAGTGAAGCCCATCTTCGTAGCCGACGCGGTTGGCATGTGCCACAAAACAGGTGAACATGCTGGCGTAGGCTTTGTTGACGCGTTCCACCCAACGGGCAGATTCAAGTTTCTCTTTGTCGTTCAGTCCACGCCCTGGAGAGGCGGAGGAAAAGAGCATGATGTCTGCGCCATCCAGCCAAAGCAGGTACGGAGGCGAGGCGTGCCAGAAATCCTCGCAGATGAGAATGCCAACGCGCCCGAAGCGCGTGTCAAAGGCGCGGACGGCGTCGCCCCACGCAAAGAAGCGGCCTTCATCGAAGAGTCCATAGGTTGGCAGGTAAACTTTGTGGTGAACATGCACAAGTTTCCCGCCCGAAAGATAGGCGGAAGCAATGTAAAAGCGGTGACGGGAGTCCTCGTCCACGAAACCAACAACCAGGTCCAGATCGTGAGACGCTTTGAATAAATACTTGAAGATGGAGTCATCCTCTGTTGGCTTGTGCGCGACTGTGGCAACTAAATCCTGTAATACATATCCAGTTAATGAAAGTTCGGGGAATATCAGTAAATCGGTCTTTTCAGATTTGGCGTGTTTGATGTAATCGAGGTGCTTGGCGAGATTTGCATCCACATCACCAAGTTTTGTGTTGATCTGTGCAAGGGCAAGATTTAGTTTCATTGAAAGAATCTTACCATTAAACATAAGGCCCTAAAGGTTTTAAAAACCTTTTAGGGCCTGTTAGCGAAGAGGGAGGGATTCGGATACCATCCCCTCAATGGGGGCGCTCGGTGGAAATTAAAAACCCGACCTTTACAGATCGGGTTTCAGCGGAGAGGGAGGGATTCGAACCCTCGGTAGACCGGAGCCTACAATAGTTTTCGAGACTATCCCATTCAACCACTCTGGCACCTCCCCAAATTTTGAAGCGGGCGAAATTATAACCGAAAATCTTCCTTACAAATCAACGCTCTCATGCAGGTCAGGGTAATGCACCTGATCCATTTTTTGCTCCTTCAACAGCCCCTTCAAAGTCATGGCTTGCTTTTCTTCGCCATGCACCAAAAAGATTTGCTTTACGGTATCTTTTACACCTGTCGCGTATTTCACCAGCAAATCCTGCCCCGCGTGACCAGAAAGGCCGCCGATAGTGGCAACGTCACATTTGCGTTTGTACACTTCACCAAAGATATTCACCTGCGGCTCACGGTCTGCCAGCCTGCGGCCCATCGTGTTGGGAGCCTGCCATGAGACGATGCAAATCGTATTTTGGGGGTTCTCGATATTATTGCGGATGTGATGCACGATGCGTCCCGTTTCGGCCATGCCCGAAGCAGAGATGATGACCATCGGCTCCTTGCGCTCATTCAAGGCCTTGGATTCCTCCACCGACTTCACATACGTCAGCATCTTGAAATCCAACGCAGGGTGGCGCGCTTCCCGCACAAATTGAGCCGTCTCTTCATCAAAACATTCCAGATGATTCTTGAAAACCTGCGTGGCATTCACCGCCAGCGGACTATCCACAAACACAGGCACTTTCGGCACATCGCCATCTTCCATCATTTGATTTAAGTAATAAACCAATTCCTGCGTGCGTCCCACCGCAAAGGCTGGCACAATCACCTTCCCGCCGCGCTCCACGGTAAGCTTCACAACATTACGGAATTCTGTATAGGCAATGTCTGGGTCGCTATGTGATTTATCGCCATAGGTTGATTCCATGATCATGTAATCGGCGGCTTCTGGTAAAACCGGGTCACGCAACAAAGGCAGTTGATACCTCCCTATATCTCCCGAAAACCACAGGCGAATTTTTTTGCCCTTCTCTTCGATTTCGAGCGAAACGCCTGCCGAGCCGAGGATATGCCCCGCTTCGTAAAAACGCGCGATCACACCAGGGATGGGTTCAAACGCTTCAACATAATTCACGCCTTTGAACATCCCGGCAACTTCTTCTGCATCCTGCTCCGTGTACAACGGCTCGATCGGTTCCTCGCCGCGTCGCGCGCGTTTTTTATTCACAAACTCCGCATCTGATTCTTGGATGCGTCCCGAGTCTCGTATCATCAAACTTCCCAGATCGGCTGTTGCGCGCGTAGCATAGATCAGACCTTCGTACCCTTGCTTGGTCAGGTTGGGTAAATTACCCGCGTGGTCGATGTGCGCGTGAGAAAGGATCACCGCATCCACAGTCTTCGGGTCGTATCGAAAATTCAAGTTGCGCTCATACGTGTCTGCACGCCTGCCCTGATACAACCCGCAATCCAGCAGCAATTTTGAACCGTTAATTTCCAGCAAATGCTGGCTGCCCGTCACCGTATGCGCCGCGCCGTGAAAATTAATTCGCATGTTTCACTCCTAACACTTTTAAGATTTGCGGGCCGTATTTTTCCACGCGTGAAGGCGTATCCTTCATTAAGTCACCCAATTCATCCAAAGATTTGGGCGGGTTTTCAGATAACAGCCCCAAATATGGTTTGGGCAAAATAATGTCGGACTCAACCTTCATCTCCAGCCCGGCATTTTTTCTCCATGCCTTTAATTTTTCAAGGCGACGAAGAACCGCATCATTCTTGGGTTCGGCTTGTTTCCGTTCAACAAGCGCAGCCTCCGCCCCATGCCTGATCGCACCTAAAACCTGATCTCCCCAAAGTTTTATCTGCTTCTCGCTCAGCCCAGCGGCGGAAAGGTCCACCTTTTGCTCAGGCGGATTCTTTGCCAGCGCCACAAAGACATCATCCATCACCACCTTATACGGCGGGCGGTTCAACTTCTCGGCTTCCTTATCACGCCATTTGCACAAATAAGAAATGATCGTCAACTCGCGCAGCGACAAATCCTTGCGCCCGGAAAAACGCTCCCAAGATGCGCCGCCATTAATTCTTTGTCTTTGTTCATCCGGCAGACAGGCGCGGGAGAAATCCTCCAGGGCAAACTCGAGTCTTTCCTTCTCGCGTAATTCGCGTTCCAATGCATCCCGCAGATTAAAAAGATAATGCGTATCCAACCGCGCATAATGGATTTGGTCCTGGGTTAATGGGCGCGCTGCCCAATTTGCCTTTTGATGGCGCTTGTCCATTTTTACGCCAAACTTATCGCCGAGTAATCTATCCAGCCCCACCGCAGGATACCCCAGCACACGCGCCGCCTGCATCGTGTCAAACAGGTTCGCGAAGGAAAAGCTAAAATCACGCCGCAAGCAGATCAG
>CXWL01017312.1_pt1 | contig 10659 bp, 12 predicted proteins | sample 590931 | NCBI WGS metagenome assembly CXWL01 (sample SAMEA3498368, study PRJEB10139) | groundwater metagenome | biome: water well; material: biofilm material | place: Germany | collected 2015-04-27 | reverse complement strand
CGAGCCGTATTGTTGCCAAGGGTGTTGCGTCCGGCACGGGACATGGTGTCGTGCAGGGACGGGTGATCGTGAGGCAAGCGGCGCAGAAGGCCGACAGTCACCAGATGTCGCGCGCGTTGTTGCTCACGCCGCACGCAGAGATCGATCAGAAGCCCGAGCTTGAGATTTTTGCCGATGACGTGAAGTGCGGTCATGGCGCGGCGGTTGGCGCGTTGGACCCGAACCAGCTCTTCTATCTGCGGGCGCGGGGCATTCCGGAGAACGAAGCTCGCAATTTGTTGGTCGCGGCGTTCTTAGGCGAGGTCACCGATCGGCTGCCGGAACCGTTTCGCGGGCCGGTGGAGAAGTGGCTTGCAGGGCGTATGGCGCTGGTTACGAGGGCTGCGTCATGACGCGCACGTTCGATGTGGCGCGCGTGCGCGAGGACTTTCCGATCCTGCAAACACAGGTGAACGGGAAGCCGCTCGTCTATCTGGACAATGCGGCGTCGGCGCAGAAGCCGACGGCGGTGATCGCGGCGATGACCGCGTTGATGCAGACGTCTTACGCCAATGTGCATCGCGGGTTGCATGCGCTTTCGACGGCGGCGACGGAGGGATATGAGAACGCACGCGAGAAGGTGCGGGCTTTCATCAACGCGCCGTCCGCCGACCAAGTGATCTTTACGAGCGGCGGCACGGATTCGATCAATCTTGTGGCCAACGCGCTTGGCCAGTCGATCGGGGCTGGTGACGAGATCGTGCTCTCCCAGATGGAGCACCATTCGAACATCGTGCCGTGGCATTTCCTGCGGGAACGCAAGGGCGCGGTGATCAAATGGGCGCCGATTCGGGATGACGGGTCGTTCGATCTGGCCGCGTTCGAAGCGCAGTTGTCGCCGCGCACGAAGTTGGTGGCCGTGACGCACATGTCGAACGTGCTGGGTACCGTGACGCCCGCGAAGCACATTGCGCGGCTTGCGCATGCGCGCGGCATTCCGGTGCTGTTCGACGGATGTCAGGCGTCGGTGCATCAGAGGATCGACGTGCAGCATCTCGAATGCGATTTTTACGTCGCGACTGGGCACAAGCTTTATGGGCCGACGGGCATTGGCATCTTGTACCTCAAGGCCGAGTGGGCCGAGCGCTTGCCGCCGTTCAAGGGCGGCGGCGAGATGATCGACGAGGTGCATTTCGACAGCGTGACCTATGGCCGCTCGCCGCAACGGTTCGAGGCGGGGACGCCGCCAATCATCGAGGCCGTGGGGTTGGGCGCGGCGATCGATTACATCCGATCGTTTTCGCGCGCCGACTTGGTGGCGCAGGAGCACGATCTGCTCACCTACGCGACTGCGCGGTTTAAGGATTTGAATTGGATCCGCATTCAGGGTCAGGCGCCGGGGAAGGGATCGATCATTTCGTTCACGATGGATGGCGCGCATGCACATGACGTGGCGACGCTGGTCGACCGGCAGGGCGTGGCGGTGCGCGCAGGGCATCATTGCGCACAGCCTTTGATGGAGCGGCTCGGCGTCACAGCGACGGCGCGGGCTTCGTTCGCGTTCTACAACACGCGCGCCGAAGTCGACGTGCTGATCGAGGCGCTGCACAAGGCACGGGCGATCTTCGCATGAATATCGAAGCCAAAACTCCTGTGGAGGCCGTTGGCCTCAAGCCCGAGGAGCTTGAGGAGCTGACACAGGCATTGATACGCGAGCTCAAGACGGTGTTCGATCCGGAAATCCCCGTCGACATCTACGAGCTCGGGCTGATCTACAAGATCGACGTCTCCGACAAGAAGGACGTGACCATCGACATGACGCTGACGGCGCCTGCGTGCCCAGTCGCCGGCGAAATGCCCGGCTGGGTCAAGGATGCGGTGGCGAAGGTGCCGGGCGTGGGCGAGGTCACGGTGAATATGGTTTTTGACCCGCCGTGGACGCCGGAACGGATGTCGGAAGAGGCGAAACTTGAACTCAACATGTTCTAGGCCCAGATTCATCTCATGAGCGAAACTCCGAGACCGCGCCGCGAACGGCCGAAAGCGCTGCGTCTGACCGATGCGGCCGCCGCACAAGTTAAGGCCGCTATGGATAAGGCCGAGAAGTCGTTCGTCGGCATCCGCGTGGGCCTCAAAAATGCGGGCTGCGCCGGCATGTCCTACACGATGGACTATGCGGAGAAGCAGAACCCGCTCGACGAAGTGGTCGAGGACAAGGGCGTGCGCATTCTGATCGACCCGAAGGCCATTCTGTTCCTGATCGGAACGGAAATGGACTTCGTGCGCGACAAGCTGCAGGCGCGCTTCGTGTTCAACAACCCGAACCAGACGAGCGCGTGCGGCTGTGGCGAATCCGTCGCGCTGAAAGCCGCGGTGCAATAAGTGGCGGTCAGCGCCGCATTTCGTGAGCATGTCACGGACCTGTTTGCGACGTTCGGCGAGGTCAAGATCAAGCTGATGTTCGGCGGCGCCGGCGTTTACTTCAAGGATCAGATGTTCGCCCTGCTGGCCGGCGAGCGCATCTATCTCAAGGTCAACGAAGAGACGCGGCCGGCGTTCGAGGCGGAGGGCCGCAAGCCGTTCGTGTTTGAGAGCAAAGACGGCGAGACGATCATGACGAGCTATGTCGAAGTGCCGCCGCGGCTGCTCGACGACACGGACGAACTCGCGCGTTGGGCGCAGCGCGCGTATGAGGCGGCGATCAAGGGGCGTGGCAAGAAAAGGCCCGTGCGAACGGCTGTCCCGCGCGAGCTGCCGTTGGTGGCGCCGCGCAGGGCGCGGAAGCGGTGAGGCGCTGGTGAATTGCCGCCTAGGCGCGATCCGCGACGCCCCTTATAAGACCCGCGTTGAGTCCGGCGTTCGGGCTGTGCCGTGGTTAGAGGAACAAGATGCGGTTTTCGGCGGGTGTTGCGTTGTTGGGTCTTGGCCTTCTTCTGGGTGCGACGGCGTTCGCGCACGAGTACAACGAAGGCACGGTCAAGATCGAACATCCGCGCGCCGCGCCGACGCCTGTGGGCGCGAAGACTGGGGCGGTCTATATGCGGATCGTGAATACCGGCAAGGAGCCGCTGAAGATCGAGAAGCTGTCAACGCCGGTCGCCGACACGGTGGAGGTACATACGAAGACGATGACGGATGGCATCGCGCGGATGCGTCCGATTGCGCTGCCGATTACGATTGCACCGGGCGAAACGCTGAACCTGACTGTGGACCGCCACGTCATGCTGATCGGTTTGAAGCAGCCGTTGGTGGAGGAGGAGATCGTCCCCTTCAAGATCGAGTTTGGAAACGGCAAATCCATGACTGTGGACCTCTATGTCGAAGCCGAAGAGAGCGACGAGGATCACGAAGACCACTAACCGCGGATAGAGAGGGTCGATGACACGCCTGCACATGGCCATTGCTGCAACCGCCGCGACGCTGATGTTAGGAACCGCGGCGGCGGCCGAGGAGAAATGGAAAACTGTGACGTTGGACGGCAATCCAGACTTCACGGTTTCCATTCCGGCTGCGGTCAGCGACCACAGCGCGGGCAAGTCGGAGGGCAGTTTGATGTTCTTCTCGGTTACGGCGCGCGGACACGGCGGATTGACGTGTATGGCGTGGCGCACCGGATATCCGAAGAATGCGCCGCAAGACAAATTCGCCGCCGGCCTTGCGACGAACTTGCGCGAGAACTTCTGCCGGCAAAACGGCGGGTCCGTCAGCGGGGTGGATATCGGCGGCTCCACGTCGTTCGTGCACAACGGTTCGCAAGCGGCCGAATGCACCGCGAGCTTTACCGATGCCAAGGAAAAATTGCCCGGCCGGGTCGATAGCCAAATGGTTATCGCGGCACCGGCCCACGCCTACTTCCTAACCTGCATGACCGAGGACGAGGACCAGGAAGTGGCCGAGTACGAATGGGCCACGTTCTGGGAAGAGGTTGTGCGCCACGTTCAGAAGAGTTTCCATGTGCCGAAATAGGGTGCGGCCGGGAAATGTCGGCAGGATCACGGGCAATTTCGTGATGATCGCATGGTGGGTCAGGTTAGGCGGTTGATGACGGCGAGCGCGATGACGACGGCACCGAGCGCGCCGACGAGTTGCAGGCCAAAATAGGCGCCCAACGATAGGCCACTGTTGCCATGGCCGCGCTGGAATTCGGCGTAGTTGCGCCAACCGGAGGCGGTGCGCCATATGACGAACACGAAGATCAATGCGACGACCACAAGGTCGTACGCGATGCTGCGCGTTACCGGATCGATGACGAGCGCGAACACTTGGTCGCCGATCGCATGAACGAAGCCGCGATAGAACTCGATCAGTTGGGTGAGCGCGGCGACAAGCACGAAGCCGCCGGTCGACTGCGCCAAACTGATCACGGCAAGCGCCGCGAGCACGACGCCCGCGAGACGCAGCGGTGCGTGCAGCGAGAAGATGTGAGACGGGAGCTTCTTGAACTCATGCCAAGCGGAGGCGATGCTATGCATTGTCGCGTGGCCGAAATAGTTGAACAGCTCCCAGCCGATGTTGCTGATGATGCCCGAAAGCGCCGTCAGCCAAACCCAATGCATGATCGGAAGTTCGATTGCATCATTCGTCATGGCGATGCCTCGTTTTGCCGCCAAATGCGATGCTAGAGTGCGCGGGCATGTGGGGAGCGATTGCGGCGGCCGCTAGACCTTGTTCGCGTGCTGTTCCCGGTATTTTTCTTTTGCTCGCTCCGTTGCGGGGCGGTGCTACCCATGGCGCCGGGCGACCCGTTGGCGGGAGCGCGCAAGTGGTTAAGTCGCAAACTTCGGCTACCGCTGCGTCTCCGCGCGTTGTTGAATGCCCGCCGTGATCAAACGGAAGGGCCTGCCATGTCACTGCAATTGGATCGCGCCGGGCTTGGGGACCGATTCAGGAATCAAGCGGCAGAGCTCATCCTGCAGATCGCCGTCCTCCTGCAGGGCGGGATTCTGTCGGCGGCGGCGTTTTCGCTGATCGGCATATTCCAAACAGACGACGACACGGCGGTGCGGCTCGTCCTCTGGCTGACCAGCGTGATCATCGGCTTCCTCATGTTCTTCCGTCTGTGTCACCGCGCGCTGTTCCTGATGAATGCCGGCCTGGAAGTGCTCTTCATCCTACCGGTCATGTGCCTGTTCCAGATCGTACCGTTTGCGGTTCTGTCCTCTACCGCACTGGGCTCGGACGGCTGGCGCTACTGGTACGTCGCCGATACCGCGGTTTTCGCGTTTGGAGTCGTGGCGAACTGGCTCGCTCTGCGCGCGCTGAAGCCCAGCCAGTATGGCGAGGACATGGGCTCCCTCTTCGAACGGCTGCGCGTCACCACGCGCCAGCAAGTCATCGAGGGCATCGCCGCGACGCTGCTCACGGCGCTTCTCACCGTTTGGATTCTGGCGATGCCGCAGGACTGGCCCTACGCGACCGCGTTCGTCTCCGTCCATTTGGCGCTGACTGTTCTCAGCGGTCTCATGATCGTGCGCGAGGACTCGCGCGAAACGGCGGCGCTGCGCGAGAGGTTCGCGGTTTAGAGCAAGGAAGGCGGCCGCTCGTCACGTCACGTAAAGGCGATGTGATGAGCGCCACTTGAAGGCCGCTGTCGGCCGGCCGGTGCTCGTTGCCGGCTTCACTGCAGTCGACGAACTCAAGAACTCAAGCAGCGCTTGACGCCCAGCGACCGGGCCTTCGGCGACAGCTGCGCCAACTGCCGGAAAGTCAGCGGACGTTTTTCACAATCTGACCGCCGCTCATCACGAACGGAACCGACTTCAACGTCGCCACGTCGGCAAGCGGATTGCCCTGGACCGCGATGATGTCGGCGCTCTTACCGGGTTCGATCGTTCCGACTTGGGTGGAAACGCCTAGAAGATCGGCGGCGCTCACGGTCGCGGCGGTTAGAGCTTCGGTGGGCGTCATGCCGTGCTTGACCATGAGTTCGAATTCGTCGGCGTTGCGGCCGTGTAGCGAGACGCCCGAGTCGGTGCCGAAAGCGATCTTCACGCCGCGGTCATGGGCCAGTCGCAGCGCCTTGCCGGTGATGGAGATGCGCCATTCGATCTTGGCGCGGACTTCGGGCGTGTAGGCCTTCGGATCGCGCTTCAGACGTTCGATGTAACCGTTCACGGTCGAGAGCGTTGGGACGTAGTAGGCGCCGGAGTGTACGAAGAGGCGAGCCTCGTCATCGCTCATCAGCGTGCCGTGTTCGATCGAGTCGGCGCCGGCGCGGAGCGCCATTGCGATGCCGTCGGCGCCATGCGCGTGGACGGCGATCTTCTTGCCGTAGAGATGGGCGGTGTCGACCAAGGCCTTGACCTCGTCGTCGAACATTTGGCGCCCGAGGCCTGCGCCGATGCGGCTGTTCACGCCGCCGGTCGTTGCGATCTTGATGACGTCGACGCCGCGGCGGATCTGCTTGCGCACGGCGCGCCGGCAGGATTCGAGGCCGTCGCATAGGTTTTCGTGTACGTCGAGCGCTTCGGCGAGCTCGTCGCGGTAGCCGAGCGTTGGATCCATGTGGCCACTGGTTGCCGAGATCGACGTGCCGGCGTCGACGATGCGAGGGCCCGCGATCTTTCCGGCGGCGATCGCGTCGCGCAATGCGAGCGTCACGCCGAAACGGTCGCCCAGATTGCGCACGGTGGTGAAGCCGGCATCTAGCGTCTTGCGCGCGTTGAAGGCGGCCTCGTAGGCGTTTGCCGGGATCGATGCGGTCACCTGCAACAATTGCGCCTCGTTGCCGGCCTTGTCCGAGGTGAGATGGACGTGGGAGTCGATCAAGCCCGGCAGCACGAACCGGGTGCGCAGATCGATGATTGTGGCGCCGGCTTCGGCCTTGGCGATGCCGTCGCTCACACTTTCAATGCGGCCGCTGCGGATGACGATCGTCGAGGGTCCGCGTGGCGGTGTGCCAGGACGATCCAATAGTTTAGCGGCGTGGATGACGGTGGCCGGCGCTTTGCTCGGCGGCGCCGCGCTTGCTGCGGTGACAGCGATGGCGCCCAGAGCAAGAGCTATCAGAAGGCGGTGCATCGTTTTTTCTCCCCTCAGCCGACACGAACGGCGGCGCGCGAATACGGGGGCGTGATACGTATTCCCCGAGGTTCTGATGCGAACCGGCGTGACGACGGCATGATACGCAGTCCCGGTGGCTGAAGCCAGTCGCACCGTAACAGGTTTAAGCTCGCTGTAGGCTTCGTCGTTCACGGCTGGATGGCGTCCGAACATTCCGCCATCGTTTCATCGTGCCATCGTGTGAGACTTGCTTTCGCGCGTTGCCGCCCGGGGCAAGAGTCCCGACTAGACGCAGGACAAATTGTCCGTGGCGATACGCAGTGTCGCCTTAGTGTGAAAGTTGTGGTACTTATATTGTCGTCACTGCCCGTTCCGAAGCTGGAGGCGCGGGGCAGTGGCATTCCCGCGCCAACCGGCGCGCGGCTGCGACTTGAACCGTTGACGCCTTCAAGAAACCGCGCGTCGGTTGCGCACGTGCGTGCGTCCGATTGGGCGCAATGTCGGAACGGGACCTAACGCATAAATAACGGATTGCGAACGGATGAAACCGCTGAAATCAGCCAAGATAACGCATATAACGGATAAGATTTTTCTTCAGGAACGCAACCGCCGGATGTGGCGCATCACCCGCCTAAAACGTGCGGTGCCCACAGACCCATGAGGCCCAAGACCGTGCCGATCACGCCCAAGCCGGCGCCGATGTACGAGAGCCACAACAGTCCGGTCACGACCGCGGCGGAGGCGAGCAAGATGCCGAGCTGCAGCGACGAACTCGACAGATCGTAGGTGGCGTTCGCGGCTGCGGCGTCGTTGCGGGCCGTCTCGATCTCCTTCGCCTTGGCGGAGAGTTCTTTGCGGCCTTCGCCGGTCTCGGGTTCGCTGTCGTAGCGCGCGGCGGTGGCGCGCCAGTCCGCGATTGCTTTTGTGATCGCCTCGCGGTGTGGGCCTGCCGCCATGTCGGCCGTCAGAAGCTCAAGCGAGTCGGCCTGGGCCTTCAGGGTGGTCATGCGGATGGTTTTGGCCTGAAAGAATGCCCAGGTGTTTGAGAGCTCGACCGTGCCGCGCAGTGCGTCGGCCGAGGCATTGCTGCCGCCGGCTTCAGCGAACGCCAGCACGCCCGCCATCACGGCGATCAGGATGCCGATGCGCTTGTTCGTGTCGTTGAACTCAAGTTCCAGACCTTCGGCCATGTCCGCTCCTCAACCGATTCGAAGCGGCCATTGAAGCGGCGAACGCGACCGTGCGGCAAGCGTCTCAGTGCGCGCGGCAGTCGACGTTGTTGTCGACCCAGGTGCAGGGGTCGCCACTAGGTTCCGGTTTTTGCGTGCCGGCGATGGCGCGGACGCCGTCACCAATCGTGCGCCAGGCTTCCACTTCCTGCGCGCGGGCTTGGGCGAGCTGTTCCTTGCGGTCCTGCGTGAAGCGGCCTTCCGCTTCGAGGGCTGCTTCCTGCATCAGCCGGTTCGCGTTGCCGTAGGTCAAGTTGCGGCGGAGAAGTTGGGCGGTCACCAAGTCGATCTTCATCGCCAGCTCCTTGCGGGCGGCAGTCTGGGTCGGAAAGTGGTCGTTGGCGACCATGTCGATATGGTCGCGGCAGTGGCGTTGATCGCGCGACAGAGCGCGGATCGCTTCGACTTCCTTCTCGGTCGGGACGACGTCGATGATGAGCATCTCGGGGATGATCTCATCGACATGCACGATCGGGAGCTTGCCAGCGATCGGCTGAACCTCAGGGTTGGACCGGTTCTTCTCGCAGTATTTGACCGCCCCAGTCATGTCCATGTCGGCCACGTAAGATTTGACCATGGAGCACGCGCCTAACGAAAACGTGGCGGCTGCCAACAACAGGAGCTTTGGTCCCATCCGTTCCCCCGAACTATGATTTTTGGAAGTTCCCCAACTTCGGGGGGATAAAACGACAAGTTGCAGTGCGCTGGCAAGGGTTCTTGGGAGCTAAATTTCACTTCGCAGGAGAAGTTATTGAATTTACTATCTAAAATAGAGAGCGTCGGCGGGCCTTGCGGCGGTTCCGGAATCGCAGGACGCTGCAACCTAAGAAACCTTGGACAAACGCCATGAAGACTAGCGCCGTCAGTCTGCTCTTCGTTTTTGCGGCCACCTCGGCGCTCGCCGAAACGCCGACACCGATGAGTGCCGCGCAACTCCTCGGTGCCGACGTGAAGGGTCCGAATTGGACGGTCGCGGAGGGGGTGCGTTCCGACGGCTTTGTCAGGCTCTACGCGGTCGAGACGCCTTACGGCGGCTTCCAGGTGAACGGACAGCGGCGGATGGAGCAGCGGTTGAATGAGCTTCGGGCGCTCTCGGCGCTGGAGCAGATGTCCACGACAAAGACGTTCACCGAGGCGCTGGGTCACGCGGGGTTGGCGCCGATCCGCTTTGGCCGCGACTTGATCCTCGATCCGGTGGAGACGACAGGGAACCTATTTTCGGGTGTCGCCAACATGTTCGACCGCGCGGTGGACGAGGTGGAACACACCGGCGCCAGTCGCGACGACCTCGTCGACAGCGTGGCCGGCGTCAGCAAAGCGACCCGCGAACTTGCCTTCGAGCTGAAAGTTGATCCGTATACGGATTTTACGCCGCTTCGCGACGGCCTGGCCGATGTGGCGCGGGCGATGGCGGCGGGGGACTTGTCGGTGACGGCCGCCATCTCGGCGATCCCGGGCGGTGCGGGCATCGCAGTGTCGGCCACGTCGACAGCGTCGACGTTGGCGAACCCGATCCGCGACAAGAGTTCGGCCGAGATCGCGGCGCTGGTCGAGGCTAAGCTGAAGCCGCTGGACGTCGACGAAGATGTCATCAAAACGTTCGTCGAGAACAAGGCGTTTTCGCCCGCGGATACTTACGCGATTGCCGAAGCGCTCGAGACGCTGAAGGCGCGCAACAGCGAAGCGTTCGTTCGGCGCGCTGCAAACGCGGACAGCGCCGACCTGGCGAAGTTTCACCGGTACCGGGCCGAACTGCTGGTCCGGCACAGCGGGCAATTGGGCACGCTAAAAGAGTTCTATGTCGTGCGCGAATTCGCGTTGAATAGGAGCGTCGACGGTGCGCTAGTCGCGGTCTTCCCATTCGACGATTTGGCGTGGACGGAGCCTGCCGCGAAGAGCCTCGACCTCATCAGCCTCGAACTTGCGACCCGCGGCGAGACGCGCCAGCCAATCTTGGCGACGCCGGGCAAGGTGTCCGAGACGGCCTTGGCCGAACTCAAAAAACGTGGTTGGCGGGTCTTAATCTTGAACGATACGCGCGCTGCAATGTGACCGGGGTCACCTAATCCGCCCCTCCCGGCCGACCGTCGAGAGGCTTATATTCCGCAGACGTCTTGAGGGGAGAAACCCACGTGTTAAAACGCATTTCATTCGGCCTCGCTGCTGCCGCGCTGATCGCGGCCCCGGCGTTTGCAACCGGTCAAGTCTACGGCGACTACGGGCAGGGCCAGCCCTACCAGGGCGGCCCGTACCAGGGCCAGCGCGGGTCGAGCTGCGATACCGACGTTGCGGTCGGCACCGGTCTCGGCATGATCGTCGGCGGCGTCATCGGCAACCAGTTCGGCAGAGGTTCCGGCCGCACCGCGGCGACGGTCGGCGGCATCGTCTTGGGCGGCATCGCCGGTAACGCGATCGCCAAGGACGCGTGCCGCGACAAGAACCACGATGC
>CXWL01013576.1_pt1 | contig 10659 bp, 9 predicted proteins | sample 590931 | NCBI WGS metagenome assembly CXWL01 (sample SAMEA3498368, study PRJEB10139) | groundwater metagenome | biome: water well; material: biofilm material | place: Germany | collected 2015-04-27 | reverse complement strand
CGATGCACGTCGTTGGTCGCCACGACCGCCCCCGTGACCTGGTATTTCTCAACCAAACTCGGCCACATGACCGCTCGCCCCTCGCCCCAGAGCCAGATACAATTCGCCGGTTTCTTCCCCGCAGCTATCCGTTCCTCGTTGAGAGGATGATCGCGCAAGATGAAATAGGCCGCATCCATCAACTGGCGGAGAATATCGGCTCCATCGCCTTTCGGTAAGGCCTCCGCGATGGATTGACCAAGGATCGCCTGCGGATCGGTGCAGATGGCTCGCGGCTTCCCCTTCACCCATACCATCAGGTGGCGGTGACCCGCCCCCGGATAGAATTGGATGGTCTCCGAGCCGAGCTGCTCATTGATCGCCTCGATCAATTCGCGGGCCTCTTCGGTCTCGATCAGTCCGGCCGTTGCGTCGTCCAGGATGACATGCTGGCCCAATTTCTTGATTTCACCGCCCTTCCCACTCTCCGGCACCACGGTGACCATCGTGCAGCGATACACGACGTCCTGTTCCGTCCCGGACACACCTAAACTTGCCGCTTCAAGCGGTCCAGGACCCGGATAAAACTTCTTGGGATCGTACCCAAGGATCGCGGTGCCGACCAATCCACCTCCCTGGTGCACTCCGTCAGCGGGAATCATCAGCTGACCCAGCTCTCCGCTCTGCGCCAGACGATCGAGATGAGGAGTCGCCGCCGCTTGGAGCGGCGTCCGACCGCCCAGTTCTTCTTGTGGGTGATGAGCCATTCCACCGGCATGCACAATCACATATTTCATAAGATCCACACGTCTTTCAGACTTTCAACAGACGAGCCACGTCCTCGCGCGTCGCCTTGACTGTCTGCGGTTGTTTCGACACGCTGATTGCCGTATCGGCATCTTTCAACCCATGCCCCGTCAACGTACATACGACTGTCTCTCCTTCTCGTAGCGCATTAGCTCGATGCAATTTGGCCACGCCGGCGACGGACGCCGCGGAAGCCGGTTCACAAAAGACCCCTTCGGTTGCCGCCACCATGGTGTAGGCTTGTAGAATTTCCTCATCTGTCACCAGATCGATCGCGCCCGCAGATTCCTCAACCGCCTTTACTGCTGAAGACCAGCTGGCGGGATTGCCGATTCGAATGGCCGTGGCAATGGTCTGTGGTTGCTCGACGACTCGGCCCAACACGATCGGAGCAGCACCAGCGGCTTGAAATCCCATCATGCGGGGCACCCTCGAAATCTGATTGGCCGCACGATATTCTTGGTACCCTTTCCAATAGGCTGTGATATTTCCAGCGTTTCCGACCGGCAACACATGAAGCGTCGGAGCCTCGCCGAGTTGATCACACACCTCAAAAGCCGCAGTCTTCTGCCCGTCAATCCGGAACGGATTCACCGAATTTACTAATTCGATGGCCAGTGTGGCCGAAAACTCCTTGACGAGCGTCAGGGCCTGATCAAAGTTGCCTTCAATCTGGATCACCGTGGCCTGATGCATCATCGCCTGCGACAACTTGCCCATCGCGATCTTGCCGGCTGGAATCAACACGAAAACGGACAACCCTGCGCGCGCCCCGTACGCGGCGGCCGAGGCGGAGGTGTTGCCGGTCGATGCGCACATCACCGCCCGCGCACCGCTTTCCACCGCCTTCGAGATGGCCAATGTCATGCCGCGGTCCTTGAAGGACCCGGTTGGATTGGCCCCCTCGAACTTCAGATAGAGTTCGACCCCTGGTGCGATGGCCTGAGCTAATCTCGTGGCCCGAATCAGAGGGGTGTTGCCCTCTCCCAGGCTGATCACAGGAGTCTTCTCCGTCACGGGGAGGAATTTACGATACTCCTCAATCACACCACGCCAAGGGTTCATCAATTACTCATCCTTGCCTTCAATACGAATCAGCGTCGGCGGCTCGGAGACGAACGCCTTCCGATTGATTTCACGCAACGCGGTTTGGACATCCCGCTCCTTCGCCATATGGGTCTTGATGACAATCGGCACGGTCTGTCCTTCGCGGCGTCCCTGTTGTACCATCGACGAGATACTGATTCCGCAGTGCCCCAACTCACCGGCGATCTGCGCCAATACGCCAGGCCGATCCACGACCATAAATCGCAAATAATAGAGTGAGCTGATCTCGTCCATCGATCTCAGCCGGAGCGGCCGTCGCTGATCCTGCTGGAACGACGCCACTGGCACGCGACCGGCGCTGCCTTTCAAAAGATTCCGTCCGATTGCAATCACGTCGCTGACCACGGCGCTCCCGGTCGGCATGGATCCAGCCCCCCGGCCATAGAGCACGACGTCACCGACCGCATCACCGACGAGTTGGATGGCATTGTACACATCCTCAACCTGGGCAATCGGAGACGCCGAGGGAAGCATCGTAGGATGAACCCGAGCCTCAATCTCTCCGTCCACCAGTTTCGCGATGCCGAGCAGCTTGATCGTGAAGCCAAACTGCTTCGCGTAGGCGATATCGATCGGCGTGATGTTGGTAATCCCTTCGGTATAGATGTCCTTGAAGTTGACCGGTGTCCCGTAGGCAAGGTTGACGAGAATGGCCAGCTTGTGTGCTGAATCGATCCCGGCCACATCAAACGTCGGATCAGCTTCGGCATACCCGGCTCGTTGTGCGTCGGTGAGTACTTCCTCGAAACTGTGCCCCTCACGGGTCATTCTCGACAAAATATAGTTGGACGTCCCGTTGATAATGCCGTAGATGGATTCGATCGTATTGCCGGCTAAGCCTTCCGTCAACGCACGAATAACGGGAATCCCGCCGCCGACGCTGGCTTCGAATCCGACATCCACTCCTTTACGCACGGCGGCGTCGAAGATTTCTTCTCCGTGAAGCGCCAAGAGCGCTTTGTTTGCCGTGACCACATGCTTCCCGGCCGCGATCGCATCCAGAATGACGCGTTTGGCCGTATCGTATCCGCCAATGAGCTCAACGACGATATCGATGTCTGGAGCAGTCAGAACCTGCCTGCTGTCGGTCGTCAACACCCCGGTAGCCAAAGCTACGCCACGCTCCCGGACAATATCCCGATCTGCCACGCGAACGAGTTCAACCGGGACACCGACGCGCCGTGTAATGAGGGCGGCATTATCGAGAAGGATTTTGGCGACTCCGGTACCGACCGTGCCGAACCCTACAATCCCGATTCCGATACGCGATCTCATTCCTCATCCCCATCGAGCTTGAGGGCTTTCCGGATTCCTCTGACGGCCTGCCTGGTGCGATGTTCGTTTTCTACCAGCCCAAACCGCACGTATTCATCACCGCCTTCACCGAATCCGATCCCCGGAGAAACGGCCACTTTTGCCTCTTTGAGTAAGAGCTTTGAAAACTCCAAGGATCCCATGTGGCGATAAGGCACAGGGATGCGTGCCCACACAAACATCGTGGCCAGGGGCTTTGCGACTTGCCAGCCGATCCGATTCAGCCCGCCCACGAGCACATCCCTGCGTTTCTGGTACCGCAACACCGTCTCCTTGACACAGTCCTGAGGGCCATTCAAGGCAATNNCCGACGACCTCTCGATTACCCACACAAAATCCGACTCGCCAGCCTGGCATATTGTACGCCTTCGATAACGTGTAGAACTCTACGCCACAGTCTTTTGATCCTGGGACCTGCAGAAAACTTGGCGCTTTATACCCATCGAATACCAAATCAGCATAGGCAAGGTCGTGGATGACGATGACGTTGTGCTCCTTGGCAAACGCCACGATCTTCTTAAAGAACCCCAAATCCACAACGGCCGTCGTAGGATTGTGGGGGAAATTGATGACGAGAATCTTCGGTCTCGGAAACGTCTGCCGATAGACGCGCGTCAGATCTTCGAAAAAATCGCTATCCTGACGGAGTTCGATACCGCGGACCTCACCACCCGCAATGATGAAGCTGTACATGTGGATAGGATACGTCGGCGTCGGGGTTAGGACCACATCGCCCGGGCCGATCAGGGCCAAGGCCAGGTGGGCGAGACCTTCTTTTGATCCGATGGTGACAATCGCTTCAGTCTCCGGATCCAGGTCAACAGCGTAGTTTCGCTTGTACCACCCACAGATCGCATGCCGTAGTTTCGTGATGCCGCGCGAGGCCGAGTACCGATGATTCTTTCCTTTACGAGCGGCCTCGATCATCTTCTCGACGATATGCGGTGGGGTCGGTTGATCGGGATTCCCCATCCCAAAATCAATAATGTCGTGCCCACGTTGGCGAGCCTCAAGCTTGAGTGATTGAACTTGTGCGAACACGTACGGCGGGAGTCGCTTAATCCGATAAAAACCTTCGCCCAACCCCATGAACTTCCTTTTGACTGCTCTTAAATATTTCTCAAAACTCACTCATCCCAACAAAATGAGTGAAGGGATCCTGAAGGGCCCTATTCTAATGGAGGGCTTTGGTCGAGTCAATTTACCTAATTTTCTATGGGGTTCTGAAGTTGTCAGATGTGCCTACTCCTCATCCGGTGCTTCACCGATCTATGAGCCCGTTCTTGCCCCCTCTCGTCCCTTTCTGCTACTACTATCGCTGGATTGATGGCTCCAGCCTGTCTCACGCACGTGTTCTCCGGCTGACTGGATGTAAGGAGGGGAGATGGCCCGGCTTGGTGTGAATATCGACCATGTGGCGACATTGCGGCAGGCACGTGGAGGAACCGATCCAGATCCCTTGGCAGCTGCGGTGCTTGTCGAGCTGGCAGGAGCAGACGGCCTGGTCGTTCACCTGCGGGAAGACCGGCGCCATATCCAAGATCGAGATCTTCAACTCCTTCGTGAAATAACCCGCACAAAGCTCGACCTTGAAATGGCGGCCGACGCAGAAATGGCGAAGATCGCCCTGACCATCAAGCCCGACCTGGTCACGTTGGTACCAGAAAAGCGACAGGAACTTACCACTGAAGGAGGCCTGGATATCGCCGGGCATCGTGACCGAATTCAGAGCATTGTGACTCTGTTACATAACGGTGGGATTCCCGTCAGTGTCTTTGTTGAGCCCGATTTGAATCAGATCAGGGCTGCGCACAAGGTTGCGGCTGATTTCGTGGAGTTGCATACCGGTCGGTACGCGAATGCCACCCGCTCTAAAGAAGCTGATGCGGAATTCGAAGCCATTACCCACGCCGCCAAGCTGGCCTACAAGCTTGGGATCGGCGTCAATGCCGGGCATGGACTGAATTACCGCAACATCAAACGCTTGACGCATATTCCAGAAATCGTCGAGTACAACATCGGACACAGTATCATCGCACGGGCGGTCCTCGTCGGTCTCGTAGAAGCCGTGAAAGAAATGAAGGCCCTACTCAGTTGATTTGAGATCGTCGCCCTGCTGGGTCCGCCCGTTCTTCTCGTTATTACACCATGACCAAGATTATTACCGCTGCACAGATGCAGGCACTCGACCACCGGACGATCTCAGAGGCTCGTATCCCTTCGACCACATTGATGGAGCGCGCCGGCTCGGGCGTTGTCTCTTGCCTTGAGCAACGGTTGGGGCCCGTACGAGGCAAGAGCATCACCGTGGTGTGCGGCAAAGGCAACAATGGGGGGGATGGATTCGTTGTTGCGCGCCTCCTCCGCCGACGCCATGCGAACGTGCGCGTCCTCGTCGTGACGCCCACGTCCGAACTGAGCCGTGATGCTGCCACCATGTATAAGCAATTCGTTCGAAGCGCAGGGAAGTCCTCCGTCTACCTCTATGCGTCCAAGGCCCAGGCGCAGGCACTTCTACAAGATAGCGATATCCTCATTGATGCCCTCCTCGGAACAGGCCTCTCCGCTACTGTCACCGGGCGCTATGCCGAGGCCATTGACAGCATCAATGAAACGGGTCGTCCCGTGGTGGCCGTTGATCTTCCATCGGGCCTCCATGCTGATACTGGAATGATCCTTGGTCGAGCCATTCGTGCCTCCTTCACCGTGACCTTTGGGCTACCGAAGTTAGGCCTCTATCAGAATGATGGGATCGACCTCGCTGGAGAGGTGGCGCTCGTCGACATCGGAATTCCGCCGGCCTACATTGACGCGGTCCAGAGCCGAACGACCTTGCTCACACCGCACGTGGTGCGCACATACCTGCCGAAACGGCAACCATCGAGTCACAAAGGAACATTCGGCCATGCCGGTATCATCGCAGGATCCGTCGGAAAAACTGGTGCAGCCGCCATGGCTGCTCAGGCGGCCCTGCGTGTCGGTGCGGGGCTCGTGACTGTCGCGATCCCTACAAGTGTCAACGATGTATTGGAAGCAAAGTTGTTGGAAGTGATGACGATTCCGATGCCTGAAACGAAAGCGCGCACCTTGGCGCGAACCGCATTCGATCGGCTCGTCGGCTTCATGGAGGCGAGAACGGCTATCGCTATCGGTCCAGGTTTATCCACTCATCCTGAAACAGTGGAGCTGGTCAGGGCCTTGACGAAACAGCTGGACCGACCGGCTGTTTTAGATGCGGACGCCCTGAATGCGTTGACCGGACGGACTGCCCTTCTGGCGGCTTGCAAAACACCGCCAATCATCACTCCCCACCCTGGAGAAATGGCACGACTGGAGGCTGACGCCACGCCTCAGACCGTCAATAGCGATCGGATCGGTACTGCCACCCGCTTCGCACGGGAACGGGGACTGTTCGTCGTTCTGAAAGGGGCTCGGACCGTCGTCGCCAGACCTGATGGAGTCGTCGCTATTTGCCCGACGGGTAATCCTGGCATGGCGACTGCTGGAACAGGCGATGTATTGACCGGCATGATCGTGGGACTTTTGGCCCAAGGCGTACCCTCCTGGGAAGCGGCCTGTGCCGCCACCTACCTGCATGGTGTCGCCGGGGATTTGGCTTCAGCGAGAAAGGGACAAGCCGGCTTGATCTCGAGCGATGTCATCGAGGAGATTCCCTGTGCCCTTAAGCTCATGCATCAGGCTCCATCAAACGAGGCCAATGAGAACATGCGGAACGATCCCATGTGAGGACGTCCCATGGCTACATCTGTCAGCTCTCTAGACCTTCTCCTCTCATCTCCTGGCAAGACAGAATCGTTCGGATACGCCATTGGTCAGGCGCTTCGTGGAGGTGAGGTACTTGCCTTGATCGGTGAATTAGGAGCTGGTAAGACAGCACTGGTCCGCGGAGTCGTGGTTGGCCTCGGCGTCCCAGCTGCTTCTGTCACGAGTCCGACGTTCGTGCTAGTCCATGAATACCAAGGGAGGCTTCCGGTCATTCATATCGATCTGTACCGATTGCAAAAGCCAGAAGAAGCTGAATCGATTGGACTGTCCGGTTACCTTGCGGATAACGTGGCCGTCGCCATTGAGTGGGCAGATCGGTTTCCCCAGCTGCTTCCGGATGACCGACTTGAAGTGAGGCTCGCCCATCGAACCAGGAGGACTAGAAGAGCTCTGTTGGAAGCACGCGGTTCACGCTCTCGCTCACTTCTCGCTCGCATCAAGAAGATTTTGCGTCGAACCCCTCGATCATCTCAGCTAATCCTGCAACCAGACAGAAAGACTTCGCCGCGATGACTCGACTGATTCTGATCGGCATTCTTGTGCTCCTTTCGTTGGCCTTCTTCCTCCAAAACCAGGAACAGGAAGTCACGCTCCGCTATTTCTTTGGATTACTCGAAGCCTCAACTCCCATTTATAAGCCCATTATGGCTGGATTTCTCATCGGCCTTTTAGTCGCAGCCATCTTGCTGTTTCCCCCCTGGATCCGTGGACGTATCGATCTTCGACGTAAGACGAAGGCTTTACAGGAAGCTGAATCGAACTTAGAGCGACTTCGGCAGTCTCTTGAGAAGATATCTGGACGCACCCACGCTCCCACACCGATGGAGGCTTCGAGAGACTTTACTGATGAGTGACCAGACCCTGAGCCCGCTTATGCGGCAGTATCGGGATATCAAGCAGGGATACCCTGAAGCCATCCTGTTGTTTCGGGTCGGGGATTTTTATGAGATGTTCTACGAGGACGCTCAGGAGGCGTCCCGACTCTTATCGATCGCCCTCACGTCTCGCGATAAGAACAGCGCCCATCCGGTTCCACTGTGCGGCGTTCCCTATCATGCCGCAACCGGCTATATCGCAAAGTTGTTGAAGGCCGGCCGTATCGTGGCATTGTGCGAGCAAGTCGAGGATCCCAAAGTCGCCAAAGGTCTGGTACGCCGTGAAGTCGTCAGGCTCTATACTCCGGGCACACTCGTAGACACAGAATTTCTCGCCCCGTGCGAGCTCAACTATCTTGCCGCGTTCGTCGTTCAATCAGACACGGTTCATGGAAGATCGATCGGCTTGTCCGTCCTTGAGGTTTCAACTGGTGAATTTTGGGGGATGGAGTTTCACGGTTCTCATGCGGTCACGCAACTATTGAACGAAATCTCTCGACTAGACCCTCGAGAAGTACTTTTTCCTGCAAACCTCGTCCCTGAATGCTCCGATTGGATCCAACAAATCGTCGGAACACGCCTGTGTGAACGGCCTCCCACATCGTTCAACCAGCACTCCGCTGCTCAGACCTTAATGGCGCATTTCCACGTTCAGGACTTTGCCGCCTTGGGCTGTGCCGACAGTCTCGCTGCCAGTAGCGCAGCAGGCGCGGTCTTATCGTACTTGCGCGAGACTCAACCGACGGTTCCTCTGGATCATATTCGCCGATTTACTATTCAGCGCAATGACGAATACATGCACCTGGATGGCACCACCATCCGTAACCTGGAACTTCTCAAACCATTCCTGTCGAACGAGAACGCGTCGGGTTCGAAGTCTACGACGCTCCTGAGCGTGTTGGATCGGACCTCCACGGCCATGGGAAGTCGACTCCTTCGCCAGTGGCTGGTACGGCCGTTACTTCATGCCGACCAGATACGGCAGCGCCTTGATGCGGTCGAAGAACTCAAAGACCACATGCAGGTTAGAACTGCTTTACGGACCGCTTTGCGAGAGATCCAGGATATCGCACGACTTGGCAGCCGCATTGTACTCGGCTTGGCCGGTCCGCGAGAACTTTTGGCCCTCAAGCAATCGCTTTCGGTTTTGCCCGAGATTGAAATCCAGCTCGCACCGCTTCAGAGTCTGCTGCTCTGTCAGGCGCGAACATCATGGGATAGCGGCCAGGATCTTTATGACGTGATTGAGCGTGCAATCCGACCCGAGGTTCCACCTTCCATTCGAGACGGGAACATCTTCACAGATGGCTATGACCCGGTCATCGACGAGTTGCGCAAAGCCAGCAAGGAGGGGAAAACTTGGATCGCCGCAATCGAGACGCAGGAACGTGACCGAACGGGCATTGAGTCATTGAAGGTCCGTTACAATCAGGTATTTGGCTATTACATCGAGATCACCAAAGCTAATCTTGCCCGGGTCCCCGCTGACTACATTCGCAAGCAAACGCTGGTCAATGCCGAGCGATTTATGACCGCCGAATTAAAAGAGCTGGAAGAACGTGTTACCGGAGCCGAGGCCAAGCTCCTGGCTCGTGAGCAGGAGCTTTTTATTCAGCTTCGCTTGCGGTTGGCTCAAGAAGCTTCTCGATTGGACGCCATGGCGACCGCCCTTGCGCTCCTTGATGTCGTCGCCGGATTGGCTGAGGTGGCCGCTCTGTACCGGTATACCAAGCCGACAGTGACTGAAGGGGGTGCCCTTATCATCAGGGAAGGTCGTCACCCTGTTGTCGAGCGACTTTGTACGGATTCAGTATTCGTCCCGAATGATACCGTGTTGGACCTCGACCTGAACCGCCTCCTGATCATTACAGGACCAAACATGGCAGGAAAGAGCACCTATCTTCGTCAGGTCGCACTGATTATCTTGATGGCTCAGATCGGCAGCTTTGTACCCGCCTCAGAAGCGACGATTGGATTAACCGATCGCATTTTCACAAGAGTGGGAGCCTCGGATAATCTGGCCGGGGGTCAGAGCACCTTCATGGTCGAAATGGTGGAGACCGCGAACATTCTCCAAAACGCGACTTCCCGCAGCCTCATTCTGTTGGATGAAATCGGGCGCGGCACAAGCACCTACGATGGCCTGAGTATCGCGTGGGCAATTGCGGAATATATTCACGACTGCACCAGGNNGGCAGGGAAAGCTGACCGAAGTTACGGCATTCACGTGGCCAAACTGGCAGGGCTTCCTATGGAAGTTATTCGCCGTGCACAAACGGTGCTGTCACAGCTGGAACAACCGGAGTCTGTCAGTTCCGGAATAAATCAGGATGAACACCCGACGACATCGGAACTCCTTCCTCATCCTCATCCGATGATAGAAGAGGTCAAACAGATCGATCTATTTTCGATGACACCGCTTGATGCGCTGAATCGTCTTGCCGAGTTGCAACGTATGGTGAGATCGGAGCGCAGTGATCCATCCGATCGGTAATCCACATTGACTAGATGGTGAAAATAAAACGGGCGGCATTCCCGAGAGAAATGCCGCCCATTCGCATCTTGCAATAGTCGTCAGTGCGCTTGGTTATACTGTGCAGTCCAAGGAATCAACCCACCCACCGTTTTTCCGCCTGGAAGCATTACGTCGTACTGCATGCCGACGTTACTTCCATCCGGCGTGACGGGAGAAGTGTTGAGACCTGTCTTGGCTTTTGCACAGGCTGAATCGAATTCGTTTTTCCCGGCACATTCCCTGAGGCGAATCGCGGAAATGCTCAGAGGTTTCCCC
>CXWL01112305.1_pt1 | contig 10661 bp, 11 predicted proteins | sample 590931 | NCBI WGS metagenome assembly CXWL01 (sample SAMEA3498368, study PRJEB10139) | groundwater metagenome | biome: water well; material: biofilm material | place: Germany | collected 2015-04-27 | reverse complement strand
CGTGCCTGCGATGTGCGACGGCGTCACGCAAGGCCAGCCAGGCATGGAGCTGTCGCTGTTTTCACGCGATGCGATCGCGATGGCGACTGCGGTGGCGCTGTCCCACAATATGTTCGATTCGGCGCTGTACCTCGGCGTATGCGACAAGATCGTTCCTGGCCTCCTGATCGGCGCGCTGCATTTTGGCCACCTGCCTGCGGTGTTCGTGCCTGCGGGCCCGATGACGACCGGTATCTCGAATAAGGAAAAGGCGCGTATCCGCCAGCTGTATGCCCAGGGAAAAGCCACGCGCGAAGAGCTGCTTGAGAACGAAGCGGCGTCGTATCACAGCGCCGGCACCTGCACCTTCTACGGAACGGCCAACAGCAACCAGATGCTGATGGAGATCATGGGCCTGCACATGCCTGGCGCCGCCTTCATCACGCCGGGCACGCCGCTGCGCGACGCGCTGACCGCAGCCGCGGCCCAGCGCGCCGTCGCGATCAGCGAACAGGGTAGCTACATCCCGGTCGGTCATGTGGTCGACGAGAAGTGCATGGTCAACGCCATCATCGGCTTGCTGGCCACGGGCGGTTCGACCAACCATACGCTGCACCTGGTGGCGATCGCCCGCGCAGCAGGCATCGTCATCGACTGGAACGACTTCAACGAGCTGTCGGCGATCATCCCGATGCTGACCCGGATCTACCCGAACGGCGACGCCGACGTGAACCATTTCCACGCCGCCGGCGGCACCGGCTTTGTGATCCGCGAACTGCTCGACGCCGGCCTGCTGCACGACGACGTCACCACCATCCTCGGAAAAGGCCTGCGCGCACATTGCACCGAGCCTTTCCTCGACGGGGAACAGGTGATCTGGAAGCCGGCGCCGGAAATTACGGGCGACGACAGCGTGCTGCGTCCAGCCAGCGCACCGTTCTCGCCGGACGGCGGCATGGTGCTGGTAGACGGTAACCTTGGCCGCGCCGTGATGAAGGTGTCGGCCGTGAAGATCGAGCACCGCGTGGTGGAAGCGCCCGCGCTGACCTTCGATTCGCAGGAGGACTTCATGCATGCGTACAAAGCGGGCCGGCTGGACCGCGATTTCGTCGCGGTGCTGCGGTTCCAGGGACCGCGCGCGAACGGCATGCCGGAGCTGCATGCGCTGACCCCGGCGCTGGCAAACCTGCAGGATGCCGGCCGCAAGGTCGCCCTGGTGACCGACGGCCGCATGTCGGGCGCTTCGGGCAAGGTGCCGGCGGCGATCCACGTGTCGCCTGAAATTCTCGCTGGCGGCCCGCTCGGCCTGGTGCGCGACGGCGACATCATCCGCCTCGATGCCGGCACCGGTACCCTGGAGGCGCTGGTGCCTGCCGAAGTGTGGGCCGCCCGTTCGCAGGCAACGGCGGACCTGGGCTCCTGCCAGGTGGGCATGGGGCGCGAGCTGTTCGCGATGTTCCGCAATACGACCAGCGCAGCGGAGCAGGGGGCTGCGACCTTCCCGCTGCCGTCGGCGATTCCAAGTACCCTCAACGTGCATGAAGGCGCCGATATCGGCAACACGGTGCCGGGCTCCGATGAAGACTTTTTGATCAAGAATCCAAAATGACCATGACCCTACTCGACATCATGCGCTCGGCGAGCGTTATCCCGGTAATCGCCATCGACGATCCTGAACATGCCGTGCCGCTGGCGCAAGCGCTGGTCGCGGGCGGCATCCGCGTGCTGGAAGTGACGCTGCGCACCGAGCATGGCCTCGGCGCGATCCGCGCAATGGCGCAGGTGCCGGGCGCAATCGTCGGCGTCGGCACGCTGACCCAGGGCGACGAGTTCGCCGCCGCGCGCGATGCGGGCGCCGTGTTCGGCGTGTCGCCGGGCCTGACGCAGGCACTGATCGAAGCGTCGCGCAAGAGCGGCCTGCCGCTGCTGCCGGGTGTGATGACGCCGTCCGAAGTGATGGCCGCGCGCGAAGCAGGTTTCCGCCAGCTGAAGCTGTTCCCGGCGGTGCCGGCGGGCGGCGTCGGCATGCTCAACGCCATTGGGGGCCCGTTGCCGGATGTGACCTTCTGTCCGACAGGCGGCATCTCGATCGAAACCGCTCCGCAATTCCTCGCGTGTAAAAACGTCGCCTGCGTCGGCGGTTCGTGGCTGACGCCGAAAGATGCGATCAAGGCGGGCAACTGGGCGCGCATCACGGAGCTGGCCCGCGCGGCTGCTGCTCTGCGTTAAAGCAATTGAGCGCGGCGCGTGCGAACCGCGTGCCGCGCTAGAATGAGCGGATGTCACATGATCCGCCGCATATACTCATCACGCCGGCAGCGCGCCCGGCGGCGCAGCCTCACCGTCCGATGACGGACGGCGAGGTTCGCATGGCCTCGACCATTTTCGGCGACGCCATCGATTACGCGCGCGTGCGGATCTTCGGCCGCCGCTATCTTCCGTTCGGACTCCAGCCCCGCAACTGCGCGATGTCTCCCAACGGCAGCATCTACTTCCACCGTACCTGCTGCCTGGCCGATTTCTCGCGCGGCGATGACCATGCCAGGCACTGGTTCATGCACGAGATGGTCCATGTGTGGCAACACCAGCTGGGTTATCCGGTGCGCTTGCGCGGCGCGATCCGCATCGGGCTCGGCTACCGCTATGAGCTCGCGCCTGGCAAGACGCTCGCAGACTTCAACATGGAGGCGCAGGGCGACCTGCTGGCCGATTACTTCGTGCTCCGGCACCTGCGTTCGCCACGCACCATGCGCCAGCCGCGCTACGCGGACAGCCGCGCCGTGTTCGAACAAGTGCTGGCAGGGTTTTTGGCCGATCCGGCCGACAGGTCGAACCTGCCGCGCCGGCTGCTCCGCTGTTAGCTGCTTATGCGGGCTGGCGTCGTGTCGTCGCGCGCAGGTGGCACAGTGCCGTAGCGCGCAGGTCGATCAGAATGTGCACGATGATCGGCGCCAGCAGGCTGCCGGTAACGATGTACAGGATTCCCAGCAGGGCGCCAATCATCCCGGTTAGCAGCATGCCCTTGATGCCCTGCCCGAAGTGGGCGATACCAAACATCGCCGACGACACCAGCACGACGGTATACGGGTCGAGGCTCCATGGCGACGAGTGCAGGTAGGCGAACAGGAAACCGCGGAACAGCACCTCTTCACAGATGCCGGCCGTGACGGAGACGCCGGCGAACAGTGCGATCTCAGTGCGGCTTTGCGGCAGCAGGTAGTCGATTTCGTTCAGCTGTTCGAAAATGCGCTGGCGCATGCCGTTGTGGAAGTAGGCCAAGGCCAAGGGCAGGAGAAGGCCGATGACCAGCGCCCCGATCAGGACCAGGATGAAATCCGGCGATGCCGGGCCGGTCAGCGTTCGTATTCCGGGCGGCGCGTTCCAGAGGGTTTCCAGCGGCGTCATCGCCATCACGGCAAACGCCGCAAGCCACAGCACGGCAAGGCAGCGTACATAGCACTGCGTGCGGGCGAGAGGATGTCGCACACTGCGCAGGCGCTTTGCCTCGTAGTAGTCCCAGGCCGGGAATGCCAGCGCCATGACGGCCGCCATCATGTGATCTGCAATCATCGTCCGCTCCGGTCACTTGCTTTCACTCGTAGCGCAGGGCGTCGATCGGGTCGAGCCTGGCCGCTTTACTGGCAGGGAAAACCCCGAAGACCACGCCAACGCCCCCAGAGAACAGCAGCGATACCGCAATCGCCCACCATGGTACAAAAGCGGTCGGGAAGTTCGGGATCAAGGCGGCGACACCCATGCCAATCGCGTAGCCAAGCGCCACGCCAATCAGGCCGCCGAACATCGCGAGGATGACCGCTTCGATCAGGAACTGCAGCATGATATCGCGGCTGCGCGCGCCGATCGCCTTGCAAATGCCGATCTCGCGCGTGCGCTCGGTAACCGACACCAGCATGATGTTCATGATGCCGATGCCGCCGACCAGCAGTGCGATGCCGACGATGCCGCCCATGACCATCGTGACCATGGTGCTGATCTCGCCGAAGCTTTTCGACAGCTGGTCGGATGCGACCAGCTCGAAGTCATCCTTGTCGTCGGCCTTCAGCTTGTGCGAGGAGCGCATCGCGGCGGTGATCTGGCGCTTGACTTCATCGGCCGGGGTGGCGCTGTCGCTGCTGACGTTGATCCGCATGTTCGGCTTCTGGTTATTCCCGATCATGCTGCGGCCGGTCTTGAAAGGGACGATCAGGTAATCGTCCTGCGACATGCCGAACAACTCGCCGCGGGTCTCCATCACGCCGACCACCTTGAACCATTCGCCGGAATACTGGATGAACTGTCCGAGCGGTTCGCCTTTCATGTGCAGCTCGTCGACCAGCTTCGACCCGATTACCGCGACGCGGCGCGCGTTCGTCTCGTCCGCGCTGCTGAGGAAGCGGCCGGACTGCACGTAACGCTGGTGCACGTCCTGGTAGCTTGGCGTCGTCGCAATCACATGCGCGAACGCTTTGTTGTTGGCGACCCGGACATCGCCGCCGCCGGGCGAAAATACCGGGCACAGGTCGCGGATCCCGCTGACGTGGGCGCGCAGCTGTTCGACGTCCTCGAAGCGCAGGGTATTGATCTTGCCCCGCAAGACATCCTTGAAATCGTTCTTCGCGCTGATCGTGATCGCATTGCTGCCCAGGCCCTCGAACTGCTTGCTGATACTTTGCGACATACCCTGGATCAGCGATACCACGGCAATGACGGAGGCGACGCCGATGATGACGCCGAGTGAAGTCAGGAAGCTGCGCAGACGGTGCGCGCGGATGGCAGCCACCGCTGAACGCAGTGCTTCGATAAATACATACATGCTGTGTCTTCTGCGCCTGGTTGATGGTGTCGGGCGTGACGTTCGCCACGGGGCCGGGAAAGGCTGTCAGCGATCCCGGTACATTGGCTTTCGCCGGTCGAATTCCTGCATTTTTTTCATGGCTCCCGGCTGATCGTCGCGGCGGGCTGCATCCGGCTTTCCCCTACGCCGCGATTGGCTGGTTGACGATGTCGCTGACCACAAAGCCGTCGTGCAGCCGCACCACGCGGTGGCATTGGGCCGCGATTTCCGGTTCATGCGTGACCATCACCACGGTTTGTCCGGCCGCGTGCACTTCACGGATCAAGGCCAGGATGTCGCGGCTGGTGGCTGAGTCAAGGTTGCCGGTCGGTTCATCAGCCAGCAGGATGGACGGCTTGCCGACCAGCGCGCGTGCGATCGCAACCCGCTGGCGCTGGCCGCCCGACAGTTCATTGGGACGGTGATGCATGCGCTCGCCCAGTCCGACGTGCCGGAGCGCTTCCTCGGCCATGCGAACGCGCTCTTTCAGGCCGATGCCGCGGTAGATCAGCGGCTGCGCGACGTTGGCCAGCGCGGTCGAACGGGGCAGCAGGTGAAAACTCTGGAAGATGAACCCGATTTCCGCGTTGCGCACCAAGGCCAGCTCATCGCTCTCCATCGTCGCCACATCGCGCCCGTTGAGCAGATAAGTGCCTGCGGTAGGGCGGTCGAGGCAGCCGAGTATGCTCATCATGGTCGACTTGCCCGATCCCGACGCGCCGATAAAAGCGATATATTCGTTGCGCTCGATATCGAGATCGACGCCCTGCAGCGCATGCACTTCCTGGTCGCCCATCCTGTAGGTTTTGGCCAGGCCGGACAATCGGATCACAGGCGGTCCTTCGGCGCCGGCGCTTTTGCGCTGCGCTGTTCCTTTGCCTCGACCTTGAGCGCGCCGACGGCTTCGCCATCGCGCAGTTCGCGCAGCAGGCGCGCCGGGCCGATTGCGACGGTGTCTCCTTTGGCGACGCCTTCTAGCACTTCCTGGTTGTTATCGTCGGCCAGGCCCAGCTCGACCGGGCGCTTTTGCACCACGCCGTCGACCACTGCGAGCACATAGCTGCGCGATTTTTCCTTTGCGCCTGCCAGCTGTTCGGTCAGCACGGCCTGCAGCGGCACGGCCGGGCGCGGAATGCCCCCGCCAAGGACGATCTCGACGCGCGCGGTCATCCCGGTACGCAGCGACAAGGGACTCTGATCGAGCCGAACCTTGACAATGTAGTTGCGGCCCTGGGTGCTGACCTTCGGCGTCAGCGACACGCTTTCGACCTTGCCGATCACCGGTTTGTCGGCATAGGCCGAGGGGAACACGCGTGCGTTCTGGCCTGCGGCGACGCCGGCGATGTCTGCCTCGTCGACACTCACCTCGGCCATGATCCCGGAGACGTCGGCAATTGTCATCAGGCTCGAGCCGGCGATGCCGGTGGCGCTGGCGACAGCTGTCTCGCCAACCTTGATCTGCACGGACGTGGCGGTCCCGCTGATCGGCGCCCGCACTTCGGTCTTGGCCAGGCGCTCCTTCGCCAGCGACAGCATGGCCGCGGCTTGCTGCAGCGCTTCGCGGCTGGCGCGCAGTTCGACCGCGGCCAGGTCGGCCTTGTGGCGGGCGTCGTCGTAAGCGCTGGCGCCGATGAACTGGGCGTTCGCGAGGCTGGCGTTGCGCTCCAGGTTGCGCTGCTGGTTGGCGAGATTGAGCTGCGCGCGTTCGATCGCAATCGCCGCACTGCGGCGGTTGGCGTCCTGCTGCGCCACCTCGGCGCGGTAGGTGGTCGGGTCGAGTCTGAGCAGCACCTGGCCGCGCTCAATCTTGTCCCCCTCCTTGACCAGCACTTCGCTGACCTTGCCGATGACTTCGCTCGAGAGCTGCACTTCCTGGCGAAACACCAGGTTGCCCGAGGCGAGGATGGTCGGCTGGATCTGGCGCAGCTCTACCTTTGCCAGTTCGGCCTCCTTTACCGTCTTGTTCTTCGACAGCTTGACAGCGACCGGCACGCCGATGAAGGCCAGTACGACAGCAGCGGCAATGATTTTACGTTTCATTCTTCTCCGGGCCTCAGGCGAACAGCGCGATCTTGCCGGCCCAAATGCCGAAGATGACGATCAATGGCAGCACGCTGATCGTGATGCAGGTGGCAAGGCTGCGGCCAGTCCAGACGCGCAGGCCGATCACCGTCAACACCACGGACCACAGCAGCGGCAGATCGACGCTGTTGAAGAACGCAGCCCATGGGTGCGCGACAGGGAGGTGCAGCAGCAGGAAGTTCAGCGACACCATCGACAGGTCTTCCATGGCGACGCGGCCGCCCGACGTCATGATCTGCAGCGCCATCAATGGCAGCACCAGCAGGCGCGGAAGCGAGGTCCATGCGGTCAGCGCAAACCACTTGCCGTAGCTGATGTCGCTGCCCAGGAATTTACCGGCCAGGAGGTAGTACAGCGCGTACAGGGCATATACGACGGGCGTGCCGAGCAGGATGCCGCCCAGCGCCGACCAGGTCATCATCGTTGGCGACATCACCGTGTGCATCGCCGCGCGTTCTTCGTCGGTCATGTCCGGCCTGGCGGCTGCGGCCTGGTCGAGCATCCAGGGGAAATCGACGCTCTGGAAGTACCAGTACATCATCGCTGCGCTGCCGATCATGATCGCCAGGAGCGGCAGCCAGGTGTGGGATTTATCCCGCAGCGCGGTAAAAGCCTTGCCCGGCTCGTAGAACATTTGGAATGAAATTGTGGCTGCGTTGTTCGACATGTCAGGATCCCATTTTTTAATAGTTGAACAATATCCTTTGCTTATGTGAACGTCTATTCATGGTGGGTAGATGCGTCTTTATTGCCGCCGCGGCTCTGTTGGGGAAATTGCCCGGCCTTCAGGCAGTGCGATCCGTTAAAATGGCATATTCCTCATTTCTACTCACATCATGACTCAAGACGAACTCAAGCAAGCCGTGGCGCGTTCCGCAATCGACTACGTCGTCGACGGCGAAATCATTGGCGTCGGTACCGGCTCAACGGCCAATTTCTTCATCGACGAGCTGGCCAGGATCAAGGACCGCATCAAGGGCACGGTAGCCTCGTCCGAAGCGACCGCGGCGCGCCTGCGTGGCCATGGCATCGAGGTGTTCGACCTCAATGACGTGACCTCGATCGCCGTGTACATCGACGGCGCCGATGAAATCAACGCCGCTGGCGCGATGATCAAGGGCGGCGGCGCTGCGCTGACGCGCGAAAAGATTGTCGCCTCGGTGTCCAGGCAGTTCGTCTGCATCGCCGATGGTTCCAAGCTGGTCGACGTGCTCGGCAAGTTCGCGCTGCCGGTGGAAGTGCTGCCGATGGCGCGGGCCGCAGTCATGCGCAAGCTGGCGGAACTGGGCGGCCAGCCGCGCCTTCGCACCAGGGCGGGCACCGATGAAGCGTTCATCACCGACAACGGTGGCGAACTGATCGACGTGGCGGGCCTGCAGATCACCGATCCAGTGGCGCTCGAAACGCAGATCAACCAGATTGTCGGCGTGGTGGCGGTCGGGCTGTTCGCCCGGCGCGGCGCGGACGTGTGCCTGCTCGGCACCAGCGAAGGCGTCAAGAAGCTGACGTTCTGAACGGGCGTAGCCGGCCCAGACAACCCGGGAGTTCCATGAAGCTGTATGTGCTGACCATGTGCGCGCTGCTTGCCAGCGGATGTTCGATGTTCAAGGGCGAGCAGGTCGCTGTGACACCGGTTGCCCCGGCCCGGGTTGTTCCCGCGCCGCCGCTTGTCGATGCCGATGGCGCGCCGATCGAGCGTGTGCCGTTCGTGCCGGGCCGGTCATCGGCGACGGTGGAACGGATGGCGAAGCAGAGGGGATGTACGGGAGGGCTGGGCGCCGGGCTGGTGACGCCGGCAGGACCGGTGGAGGTCTACCGCATGATGTGCCAGGAAGGCAAAACCTTCATGGCGCGTTGTGAGTTGCGCCAGTGCAAGGCGATGTAAAGCCAACGCCAACAACGCAGGGCTGATCGGCGAAAGCGCATCCGCCCTACGGTGCTGGTCGAATACTATTCCGCTGGCGGCACGTAACCGACAGCCGCATCGGCGCCTTCGCCGAAGAAATGCTTTTCCATCTGCGCCGCAAGATACTTGCGCGCGCGCTGGTCAGCCAGGTTCAGGCGGTTCTCATTGACCAGCATGGTCTGGTGCTTCAGCCATGCCGCCCACGCTTCCTTCGATACCGATGCGTAGATCTTTTTGCCCAGCTCGCCTGGATACGGCGGGAAATCCAGACCTTCAGCTTCTTTGTTGAGTTTGATGCAATGGACGGTGCGGGCCATTTCTGCTCCTGATGCGTGTGTGAAAGTACGATTATAAGGATTTGACCAGGACCTGGGACTTGCGTTGCCAGTTGTACATGCGCTGGCGGTCTTTTGGCAGCGCATCGACGGTCGCGGGCTTGAAGCCACGCTTCTGGAACCAGTGCGAGGTGCGGGTGGTCAGGACGAACAGTTGTTTGAGTCCGGCGGCACGCGCGCGGTTCTCCATGTGGCGCAGGATGCGCTCGCCGTCGCCCTGGGTTTGCACCTCGGGATTGACGGTCAGGCATGCCATTTCGGCCATTTTCTCTTCCGGGAACGGATACAGCGCCGCGCAGCCGAAAATCACGCCGTCGTGCTCGATCACCGAGAACTGGTCGATTTCGCGTTCGATCAGCTCGCGTCCGCGCTTGACCAGGGTACCGTCGGCTTCCAGCGGTTCAATCAGCTTGATAATTCCGCCGACGTCCTCGATGGTGGCCTTGCGCAGGCTCTCGAGGTTCTCGTGGCTGATCATGGTGCCGACGCCGTCGTGGGTGAACAGCTCGAGCAGCGCGGAGCCGTCCATCTCGAACGGCACGATGTGGGCGCGTGGTACGCCGCTGTTGCAGGCCTTGATCGCGTGCTGGAGGTAGAACGACGAGTCGGTCGCCAGGAAGCCCGCCTGCAGCACGGCTTCAGCCTGGTGCGACGACAGTTCGCGGATTTCGGCGCCGCCTTCATCGAGCATCATCGCCGTTTCGGTGATGAAGACGATTTTGTCGGCGTGCAGCGCGATGGCGGCGGAGACGGCGACGTCCTCCATCGTCAGGTTGAATGCTTCGCCGGTTGGCGAGAAGCCGAGCGGAGAGAGCAGCACCAGGCTGTCGGTGCCGAGAATCGCGTGGATTCGTTCGGCGTCGACCTTGCGGGTGATGCCGGTCAGTTCGAGGTCCACGCCATCGATCACGCCTAGCGGACGCGCGGTGACGAAGTTGCCTGAGATGATGCGGATCGAGGCGTGCGCCATCGGGGTGTTCGGCAAGCCCTGGCTGAACGCGGCTTCGATGTCGAGCCGCAGCTCGCCCGCGGCCTCCTTTGCGCATTCGAGTGCAGCGGTGTCGGTGATGCGGATGCCGTTGTGGAAGCGGCCTTCGACGTTACGCAGCGCGAGCTGCTCGGCCACCTGCGGGCGCGAGCCGTACACGATCACGACCCGGATGCCGAGTGCGACCAGCAACGACAAGTCTTGCGCCAGAACTGACAGTGCGCCGGCCGCGACAAGTTCGCCCGGAAACGCGACCACGAAGGTCTTGCCACGGAAAGCGTGGATGTATGGCGCGACTGAGCGCAGCCATTGGACGAATTGGGTAGGATTTTCCATTTGCCGCATTATAATTCGCTGCGCGACTTGCGCGCCAAATTCATGCAAAAAACGATGTCAGAACAGAGCAACAAGCCCGAAGTACCCGCAGCACCGGCGCAGCAAGCGCTTAACCCCGCCCAGCAAGGCGAGGCGGGCGCGCCCAAGGCGCGCGACCAGCGCCAGGGACAGCCGCGCTCCGCGCGGTTGGCGGACGAGCGC
>CXWL01056060.1_pt1 | contig 10661 bp, 10 predicted proteins | sample 590931 | NCBI WGS metagenome assembly CXWL01 (sample SAMEA3498368, study PRJEB10139) | groundwater metagenome | biome: water well; material: biofilm material | place: Germany | collected 2015-04-27 | reverse complement strand
AAGGCCAACATCCCCACGCGCATCAGCTTCCAGGTCAGCAGCAAGATAGACAGCCGCACCATCCTGGACCAGATGGGTGCCGAGGCCCTGCTGGGCATGGGCGACATGCTCTACATGGCCAGCGGCACCGGCCTGCCCGTGCGTGTGCACGGTGCTTTTGTCAGCGACGAGGAAGTGCACCGCGTTGTGAGCTACTTGAAGACACAGGGCGAGGCCAACTACGTGGAAGGCATTCTTGAAGGCGGTGTGCTCGATGGAGATGCCGCGAGCGGCGAGCCGGGTGCGGCAGGTGCCGGCAGCGGCGAGGCCGACCCCATGTACGACCAGGCCGTGGGTGTGGTGCTGCAGCACAGGCGTGCGTCCATCTCGCTGGTGCAGCGCCACTTGCGCATCGGCTACAACCGCGCGGCTCGTTTGCTGGAACAAATGGAACAGAGCGGCATCGTTTCGGCCATGGGCCACGCTGGCAACCGGGACCTCCTGGTGCCCAAGAGAGAAGAGTGATGCGCAGGCTCCTGGCCCTGATGCTGCTTGCGGGCGCCACAAGCGCAGCCCGTGCCGACGCCGTGGACACGCTGCGGGAATTTGTGCGTGACGTGAAGAGCGGCCAGGCCGCCTTCACGCAGACCGTGACCTCTACCGACGGCGCGCGCAAGAAGCTCAGCAGTGGCGAATTTGAGTTTGCACGGCCGAATCGCTTTCGCTTCAACTACACCAAGCCTTACACGCAGCTCATCGTGGCTGACGGTCAAAAGGTGTGGATCTTTGATGCCGACCTCAACCAGGCCAGTTCGCGCCGCATCGCCCAGGCGCTGGGCTCCACGCCCGCAGCTTTGCTGGCGGCTGCGGCGTTGGAGCCCGAGTTCGCACTGCAGGCCCAGCCATCAGCCGGTGGTCTGGACTGGGTGCAGGCCACACCGGCCGCCAAGGACGGGCCGTTTCAGCGCATGCGTGTGGGCTTCAAAGGCAAGGAACTGGCGGCGGTTGAAATCACCGACAGCTTTGGCCAGCTCTCACGCCTGGAGTTCAGCCGATTTGTGCCCAACACGCCGGTGGTGGCCGAGCGCTACCGCTTTGTGCCGCCCGCCGGGGCGGACGTGATCGAGCAGTAGTGCGGGCAAAGACCGGCCATCATGCCCGCACGGTGGTCAGACCTGTGCCGTTCAGAACGCGAACTTGGCGCCCAAGGTGAAGACACGCACCTTCGGCTTGTCAAACTGCAGGGCGTAGCTCACGCTGGCGCTGATGCCGCCTCCGAGCGTGCAGCCCAAACCGGCCGAGAGCCAAGGTTTGTTGCGGTCGTCACCAAACACGTCGGCGGCCACCATCAGGTCGGCCGTGCTTTCCACGCCCAGTGACCACACGGTCGCGTTCTGTTTGCTGCTGCGGCTGTGGCTCCAGCCCAGGTTGGCGTGGCCCAGCCAGCCGGGCGCCCACTCGCGCGTGGCCACCGCGATGAGGCCCAGTTCGTCCGTCCTGAGAGCACCCCCCGGTGGTTTGGTAGCCAGCAGCGAATACGCCACGCCCCAGCCTGTGCGGCCCGCTTCGGGCGCCACCAGTGTGGTCTTGCCAAGCAGGCCCCAGCCGTCGGCATGCAAACCGGCCAGTGTGGCGCGGGCCCAGCCCAAGCCCAGTTGGGTGTTGCCACCCACACCACAGCCCATCAGGGCCTCCACACCACGTACCGACGGTGAGCCACTGCTGGACTCGCGGCGGGTGGCAGCCTCCAGTTCGCAGTCGCGTGTGGCCAAGGCATCTGCCGTTTCGGTGACGCGCGGGCCAGCCATGACCGCACCTGCCAACACGGCGGTGGCCAGAGCCAGTAGCTGCGGACAAGTCTTCATGCAGTGCAGCTCAGTTCATGCGGTGGAACTCAGTGTGTGGCCAGATCCATGAGGCCCATGTCGGGGCTCTTCATGAGATCTTCGATGTTCATCAGGATCAGCATGCGCATGGTGTCGCCGGTCTTCACGGTGCCCAGGCCGGTGATGAAGCCGGCCTCGACAGCGCTGCTGAATTCTGGCGCCTGGCGGATGTTCTGGGCGTCCAGCGCCAGCACGTCGCTCACCGAGTCCACCACCATGCCCACCGTGCGGCCAGCGATGTTGAGGATGATGACGACGGTGAAGCTGTTGTACTGCACGTCTTGCATGCAAAAGCGCACCCGCATGTCCACGATGGGCACGATCACGCCGCGCAGGTTGACCACGCCCTTGATGAAGTCGGGCACGTTGGCAATGCGCGTGGGCGGCTCGTAGCCGCGAATCTCTTGCACCTTGAGGATGTCGATGCCGTATTCCTCGGCACCGAGCTTGAAGGACAGGTACTCCCGCGTGCCGCTGTGGGCCGCGATCATCGCGGCCTGTTGGGCCGAGGCGGCCGTGGGTGCAGAAGCCGAAGCTGTGGACATGGCGCAATCCTTGGGTTTCAGCCACGAGCCCGGCAGGTGCCGGCCTGGGGCCTGGTGCGCTGAGTGTGCTGGCCATGCGCACGGCCAAGTCTTGGATATGCACCGTTGCACCTGGCCATTTCGTAGCACCGCTTTGCGGGCCACACTGCCGGTGGACCGCCGGGTCGCACTGCGACAATCGGCGCCATGCCCACCCAGGACGCCCTTTTTGACGCCCCGCCGCCCACGCCCGGCAGCGCTGCGCCCCTGGCCGAGCGCCTGCGGCCGCGCCACCTGGACGATGTGGTGGGCCAGCGCCACCTGCTGGCGCCGGGCCGGCCATTGCGCGTGGCGTTTGAAGCGGGCCGCCTGCCGTCCATGATCTTGTGGGGCCCGCCGGGTGTGGGCAAAACCACGCTGGCGCGGCTGCTGGCAGGCGCCACGGGCTCGCACTTCATCGTGCTGTCGGCCGTGCTGGCTGGCGTCAAGGACATCCGTGACGCGGTGGAGCAAGCGCAGGCCCTGTGCCAAACCGGCCGCGCCACCGTGCTGTTTGTGGACGAGGTGCACCGCTTCAACAAGTCGCAGCAAGACGCCTTCTTGCCGCACGTGGAGGCGGGGCTCTTCAGCTTCATTGGCGCCACCACTGAGAACCCGTCGTTCGAGGTCAATTCGGCCTTGTTGTCTCGCGCCACGGTGCACGTGCTCGAGCCGCTGGACGAAGCCGACCTGGGCCGGCTCATTGACCGCGCCTGCACCGAGCTGTCCGCGCCACCGCTGGACGCCGCCGCGCGTGAAAAGCTCGTCAACTTTGCTGACGGTGACGGCCGCCGGCTGCTCAACGCACTTGAAAACGTGGTCGCTTCGCAGCCTGGCGTGGCCGAGATTACGCCAGCCCACCTAGAAGCCGCACTGGGCCGCATGCTGCGCCGGGGCGACAAGGGTGGCGACGTGTTCTACGACCTGATATCGGCGCTGCACAAGTCGGTGCGCGGCTCCAACCCCGACGGCGCGCTGTACTGGCTGGCGCGAATGCTCGACGCCGGTGCCGACCCGCGCTACGCCGCGCGCCGCATCGTGCGCATGGCCTGTGAAGACATCGGCCTGGCCGACCCGCGTGCGCTGCGCCTGGCGCTGGACGCGGCCGAGGTGTTTGAAAGGCTGGGCTCACCAGAAGGCGAACTGGCCCTGGCTGAGGCCGTGGCCTACCTGGCCGTGGCGCCCAAGTCCAACGCCGTCTACAAGGCCTGGAACGAAGTCAAAGGCCTCGTGCGGCAAGACGGCTCACGCCCTGTGCCGCTGCACCTGCGCAATGCGCCGACGCGGCTGATGAAGGACATTGGCTTCGGCGCCGGCTACCGCTACGCTCATGACGAGGCCGACGGTTACGCCGCCGGCGAGTGCTACTTGCCCGAGGGGCTGCAAGGCCGTCGTTTCTACGAGCCCGTGCCGCGTGGGCTGGAGTTGCGCATCGCCGAAAAGCTGGCCGAACTGAGGCGCCTGGACAGCGAGGCAAAACCCCCTGCGGCCAAGGCGCCTTGACCCGATTCCCGGCGCGGCCCAGAGCGCGTGAGCCAAGGGGGAAAGCCCGCCCATATCCCTGCAGAGGCCGCACCTAGAATGCCGCCCCACTGCAGGCCCCGCCGGGCTTGGCACGGCAAGCGAGGCGAGCTTCTTGCATGCAGCGTGGCCCAGCCGCAGCAACGCGCGCCCAACGGAGCAAGTCCTCATGGAAACATTCGTCCAGCAACTCATCAACGGCCTGGTGTTAGGCAGCATGTACGCGCTGGTGGCCCTGGGCTACACCATGGTCTACGGCATCATCAACCTCATCAACTTCGCCCACGGTGAAGTGCTGATGGTGGGTGCCCTGACCAGTTGGACCGTGGTCAGCGCCTTGGCCGACAGCGGCATGCCTGGTTGGGTGGTGATGTTGATTTCGCTGGCCTGCGCCATCGTGGTGTGTGCCGCACTCAACTTCAGCATTGAAAAGCTCGCCTACCGGCCCTTGCGCAGTGCGCCACGCCTGGCGCCACTCATCACGGCCATGGGAATGAGCCTGCTGCTGCAGACCCTGGCCATGATCATCTGGAAGCCCAACCCCAAGCCTTATCCCATCTTGTTGCCCAGCGACCCCATCGACTTGGGTGGGCCGGTGATCAGCGTGGTGCAGTGCCTGATCCTGGGCATCACGGCCGTGGTGCTGGCCAGCCTGATGTACCTCGTCAACAAAACCAAACTCGGCCGCGCCATGCGCGCCACGGCCGAAAACCCGCGTGTGGCGGGGCTGATGGGTGTCAAGCCCGACATGGTGATCTCGGCCACCTTCATCATCGGCGCCGTGCTGGCGGCGGTGGCCGGTGTGATGTGGGCCGCCAACTACGGCACCGTGCAGCACAGCATGGGTTTCCTGCCCGGACTGAAGGCCTTTACGGCCGCCGTGCTGGGCGGCATTGGTAACCTGGGTGGTGCCGTGGTGGGTGGCATCCTGCTCGGCCTGGTCGAGGCCCTGGGCGCTGGTTACCTGGGTGACCTGACCGGCGGCGTGCTGGGCAGCCAGTACGCCGACATCTTTGCCTTCCTGGCGCTGATCCTGGTGCTCACCCTGCGTCCCCAGGGCCTGCTGGGCGAACGCGTGGCTGACCGAGCCTGAGGACCGCCATGAAAAACAAGATCGCCGTCTTTGTGCTTTGCGCGCTGCTGCTGCTGGCCTTGCCCATCTTTGCCGGCCAGTTTGGCCAGGGCTGGGTGCGCATCATGGCGCTGGCGCTGCTGTATGTGCTGCTGTCGCTGGGCCTGAACATCGTCGTCGGCTATGCCGGTTTGCTGGACCTCGGCTTCGTCGCCTTCTACGCGGTGGGCGCCTACATGTACGCGCTGCTGGCCAGCCCGCACCTGATAGAAAACTTTCCCTGGATCGCCGAGATGTTTCCTGGTGGCATGCACACGCCGGTATGGGCGGTCGTGCCCTTGGCGGCAGGGTTGGCGGCCATTGCAGGCGTCTTGCTGGGCACGCCGGTGCTGAAGTTGCGTGGTGACTACCTGGCCATCGTCACGCTGGGCTTCGGCGAAATCATCCGCGTGTTCATGAACAACCTTGAACAGCCGATCAACATCACCAACGGCCCACGCGGGCTGGACCGCATCGACGGTATGAACATGTTCGGCCTGGACTTCGGCAAGAAGCTGATGATTGGCGACTACGTGATCCCGTCGGTGACCATGTACTACTACCTCTTTCTGGCGCTGGTGGTGGTGAGTGTGGTGATCTGCCACCGGCTTGAAACCAGCCGCATCGGCCGCGCCTGGATGGCCATCCGTGAAGACGAGATCGCAGCCAAGGCCATGGGTATCAACACGCGCAACATGAAGCTGCTGGCCTTTGGCATGGGCGCCACGTTTGGTGGTGTCAGCGGCTCAATGTTTGCGGCCTTCCAGGGCTTTGTCTCACCCGAGTCCTTCAGCCTGCAAGAGAGCGTGATGATCGTGGCCATGGTGGTGCTGGGTGGCATGGGCCACTTGCCGGGGGTGATCCTGGGCGCAGTGATGCTGGCCGCCCTGCCTGAGGTGCTGCGCTACGTGGCCGGCCCGCTGCAAGACATGACTGGTGGGCGGCTGGACGCCTCCATCCTGCGCCAGTTGCTCATTGCCCTGGCCATGATCACCATCATGCTGGTGCGCCCCCGTGGCTTGTGGCCGGCGGCCGAGCACGGCAAACCCGCGCCCATCCCCGTGGACACGGCGCGAGGGGGTGCATGACATGAGCGAAACCGTACTCAAGGTGGCCGGCGTCAGCAAGCGTTTTGGCGGCTTGCAGGCCTTGTCCGATGTGGGCATCACCATCAACAAAGGCCAGGTCTACGGCCTGATTGGCCCCAACGGCGCGGGCAAGACCACTTTCTTCAATGTCATCACCGGCCTGTACGCGCCCGACGGCGGCACGTTTGAGCTGGGTGGCAAGCCCTACAAGCCCAGTGCCGTGCATGAAGTGGCCAAGCAGGGCATCGCACGCACCTTCCAGAACATCCGCTTGTTCTCTGAGATGACGGCGCTTGAAAACGTCATGGTCGGACGCCACGTGCGCACGCATTCAGGGCTGTTCGGCGCGGTGTTCCGCACGGCCAGCTTCAGGGCTGAAGAGGCCGCCATCGCCAAACGCGCCCAGGAACTGCTCGACTACGTGGGCATTGGGCGTTATGCCGAGTTTCGCGCCCGCACGCTGAGCTACGGCGACCAGCGCCGCCTGGAGATTGCGCGCGCCCTGGCCACCGACCCCAAGCTCATCGCGCTGGACGAACCCGCCGCCGGCATGAATGCCACTGAAAAAGTGGTGCTGCGCGAGCTGATCGACCGCATCCGCAAAGACGGCCGCACCATCTTGCTGATCGAACACGATGTGAAGCTGGTGATGGGCCTGTGTGACCGCGTCACCGTGCTCGACTACGGCAAACAAATCGCCGAAGGCAACCCTGCCGACGTGCAGAGAAACGAAAAGGTGATCGAGGCTTACCTCGGCGCCGGAGGCCACTGATGAGCACCCCCATGTTGAAGGTCAGCGCCTTGAAGGTGGCCTACGGCGGCATCCAGGCCGTCAAGGGCGTGAGCTTTGAAGTGAATGAAGGTGAGCTGGTAAGCCTGATCGGTGCCAACGGCGCCGGCAAGACCACCACGCTCAAGGCCATCACCGGCACACAAGCGGTGGCCGACGGGCAGATTGAATACCTGGGCAAGTCCATCAAGGGGCAGGGCGCCTGGAACCTGGTCAAGCAAGGCCTGGTGATGGTGCCCGAGGGCCGGGGCGTTTTCTCGCGCATGACCATCACTGAAAACCTGCAGATGGGCGCCTTTGTGCGCAACGACAACGAGATCGACGCCGACATCGACAAGGTCTTTGCCATCTTCCCGCGCCTGAAGGAACGTGCCCTGCAGCTGGCCGGCACCATGAGCGGCGGTGAGCAGCAGATGCTGGCCATGGGACGTGGGCTGATGGCGCGGCCCAAGCTGCTGTTGCTGGACGAACCCAGCATGGGGCTGAGCCCCATCATGGTGGACAAGATCTTTGAAGTGGTGGCCGACATTCACCGCCGTGGCACCACGGTGCTGCTGGTGGAGCAAAACGCCAGCCGCGCGCTGGGCCTGGCCAACCGGGGTTATGTGCTGGACTCGGGCGAAGTCACCATGAGCGGTGACGCCAAAGCCTTGCTGAATGACCCCAAGGTGCGGGCCGCCTACCTGGGTGAATAGGGTGCGCGCCGATCGCTTTCAGTTCTTGCACAGATCGGCGTAAACCAGCCCGGCAATCTCGATGGCCTGCGCCGCCACGATATCGGCCAAGGCGCCCTGCACATCGGTGCCAGCGAACGACTCCTCGCGCGTGACGTGGCTGGCCAAGCTTAGCCCTTCCATCGTGGACAAAGCGAAGGCGGCGTTCAACGCCACCTGGTTCAGCGCCAGCAGGCGGTGCGCGCTGGCCTGCGTGCCGACCGTGCCGTGCACCCGATAGTCGGCGGGGCCAGACACGGCCACGTGCAGCCCTGCTTGGCGCAGCCGCTCGGCCAGCGCTGCGGCCAGGGCGCTGGCGACGCCGGCGCCGCTGCGAGCGCTGCCGTCTTGCAGCTCAATGCGCAGGCGCGAATTTCGGCGTGCCGGTGCACAGGGGGCTGTGAGCTGACTCTTGAAGTGCAGGGCACGGCCCTCGGTGGTGGCGCGGTCCATTCGTGCCTCTTCGGCGGCAAACGAAAAGCCACTGTTTGAGCGTGACTGTGGCGCGGCCGCAGTGCCAGCGGCACGTGCAGCCTCGCCCGTGGGTGGCTGCGCGGCGCGGCTGCGCGCCTGGCTGACGNNGGCCCAGAGTTCACCGTCAAGCGTGGCGGCGTCGGGTGCCGTGGCAACGCCGCCGACGGGTGGGGTGAAGTAGAAGTCACCTTCGAGCGACGTGCTTTCCCAGGGAATCTGCCGCCCGGCCGAGTCCTGCTTTACAGCCACGCGGGTGCGCTTGAAGACGTCTTCAACCTTCAGCCCGGGGGTGGCCATGTAACGCAACAGGTAGGTCGTGTACAGGCCGTTGCGGCCACTGCCGTCGGCGGCCTCGGCGCCAGGCGCGGTGGCGAAGGCGACGATGGCCCCAGCCGGCGCATCCATTTGCGCCAGGCCACCGGTGGCCGAGCGCGAGCTGCGCGCAAACGGGTTGTTGCGGCAGGCATCGAGGATGACGACGTTGAGCGGGTTCTTCGCCGCTTCCATCTTCTCGAGCACAAGCCCGACATCGAAGGCCTTGTAGGCGACTTCATCCTCGTTGTTGATGGCCGCGTCCACCGGCAGCAAATAGTTGTGGCCCTTCACCTGGGCGCCATGCCCGGCGTAGTAAAAAAGCCCGACCCCGTTCTTCAACGCGGCGCCGAATTGCCGTACGGCGTCGAACATCTGCGGCAGTTTGGCGTTCTCCACGCGTATGACCTGGAAGCCGAGCTTTTCCAGTGCGTCGGCAATGGCCCGTGCGTCGTTCAGCGGGTTGGCCAGCGGCATCGTCGGGTAGGCCGCGTTGCCTATGACCAGCGCCACGCGCGGCCCTTCGCCGCTGCCGCCCGCTGCCGGCGCCGCAGGCGCAGCAATGCACAGCAGCGCCAGCAGGGCAGCGACGCTGGCGCGCCTGAGCGGCGCCAACCCTTGCCGGGCGAGGTTCGCAGCAGTCGTGAACACCTTGCGCGCCTACTTGTACTTGGCGTCGATTTCAACGACTTGTTTCTGCACCAGGTGCTGCACCAATGAATCCAGCGTGAGCTGGCCGCTGGCCCCCGTAGAGACGCCGAAGATGGACTTCGACGTCTTGCCGGTCTCCATCTTCTCTTCGACGTAGCCGTTGGCCACTTGCTCGGCGGTGTTGGCGTCGATGATCTTGTAGCGCATGCCGATGACCCATACGCCGGCATCACCCTTGGTGTGCACTGAACCGGCCACCGTAGCGCCCGCATGGGCTGCGGTGCTGCCACGGCCGAAGATCCCGATGAGCGAAGAAAGGGTGCCGCCGTCGAAGCCCGACGACGCGGTGGCCACCTGTTCGGCCTTGAGGATGTCGAACTTCACGACCCATTTCGTCACGCTCAGCTTGCCCTTTTGGAACACACGCTTGGCCTGCGCAGGGTCGCCCATGTTGTAGGCCAGTTCCGCCTCTTGCAGCAGCGGCCCGAGGTTGGTGCGCTCGACGATGGTGAAGTTGGCTCGGCTGAGTTCGATCTCGGCGAAATCGGCGATGTTGTTGACCGAAATGTGGTGCAAGAAGGTTGCGTTGTTGCTCTTGATCTGGCCCGGCAGCACGATGATGCGCGGGCCTTTTTGCGCGGCGTTGGCGTAGTTCACTTGCTGGTTCATGGTGCCGTCGGCGCGCTGGTTGGCATCCTGCGAAATCGAGGAGCCGGCCATTGGCGACGGGTTCTGCGCTTGGGCCAGCAGGGTGGTGGCCGCAGCAGCCACCGCGATGAACCATGAGCGCCAGGTGCTAGCTTGAATCATCTCAAGACCTCCTCAGTGGGTAAATGGCAAACGTGCCCAGTGGCGGAGGATAACGCCCGGCCTCCCGGCCTCCCGGCCTCCCGGCGCCGCGTCGCGAAACGTGGCCCGCACGGGCGCCGCTCCTTCAGCGGCCAGACCCGCAGCGCTCTGCAGGCGTGGCCCCAGCTCTTGCCAAGTCGGCGCATCGAGCCGGTGATGCCGTACTTGGTGAGGGCACCCATGAAGTCCTGGCCGGCGCATTGGCGGCCTCTCAGTCGGCCCGCGCGCCACTGGCCTTGACGACCTTTTCGTACTTGGCCAACTCGGCCTTCACGAAGGACGCAAACTGCTCGGGCGTGGTGGGCGAGGTCTCGGCCATCAGCGTGGCCATGCGGGCCTTCATCTCAGGCGAGGCCAAGGCGTCCACCAGGGCCTTGTTCAGGCGCGCCTTGGTGTCGGGGGCCAGGCCGGCCGGGCCGAAGATGCCGAACCAGGTGCTGATGTCAAAGGTCTTCAACCCCAGCGTGGCGCCGGCCTCGGCCACGGTGGGCACGTCGGGCATGGCGCTGGACCGGCGCGCCGTGGTCACGGCCAGCGCCTTGAGCTTGCCGCTCTTGATGTTGGCCGATGCGGCGGCCAGGTTGTCGAAGTTGAAGTCCACCTGGCCACCCACCAGCGCCAGTTGGGCGGGTGGCCCGCCGGCGTAGGGGATGTGCACTGCAAACACACCGGCCTGGGCCTTGAACATCTCGCCGGCCAGGTGCCCGGCGCTGCCGTTGCCACC
>CXWL01006396.1_pt1 | contig 10661 bp, 12 predicted proteins | sample 590931 | NCBI WGS metagenome assembly CXWL01 (sample SAMEA3498368, study PRJEB10139) | groundwater metagenome | biome: water well; material: biofilm material | place: Germany | collected 2015-04-27 | reverse complement strand
TTACGGACAGGTTGAATCGGGGCACCAGGTGATTTTCCCTCGCGGAGTGATCCTCACCGCATAGGAGAGTCCGCGGTTATTCGAGAGGACGATCTGCTGGTTGCCGACTCCCCCTCCCGACCTAATTCCAAGCGGAGAAAACGCCACGGCCGCCGGTGCGGGATTCAGCCCTGTCACACTCCCCATCATTTTGGTCGAACCAATAACCGAGCCCGAGACATCGCTCGCGGAAAGTTCGACGAGCCCGCCGCTCAACGTCAAATTCACAGTAACCACAGCGTTTCGATTCATCGCAGCGATGCGGGACATATTCAGCTGACTTTGGATTTCCGTCACCGCCTGCTTCAATTGATACTGCGCAGGCCAGACGGAAAAATTCGTCACCGCGATCGCCGAACTAATGCCGATGATCGCGCAGACGATCATCATCTCGATAAGCGTGAAGCCTGCCTCATGGCGCACCAGGCTTGCCTTGGGCCCATGGAGCGGCTTTGGGATTGAAAAGTTATACATGGCAAGCCTGTAATGGTGAGCAAGGGGCATGCCGCCTGAAATATGGCACTCCAGCTCCTAACCGGTTGTTTTGGCAGGCCGTCCTATCGATAGGCGAAAAGCGATTCGGCCGTTTTTCCGTCCACCGCCGGACGCTTTCTGTCCACCGCAAACGATCGCCGTCCGGCGAGACTGGCGGTTGCGCTCGGTTCTCGCGTGACCTACGCGGTTATTGAGTAGTGGCGCTCGACTCAGGCCGTTCGTGCACGGGCCGGCATCCTATGGAGAGAGACAACGGACAGGCTGGCGATCTGGAATGAGATGAACTTGAATGACGCGTAGGTGGGACTGCTTATTTCATAGCGGCAGCACGGACCTGGCGATAGGTCGTCAGGCCCTGGGACACCTTCCGAATACCATCCTGAACCAAGGTGGTCATGCCTTCCTGCATCGCCAGGCTCAGCATCTCGGCAGGGCGGGCCTTGGACTGAATGCGGCTCCTCATCTCGTCCGAGCCGATCAAGAGTTCGTGGATCGGCACTCGCCCCTTGAAGCCGGTTCGATTGCAGGACTCGCAGCCTCGGCCACGGTACAGACTCCAATCAGGTCGGTACTCGATGCCAAGCCTGGGCCAGTCCTGCGCTCCATATCCCTGCACCAGTTCGTCATACTCCTGCCGGCTCGGATGATAAGCCTCCTTGCATTGGCTGCAAATCCGTTTACAGAGGCGCTGAGCGAGGACTCCCAGCATCGCGTCGGCAAAGTTGAAGGGGTCGCAGCCGAGATCCAGCAAGCGGATCACCGTCTCGACGGCGCTGTTCGTATGGAGCGTACTCAGCACCAAGTGGCCCGTGAGGGAGGCCTCGATGGCAATGTCGGCNNGACCTGCACCTGCCGGAGCCCCTCCTGAGTGATCTCGATGGGATCTTCAGCCGTCCAAATTTTCCGTTCGTCGGTATTGATATGTTTGAGGATGGCATGCAGGGTCGTCGTTTTGCCGGATCCGGTCGGTCCGACGCAGAGGATGATCCCGTGCGGCTTCTCCGCGAGGGTTCGAATAGCCTGCACCGTGGATGGGGCGAACTCCATCGCTTCAAGCGACATCGGCTGCTTGGCTGTAAGGAGGCGCAACACAACATCTTCGTCCTGTCCCGACGTGGGCAGGGTGGCGACGCGAAGCTCAATCTCTCGCTCCTTCGGCAGCCGGTACCGGATCTTGCCGTCTTGAGGTTTACGCCGTTCCGCAATATCGAGATGGGCCATGACCTTGATGCGCGACACGATGGCCCGCCGATAGGCTGCGGGGATCCTCATATAGGTAAAACAGGTCCCGTCGACGCGCAGACGCACCGCCACATCTTTCCGATCCGCATAGGGCTCGATGTGAATGTCCGACGCGCCGAGGCGGTCGGCTTCAACAATCACTTGATTCGTCAACCGCACAATGGCTGAGTCGTTCTCGTCGATCCCGCCGAAGAGGGACTCGGCCACGGGCTCACCAGGAATGTCATGGGTCAACTCACCGAGGATGGCGCCGATAGATCCGCTTATGCCCTGCCCTGTCGCCAGATGGAGGAACTGTTCAATGTCCCGGCGCAGTCCCACCGAATAGCGAATAGTCATACCGGGAAATGTGCGCCGCACGTCCCAGCCCTTGTCGAGATCGTGCGGATCGCTGGTCAGCACATCGATGAGCGAGCCCCGACGCGCAATCGGCAGCCAGAGATTCTTCTTGAGATAATCGAAGTTCAGCGTTTTCAGCAGATCGGTGTCGATGACCGTTCGTTCGTCATACGGCAGATAGGGACATTGATAGAAGTCGCTCAACGCCATACCCAATCCGTCCTTCGACACATGGTACCGGTCAAGCAGCAGCGTTTCGAGATCGAGGCTGCCGGCTTTCGCGTCGTCGAGCGCCGCCAGCACATCGTCTTGGCTGACGATGCCGCGACAGACCAGCGAGTCCAGCACGTTCTGCTCGATCGTACGAGAAGGTTTGATTCCGCGACTCCCCTCCGCCCCGCTGCCCCTTCTCCCGCTCACAGTATCGATCCCGACGGTCATGCCAGACCTCTCACCACCAGCCTAATATTTTGCCAGCCACGTTCCCGGCGCACGGTATACGACCGGAAGTCCTTTGAAAAGTCCCTGCGCCAGATCGGCGTTGTACCAAACCTCCACCATCGCTCCAGCTGCCGTCACGGTGTTTCCTACGATGAGTGCGCCATAAGCACGGGTAGACCGTTCGAGCATGATAGTGCCAGCGGCGCAGAGCACTCCGTTCATGTGAATGCCGGACAGTTGCACCGGCACTCTCGCGCCCAACGAATTCGTCCCTTCCGGCGCTGGGCTCAAGGCCGGAACAGATTTCCCGCTCCCACGGGGCTTGAGCACCACATGACCTTGCACGACAAGAACCCCTTCGAAATAGTCCGTATCCAGCACCAGCGTGCCCAGATTGTCTTGACGCGGGGCTTCCCCGTCGAGGGTATCGATGAACACCAGCCCCTGATGGCTGCCGACCGAGAGAGACTCGAGAACGTCCGCCGGTGCCAATCCCTGCTCAGAGTCCTTCGCCCCAAGCGGATGGAGTCTCCCGAAACCATCAAGTCGATAGTAGCGGCCGATTTGACGCGCCAGTTTCTTCAGCGGCTCATAGTCCCATCGGTCGAGCCGGACACCGGACGTCGGCTCTTGATGCGTATGGATATTCGACGGGAGAGGAGCGCTCACTTCCTGCCCGGGCGATGGAGAGGTGACGAAGACCGTACCGCCGATCCAGTAGTCGCTCCATCGATCCTGCGCAGACAGCATCTCGCCATAGGATTGGCCAGTGACCGGAGCCGCATGACTCTTCGCCACCAAGTCCTCGACTCGCTTCACCAAAAGATCCCCCATCACTCTCAGATCTCCCCAATGTGCCAGGACCGGAGATTCAGCACCGGCCTGCTTGGCTCCGAGAGTCTGGCCAACCTGCACCGCCGCACGAACTGATGGAATCGTCACGGCTCCGAACTGAAGCTGCACCGTTCGCGCGATAGATCTGCGATCGGACGTCGTAGCCGTCACCTCGACCGTACTCAGCAAGCCAGGCTGCAACGGGCCATACATTTTGACCTTCAGGATGCGGCCAAGTCCTCTCATGACATGGGAGAAGCCGCCAGGCGAATCGTTGACCGCCTGATTGTCCGCTTGATTTGCCGCATCGAAGAAGACATCGGGACGATCAACCGTCCCGATGAACTGCGAACGTCCTGCTCCATCGAAGAACGACGGCCCGCTGATGGAATCTCCCTGGCGCTTCACGAGCAATCCGGCAACCGAGTCCGGCGCAGCAACCGGATCGTGGAACCAGCTCATCACAAAATCCGCTCCCGCGTCAGCCACCTGTTGCGCCACCTTGTCCTCTTTCATGGCGCTGACGCCAGACCCATCCTGGCTGGCCAGATACAACGCCGTCATACTCGCGATGCCCAGTAGAACGATCAGCATAAGTGACGCGAGAAGCACATGACCTTTCTCGCTCCGGCTCATACCTGCTCCCCCGCCCATAGCCACCCCATTGATTGGAGACGCCTCCGTTATGTCCGGAGACTAATGGCTCGAATCGCGCGAGGCCCTTGCCCGGACAGGCTCACTTCGACAACAACCAATTTCACCAGCGCCGGCTCTGTTGCGGCCTGTCCCTGCTCATCCCAATAGGAAAACCGCGCCTCCGTGATATCCCCCACCAACACACCAGCGCCACCATCCACCTGCCGCATCAACCTCAAAATCCCATGGTCATCGCGGCGGCTGTAGTAGCGGATACGATTTTGAAGGGACACATTGGCTCCGGCTGGAATCGCCTGAGTCAGAGGCTGCGTCACCGTCAGCACATGCCGCTGCCCATCACGGGCCAGCGTGAGCCCCTCGCAACGATCCATCCAACAGACAGCCACAGTTTTTCTGCTATCCCACCCCCGCCCATCTTCGACCGGCAAAGCCGTTTGGCCGATCCCGATCGCTGCTGTGACCGTGGTCGAGAGGCCCTGCAGGTTCGCGGAAAAATCCACTGAGTCCTGCGCTATCATGGCGAAAGAACCGGGCCCTGCAAGCCGTAACTCCTGCTCAAGCACTTCCAGTCCGAGGCGAAGATCTTGCTGCTGCGCGACCCCACGCTGTTGCGTCAGAAACTGTTGCTGGAAATAGGACAAACCCTGGAGCGTAGCGCCGAGGATGACCAGCCCAGCCGCCATGGCAAACAACAGTTCGTTCAGGCTCGTCCCCGCCTCCGCCCTACTTGATCGATGCCTCTTGTCCGTCATCCTAGCGACATCCTCTCTGCTTCAAGCAGCAACCTATTATTGATGTCCGACGAACGATGGATTGGCTCGCAGAATGCCGACTCGCACCTCACGCTGACCCGCACCGTCTGGATAGACCGCGCGTGCTTCGAGAAACGCATGGCCTGAATCTGACAGCGAACCGGACCGGCTTGGCGTTACGGTCCAGAAGAGATGGATACCATCCTGATCCCACCTCCCAGAATAGACTCCATCACCAGCCAGCACATCACCCTCTGCTCCATCGTCACGCATGACAAGATCTGTGACACCGTCATGGTTCAGATCGTCCAGCAAGAGACGATCCCACCGCACCGATCGCTTGGCTTCGAGCCGCGATTCCGCCATCGCCAGAGCTCGCGTCGCCCAGGTCCCGTTTCGGAGGTTCCGTTCGGCCGCCTGAAAGGATCCCATCGCCCCGGCCAACCCGATCAAGGTCAGCGTCAGGGCCACGAGCACTTCGGCGAAACTGGCCCCGCCCTCTGTCTGAAGCNNAGTCTGAAGCCACCGATCCCTCGTCATGAGACAGAGACTCTTCCCGTGATGCTGACGGTGAATATCGTTTCACGCCCCTGCCTGTCTCGCACACGAATGGTGGCAGGGGTCGCGACCCGACCACTGGGCTGAAACAGGAGCTCGGGCCCGGCGGTTGGCTCCTCCACCACCACTCCCGTCTCGCCATACTGATAGACATGAAGAAGGCCCTCGGCATCAGCACGTTGAAGTGTAATGGTGCGACTCGCGCGATCGAATACGACCCGCATACGCTCTCGCCTAGCCATCGCCAATTGTCTGGCCAGCCGGAGCTCCGACGCAATTTCGACAGTGACGCTCCGCGCCTGAACCCTGGCCGTCATGGCCTGATAACTCGGCCCAGCCNNCTCGGCCCAGCCAGGGCAGCCAGCATGCCCGTAATCGCCAACACGATGAGGAGCTCCGTCAAACTCCAACCTTGCTCCCCGTTCTGTAATTTTTTCGCCATGATCCCGCTCACAGAAAAATTCCACTTACAGGAATGCGCAGAACTCCAAGACCCATGCCCGAGCGGACCGGCATCCAAACGCAATAGCGCTCGTCCGGAATGAATGAGAAATGAGCCGCAAGTCCGCAAGGTTTCTCGCGGTCGCGAAAAATCATAAAGAAATAGGACAGCGGAGCCCTAAAGAAAGGCTCTGCTGTTTAGATACAGCACTTCCTCTGAAGGGATACAGGGGGCAGTATTGGTTAGTAACCAGGCCCGAGGAGGATTTGATACCAATCGAAAAGCGGCTGGGCAAAAAACATAGAGAGAAGGGCGCCCAACACGAGAAATGGGCCGAAGGGGATATAGTCGTCACGTTTCATAATGCGTAACGCTATTAAGCTGATGCCGATGACGGAGCCAGCGAGCGAACCGATCATGATCGTCAGCAAGGCAGGCTTCCAGCCGAGAAATACACCGATCATAGCCAGGAGTTTTATGTCGCCACCTCCTATTCCCTCCTTACCGAAGACATAGGGGCTCACCCAGGCCAGGAGCCAGAGGATGCCGCTTCCAATCGTCATACCCAGCACCGCATTGAGCAAACCCACCGGCAACACCGTGGCTGCTCCAAGAAGTCCGATCACCGTTCCCGGCACAGTAATGACGTTGGGAATAATTTTATGGGAAAGATCGGTCCCCGTCACCACGACCAGCGCTGAAAACAACAAAGCATAGAGGGCCGCTGTCCAACCGGGCCCGAAGAACCAGACAATGGTGAGATAGCGCAGCGCATTGGCCGCCTCAACAAGGGGATACCTCACTGAAATTGGCGCGCGGCAAGACCGGCAGCGTCCCCCAAGCCACAGATAGCTCACCAGCGGAATATTATCGTAGGACTCGATGGAATGAGCGCAGGAAGGGCAATGGGAGCCGGGCCAGGCAATCGATTCGCCTCGCGGCAACCTGAAGATACAGACATTCAGAAAACTGCCGATCAGCGCGCCGAGGACTCCGGTCGCAGAATAAATAAACCATGCCGGCAGCATCGGCTCAACCACCGAACACCGCCCACGATGATTCACTTACCGCACATTCAAAATAAACACTACTAGGTAGTTGTGCTAGGGCCAATATCCTGCGGTTTACTTCCATGGCAAGCGTCCCTTATAATTCTCGTGTGCTTGGCAAGGGTTTGTCCTTGCGAGGTATTCCAGTAAGTTTATTATACGGCAATATGTCGCCCGTCAAAGGAGAATGCAATAATGGCACGAACTGCACCGACTACAAAACCGAAGCCGAAAATAAAAGCCAAAGCCAAAACGAAAGCCAGCCCTTCCTGGACGAATGTCGCTCCGCCACCCCGCAAGAAGCGGCCTGAATCGCTGACGAGCCGGGAGCAGGAGATCCTCGAACTGATCTGGGCCGGGTTTAAGAATAAGGAAGTCGGAGAGAGGCTCAAGATCAGCGTCAAGACCGTCGAGGCGCATCGGGCCAATATGATGAAAAAGATGCGGGTGTCGAACACCGCTCAGCTGCTGAAGACGGCAATCCAGGACGGAACGATCAAGATTCGGTAGGCTTCACCGCCGGCGCTGCGATTCTGCGGCGCTGGCGGACCGCTTCGAACAAAGTAACGGCTGCGGCAGCCGAGACATTGAGCGACTGCACCTTCCCCAACATCGGAATTCTGATCCGGTCGTCGCAAGCCCCCAGCACACCGGGACGAATCCCTTCTCCCTCTCCTCCCAACACCAGCGCAATCGGTCCGGTCATGTCGATGTCGGTGTGGAGCTTCTCCGCCTGCGGATCGACGCCATAGACCCAGAGGCCTTCCTCTTTCAAATCCTGGATCAGACGGATCAGATTGGCCACACAGCCGACATGGATGTGATCGATCGCCCCGGCTGAGACCTTTGCCACCACCGGCGTCAGACCGACGGCGCGACGTTCCGGAATAAAGACCCCATGGACGCCGGCCGCTTCAGCCGTCCGCAAGACCGCGCCCAAATTGTGAGGGTCTTCGACTCCGTCGAGAAGCACCAGAAAGGGTTTCTCGCCTCGCGTCTTCGCCAGGCCGAGGATATCCTCCGTCGTGCTGAACGACTTGGCCGCAATGTAGGCGATGACGCCTTGATGATTCCCGGTCGGCACCAATCGCGCAAAGGCCGGAGGGGGCTCGATATGAACGGGAACTCGCTTAACCTTCGCCAGCTGCACGAGATCGGCAAATTGCCGATCGGTTCGCATCAGGATCAGCCGCTGCAATGGCCGCGTGCCGGCGCGCAACGCTTCGCGCACCGCATGCAGCCCGTAGATCAGATCCGGAGGGCTATCGCTTCCAGCGACTGGTGCCGTCGGGCTTATCTTCAATGACGATACCGCGGGAGGCGAGGAACTGACGAATCTCGTCGGCCTTCTTGAAATCTTTCTGTTTCCTGGCTTCATTTCGTTCAACCAACTTACTTTCTATGTCATGGTCCGCCAGAACAGCCTGCGAGCCGTCCCTGTCCGATGAAACACCTGCTGCAAGTTTAAACTGCCATGTCTCCAATTGAAACAGGCCGAGCACGGCTCCCAGCGACCGGAAAGCCGTACTGGCCAACTTCCGTCCCTCGGTCGAAAGGCCCTGCTCCAGAAACTTATTCACATCACTGCGGAGCTTTTGAAGCGCAGCCATCGCCATGGGCGTATTGACATCGTCGTCCATCGCCTGCCGGAATGCCTCCTGTGCGCGATCGATCGCAGGAGCCAACTCCGACTCACCCGCGGCACGATCTCCCGCCTCCTGCAAGCGCTGAAAGAGATCGTAGAATCCGTCCAAGGCCTGCTTAGCTTCCTTGATCGCGTGATCGGAAAAATCGAGCGGGCCTCGATATTGGGTCGCGAGCAGAAAATACCGCAGCATCTCTCCGGTAATATCCTCCGGCCACTCAGACTTTTCAAAGATCTCGCGGATCGTGAAGAAGTTCCCCAGGGACTTGGACATCTTCTCCTGATTGATCTGCACAAATCCGTTATGGATCCAGTAGCGCGCAAATTCTTTCCCGGTGGCGCCGCAGGACTGGGCGATTTCATTCTCATGATGGGGAAAAATGAGATCCATCCCCCCCCCGTGAATATCGAAGGTCTCGCCCAAATGGCGCATTGCCATGGCGGAACATTCGATATGNNACATTCGATATGCCAGCCGGGACGCCCTGGCCCCCAGGGACTCTCCCAGGACGGCTCACCGGGCTTGCTGCTCTTCCAGAGCGCGAAATCCATCGGATGACGCTTCCGTTCATCCACATCCACTCGCGCGCCAGCCTGCAGATCTTCGAGCTTCCGTTTCGAGAGGCGCCCATAGTCCAGATATTTTTCGACTTGGAAATAGACATCCCCCGCTACTGGATAGGCAAGGCCCTTCTGAATCAGCGTCTTAACCAGCTCGATGATCTCGGCCATATGTTCTGTGGCTTTCGGCTCATTCGTCGCCCGCCTGACTCCGAGCTTTCCCATGTCCTGGTAGTAGGCTTCGATAAACTCTGCCGTAATCGTCTCGCAGGAGACGCCCCGCTCATTCGCCCGCTTGATGATCTTGTCATCCACATCGGTGAAGTTCTTGACGAATTCAACCTCGTAGCCGCTGAACTCCAGATAGCGCCGGAGCACATCGAACACGAGTGCGCTCCGCGCATGGCCAATATGGCAATAGTCGTAGACGGTCACGCCGCAGACATACATCCTGACGTGCTTCGGCTGAAGCGGATGGAACGGCTCTTTCTTTCCGGTCAGCGTGTTGTAGAGCGAGAGCATAGTCGGTTACAGCTCCGGATTCACGCGGCGCTTCGGCCAATGGGACCAGAGAAAATAACCCAATCCAAACGCCAAGCTCAAGCCGATCACGACGTCGAACTGATGGAAATAGTCGCGCAGGTGCTCCCACTCTTCTCCCATTTTCACGCCGATATAGGCCAAGAGATAACACCAGGGCAGAGCACCAAGAAAGGTGAAGAGGATGAACCGATAGATATTCATGCCGGCAATGCCGGCCGGCAGCGAAATGAAAGTCCGGACGACAGGAAGCATTCGGCCGAAAAAGACCGCCGCCTCGCCATACTTGGCAAACCAGCGATCCGCCGTCGCAATATCTGTTCGTGATACCGGCATATAAGGCCCGTATCGTTCGACGAAGGGCCGCCCGCCCCAGACACCGGCATAATAAGCCACAATCGAACCAGCCACGTTTCCAATGGCGCCGGCCAAGGTTACGCCCAGCATCGTGAACTGGCCCGACGACACGAGATAGCCGGCAAAGGGCATGATGATCTCGCTAGGCAAGGGGATGCAGGCGCTTTCAATGGCCATGGTCACGAAGATGCCGGTGTAGCCGAATGTCGAAATCATCGACACGATAAATCGGCTCAGTTCCGTAATGATCGCTTCGATCAGATTCCCCACAGACCCTAGCTCCTCTTCTTACCCTTGGGCTTCGGCGCCGCAGCAGGCCGGCGTCCCATTTCCCATTTGCGGAATCGCTCCAAGGCCCGGTGATTCGTCGTATCGAGATGCACAGGCGTAAGCGAGACGGCCCCCTGCTCCAACGCCTCGTGGTCGGCATCCTTGCTCCGGCTCCAGGATATACGGGTCCCGGCAATCCAATAGTAGGTCCGGCCTCGAGGATCGACCTTTTCGATGATCGGATTGTCGAAGCGCCTGCGGCTAAGGCAGGTCACGCGCACGCCCGTGATGGCCGAGAAGGGCCGATCGGGAATATTCAGATTGATTGATGTTTCGTCCGGCAAACCATCTTTGAGAATCAATCGAGCGATACGAACGGCATAACGGGCTCCCGCGTCGAAATGAAACCGCTCCTGCCCCTCCTGCGAGACAGCCATGGA
>CXWL01004132.1_pt1 | contig 10662 bp, 8 predicted proteins | sample 590931 | NCBI WGS metagenome assembly CXWL01 (sample SAMEA3498368, study PRJEB10139) | groundwater metagenome | biome: water well; material: biofilm material | place: Germany | collected 2015-04-27 | reverse complement strand
GCCGTGACCAACCTTGCCGGCCCGGGCGATGTCGCCGTCAACGGATACGGAATGCGCTATCTCGAAGTCTATGGCGCCGATGTCACCAACCCGTCGCTGTCGGCTGCGCTAAAAACAATCGCCGACGCAATCCGCGCGCGCTTCGGAGGGGCGTAGCGGCCTGATCGACAAATTCAAGACGCCGGTGCCGGCGAAATAAGCACTGGACATTGAAGCGTCATGACTTTTGGTTGCGCCGCCGTCTCTCAATCAGAGAATTCAGTCGATTCTGCAAGTCCACCGTTGTGACAGACTGCATCCACCTGTCGCCAACCCTCAAGATCAAATCCCTCCGACGGAGGGCATGACGAACGTCCACCTCATTCTGCGCGTCGGTGCGAGAATGATCGACGCTCTGACCTGCAAAATGCGGCTCACCAAAAACAGAGGCTTGCGTCTCCCAATAGGTGCGGCGATCTTGGTCGAGATTCACCCAGAAATAGTAAATCGCAACATGGTAAGCTGCAAAAGCGTCACCTTTTTCGGCGCGTTTGCGCCAGCCGTCCACTCCATCATTAGCAACAACGAGTGCTGCCTGCGCCTCGCGCATTGAGGACACATAAAAATAGCGATCATCCCAGCTGGGCGAAGCGTGCCCAAGAAGGGCCCGATTACGGTATCCGTTGCCGAGCAACGCGATAGCTGCTTTCAGGAAAATGCGCTTTTTGGCAAAGTTCGGCTCTCGCTGAGTCTTCCACATCCAATCATGAGCCATGTTTTTCATGGCACGCGGACTACCAACGGCAATCGCGCGTTTGCGCCAAATTTCAGCATTGCGCCGGTCTTCTCTTATCGAATGATACTCGTTCCAGATTTGCCCTGGAGCCTCTATATTTCCTCGGTTTGCCTGCAATATCAGAGTGGACAGTTCCGAATCAGGCATGGGCTCAATGCAGCCGCAGGCCGCACTGGGCGCTGCCATTGACAGCAACACAGCAGCTATTCCGATCAGAAGAGTCGCAAGCAACGGCTTCATAAACATAGAGCGCCTCGCGCCTTGAGATGGGCAATCGTTCCTTCTCATACTATCCTAATTGATAACGATTTGCTTACTAGCGGGTCGCTGTCGAAGTCACCGGCCCCTTATGGGGGGCGATAGAGCCATCCCCCACCCTCACCTTGACAAATCGTCCGTCACCCGCCAAGCGCGGCGCGATCGCGGGGCAGGGTGCCTCGCCTGATTCCCCGGAACCACCAACCCTATGAATTTTGCCGATCTCGGCCTTTCCGACCAATTGCTCCGCGCCGTGACAGAGGCGGGCTATGATACGCCCACGCCGATCCAGGCTGCGGCCATCCCTTCTGTCCTGATGATGCGTGACCTGATCGGGATCGCGCAGACCGGCACCGGCAAGACGGCGAGCTTTGTCCTGCCGATGATCGACATCCTGGCCGAAGGCCGCAGCCGCGCGCGGATGCCGCGCTCGCTGATCCTCGAGCCGACGCGCGAACTGGCCGCGCAGGTTGCCGAGAATTTCGAGAAATACGGCAAGTACCACAAGCTCTCGATGGCGCTGCTGATCGGCGGCGTTTCGATGGGCGACCAGCAAAAGGCGCTCGAAAAGGGCGTCGACGTGCTGATCGCAACGCCGGGCCGGCTGATGGACCTGTTCGAACGCGGCAAGATATTGCTGACCGGCTGTTCGCTGCTGGTGATCGACGAGGCGGACCGGATGCTCGACATGGGCTTCATCCCCGATATCGAGAATATCTGCACCAAGCTGCCCACCACCCGGCAGACGCTGCTGTTTTCCGCAACGATGCCGCCGCCGATCAAGAAGCTGGCCGACAAGTTCCTGTCCAACCCCAAATCGGTCGAAGTGGCACGCCCGGCCTCGGCCAATATCAACATCACCCAATGGCTTGTCGAAACCGACTCGCGCAAGAAGAAGGACACGCTGCGCGACCTGCTGCGCCGTGAGGACGTCACGACCGCGATCATCTTCTGCAACCGCAAGACGACGGTGCGCGATCTTGCAAAGTCGCTCCAGCATGACGGCTTTTCGGCCGGAGAAATCCATGGCGACATGGAACAGCGCGACCGGATCGCGATGCTCGACCGGTTCAAGGATGGCGGGATCAACATCCTCGTTGCATCCGACGTCGCGGCGCGCGGCCTCGATGTAAAGGGCGTCAGCCATGTCTTCAACTATGACGCGCCCTGGCATCCCGATGACTATATCCACCGCATCGGCCGCACCGGCCGGGCAGGCGCGACCGGTGTCGCCTATACGCTCGTCACCAAGGAAGACGCCGAAGCGATTGAAGGTATCGAAAAGCTGACCGGGCTGAAGATCGAGCGGATGGGCAAGCCCGAACCGGCCGCGAAACCCGAAGCAAGGTCGGATGCAAAACCCAGGGCCAGAGAAGCCCGGCCACCACGCGAGGCCAGGCCGCCGCGCGAGACAAGAGAGCCGAGGGAAGCCCGCCCTCCGCGCGAGACAAGAGAGCCGAGGGAAGCCCGCCCTCCGCGCGCACCCAGGCCGGCAAGCGAACCGTCCGCGCCCAGGGCGGCGGCCAAACCCGCGCCGCGCCGCGCTGCACCGCCTGCGGTTGACGACGGCGATGAAGGGAGCTGGAACGGCCCGGTTCCCGGCTTCCTGAGCCAGGGCTTCGGCAGCTAACCCGCCGCCGCAAACCGGTCGAGCCCGGCGCGCAAATCCTCAATCAGATCGTCCACATCCTCGAGCCCGATCTGGAGCCTGACCACCGGCCCTTCGGCTTCCCAGCGTGTCGCGGTGCGATATTTCTGGGGGTCGACCGGGAGCGCAAGGCTTTCATAGCCGCCCCAGCTATAGCCGATCCCGAAATGGGCGAGGCCGTCGATCAGGGCGGTGCGGCTGGCGTCATCCCCACCCTTCAGGACAAAACTGAACAGGCCGGACGATCCCCTGAAGTCGCGCTTCCATAGCTCATGCCCGGGGCAGCCGGGCAGGGCGGGGTGGAGGACGCGGGCGACTTCGGGCTGTTCTTCGAGCCAGTGTGCGATCTTCAGCGCGCTGGCCTGGTGACGTTCCATCCGCACGTCGAGCGTCCGCAAGCCCCGCGCCGCGAGCCAGGCATCGTCCGGGCTCATCACCTGGCCCAATTGCTGCGACGTCTTGCGGAGCGCCGGGAAGTGCGCGGCGTTGGCCGTGACCGATCCGGCCATTACATCGCTGTGCCCGACAATATATTTGGTGCAGGCCAGGATCGAGAGATCAACCCCGAACGAAAGCGCCGGGAAGAGCAGCGACGTCGCCCAGGTATTGTCGATCAGGGTGACGAGGTCATGGGCCTTGGCGACCGCGACGATGGCGGGGACGTCCTGGACTTCGAAGGTCAGGCTGCCCGGGCTTTCGAGGAAGATGGCGCGGGTGCGATCGCCCAGCAGCGCTTCGATACCCGATCCGGTCAGCGGGTCGTAGTAGCGCGTCGAAACACCGAAGCGCTTGAGGAAGCCTTCGCAAAAGCCACGCGTCGGATCATAGGCGCTGTCGGCCATCAGCAATTCGTCGCCGGGGTTGAGGACGGAGAGGAGCGCCATGGCCGTCGCGGAAACGCCCGAAGGATAGAGCATCGTTCCCGCCGCTTCGGGCTCCATGCCGGTCAGGGCATCGGCCAGCGACCATTGGGTCGGGGTGCCGCGCCGCCCGTAGAACAGCCTGCCATCCTCATTGGTGCGAACCCCGGCACGCAGGGCGGCAACGTCATCGTACAGGATCGTCGAGGCACGCCACACGGGAGGATTGACGATCCCCTCCTTGTCTTCGCCAAGATGGGTCCACTCGCTGCGACGTCCGCCCTCGACGACCTGTGTGGCGGGGCGCTTGGGCGTTTTGCTGGCGCTCACGCTGCCCCGATGGCCTTGGGCGTGTCGGCCTGCGCCCCCCATTCGGACCAGCTGCCGTCGTAGAGACCGACATCTGTCTTGCCCAGCAAATGGGCCCCGAAAACGAGGATCGCGGCCGTGACCCCAGATCCGCAGGTTGTAGCGACTGGCGCGTCGAGGTTCACGCCCGCCGCAGCGAAGGCCAATTTCAGGGCCTCGCCCTGCTTCCAGGTGCCATCGTCGTTGAACAATTCGCCATAGGGCAGGTTGATGCTGCCAGGGATATGGCCAGGATTGACGCCCAGCCGGGGTTCGGCCTCGCGGCCCTCGAAGCGGGAGGTGCCCCGCGCATCGACGATCTGCTCCGCCTTGCTTTCGAGATTGGCCTTCATCTGCTCTATGGTGCGGACCGGCGTGTCGTCGCGCCAGACGGTGAAGTGGCGATGACGCAGCGTGACCTTGCCGCTGTCGAGCGGGTGCCCTTCGGCCTTCCACTTGGCCAGCCCGCCATCGAGGATCGCAACGCCGTGCGCGCCGAAAACGACGCTCAGCATCCACCAGGCCCGCGCCGAGGACTTGACCGGGCTGTTGTCGTAAAGGACGATCCGGCTGCCATCGCCAAGGCCCAGCGATTGCATGCGGCTGGCGAATTTTTCGGCCTTGGGCAGCATCATCGGATAGGGGCTGGTGGCATCGGAAAGGTTTGCGAGGTCCATGAAGACGGCGCCGGGGATGTGCTCCGCTTCATATTCGGCAGCGGCATCGCGCCCATCGATGAAGAGCGACGCGTCCACCACGCGCAGATCGGAAGCGCCCAGTTCCTTGGCAAGCCATTCGGTTGAAACCAGCGCATCCATAGTCAGTCACTCCCTTGATCCGATCGCCGTCGACCTTAATGGCCAGAGGCTGGTTCGTCGAGCCTCGCTGGCCATGAGAAAAATGATTTGCTTCACCTCAAGCGATGCTTTGCCTAGAAGCAAAGCATGCGCACACATCTTGGCCAGACAAGCTCGCTTCCCGTCTCACCGGGCGAAGCCATACTCGATTATCCTGTCAATCCACGGCCGGGATCGTCCTATCTGGTGCGCTTTGCCGCGCCCGAGTTCACGTCGCTCTGCCCTGTGACGGGACAACCGGATTTCGCACATCTGGTGATCGACTATGTTCCGGGGGAAACGATCGTCGAGTCCAAGTCGCTGAAGCTGTTTCTCGGATCCTTTCGCAACCATGCCGCGTTTCACGAGGATTGCACGGTCGGCATCGGCGAGCGTCTCTTTGCGGAAATGAAACCCGTCTGGCTCCGCATCGGCGGATACTGGTATCCGCGCGGGGGAATTCCCATCGATGTATTCTGGCAATCGGGAAGTCCTCCGGAAAATATCTGGATTCCGGACCAGGGTGTTTCGGCCTATCGCGGCAGGGGGTGACTTGGCATATGGCGGTTTTGCTCAATGCTATCATCCTGAAATACTGCGTCTTTAACGGTAATTTCAGACTATCCGCCTAGTAACACGCTCTGATAATAGTGAAAAACGTGCGATAGGTTCGAGATGGTCAGCAAGAAAGAGCGGCTATTCGCGGTTATCCCCGCGGGTCTTGAGGATTGGGTCGCGAACCGGCTGGTTCGGGCGCATTTTCGAATTCTCGCCGCGCTCATTCTTGGCCATTTGCTCAACGCCGCGGTGATCGCGATCGCATATTTCGGATTTGTTCCTCTCCACTATCTGGGGCTGGGCGTCGTGGCTGTCGCCATAGTGGGCGGGCATCGATACTGGCTCGGCCGGGGTGAGCGAAGGAAAGCCGCGCGTGAGGCGCCACGCTTGCTGATGCGCAAACTTGAACTGAATTCAATGGCCCTGGCGGCACTCGCATCGGTAGCTCTGGTGCTGTTGATGCCGCTTGGCGGGCCCATGCACCAGATGCTCCTCGCCATCGTCGGAACCTCGCTGATCGGTGCGGCCGGATACACGATGCGGACTTTGCCGCGTGCGGCCATTGCCTATATCGCGATGATTGCAGTCAGTCTGATTTTCGGGCTCTGGCGGACGGCTTCGCCGATCGCTTTTGCGTCCAGCATCCTGGTCGGGACGCTGGCTTTGCTGCTGTGCCGCATGGCGCTTACGGCCCATACACTTTTCGTTGTCCGCATCGTGCGCGAGCGCGAACTCAACAGCTCGATCGAAACCGTCAAGATGCTCCTCAACGATTTCGAGGACCAGGGATCCGACTGGTTGTTCGAGATTGATCGTGACCGGCGAATCCTTGGGGCGTCCAAGCATTTTGCTGATGCCACAGGCCTTGAGCCTGAGAATCTGAACGGGCGGCTTTTCGAGAATCTCTTCGTCGGTGGTCCGGAGCGCGCGCAGCTTGCCGATCACTTGTTCAATCGCCGGGCATTTCGCGGCCTCGTGCTCCAGCTTGCTCATGAAGGCGGGCAACAGACACGGTGGTGGTCGGTCAGCGCCCGTCCCGCCACAAGCGGGTCGCGCAATGGCGTTTGTTTTCGCGGCGTGATCAGCGATGTGAGTGCAGAAAAGCAGGCCGAGGCCCGTGTACGGCACATGGCGCATTATGATGCGCTGACCGGCCTGCCCAATCGCTTGATGTTCAACAATGCCCTGGCGCGGATGGTTGCCGATGAAGCGGTAGCGAAGCGGATGGTGGTCATGCTCATCGATGTTGATCATTTCAAGTCGGTCAATGATTCGCTTGGGCACCCGATCGGTGACCAATACCTGCGCGCGGTTTCATCGCGGTTGATCGAGTGCGTGACAAAAAGCGGCCTTGGTGGGGAAGGGCATATTGTCGCGCGGCTCGGAGGCGACGAGTTCGCGGTGATGATGGCTGGCGAGGATTCTGCCGATCATGCGATCCGCCTGGCGCAGAAACTTGTCGAGAAAATGACCGAGCCGTTTCTTGTTTCGGGGCACCAGATCATGTCTGGCGTCAGCATCGGTCTTGCGATTGCACCCTTTGACGGGGATAGCGCGGAAACGTTGCAGCGCAATGCTGACCTTGCGCTTTATTGCGCCAAGGACAGCGGCCGGGGCTGCTGGGAACGGTTCGAGGTCGGCATGGACATCGCGGTGCGCGAGCGGCATGCGATGGAGCGCGACTTGCGCGAAGCGCTCGCTGCTGATGAAATGCGCCTGTTCTTCCAGCCGCTTGTCGATGTGGCCACGGGCAAGCAAAGCGGTTTCGAGGCGCTGATCCGCTGGCAGAATGCTGAACGCGGGCTGGTTATGCCCAACGATTTCATTCCGCTGGCCGAGGAAACCGGGCTGATCGTACCGCTTGGTGAATGGGTCATCCGGACAGCAATGGCGGAGGCGGCGCGCTGGTCCGAACCGCTTACGGTTGCAGTCAATGTTTCGCCTGTCCAGATGCGCAGCCCCAACCTCTTGCCGACGATCATCCATGCGCTTGCCGACACCGGGCTTGATCCCGCGCGCTTCGAAGTGGAAATCACTGAAGGGGTCCTGCTGCATGACAGTGAGGCCAATATGGCAATCCTGCACAGGATGCGGGACCTGGGGATCAAGGTTGCGCTCGACGATTTCGGAACCGGTTATTCCTCGCTCAACTATTTGCGGACCTTCCCGTTCGACAAGATCAAGATCGACCGCAGCTTTGTGAACGACCTTGAACAGCGTGAGGATTGCCGCGCCATTGTCAGCGCGGTGATCGGCCTCGCCCATAATCTGGGGATGGTCACGCTCGCCGAAGGCGTCGAGGATGCGGTCCAGCTCGAACAGCTGCGCCGCGAAGGATGCTCGATGGTCCAGGGCTATTTGTTCGGCAAGGCCATGCCGGCCGGACACTATACCGATAACCTCCCCAAGGCGCTGCCTGTGTCCGATCGGAAAACGGCCTCTGGCAGGGTTCGGCTGCCAAAGGGGAAAAGGGCGGCCTGAGGTTGGTTCATCTGCGATGAAGCGAGGAGCGCCTGTCTCGCATTTTTAACACATCGTCACTATCTAAGGACTTATGAACAGCGCGATTCCCCATTATCATCCGATCGGCATCGTGCCCGGTGACATCGACTTCATGGGGCATGTGAATAACGCGCGTTATCTCGGCTGGGTGCAGGATGCCGTGCTCGCCCACTGGAAAAGCCTCGCGCCTCCCGATGTGGCCGCCAAATATCTCTGGGTCGCACTCAAGCATGAGATTACGTACCGCAAGCCGGCTTTCCTCGATGACGAGGTGATTGCCACCGTCATCCTCGAAAAGGTCCAGGGCGCGCGTTCCTTTTATGACACGCTGATCAAGCGCGGCGAGGAAGTGTTGGCCGAGGTCAAGTCGAGCTGGTGTTGCATCGATGCCGACACGCTGCGCCCCGCGCGGATCGCTGCCGATATTGCGGCACGCTTCTTTCCCGAGAAGGGTTAGCGTTCGTCCACCGCTTGCCCGGTCAGCCGGTAAAGCCCCGCGATCGCGGCAGCGAACAGTACGAGCCCGATCACAATCCCGGTGGTCTCGAAACCTTCTCCCACTATCGCAAGCGGCGCGTCGCCGCCAACGCCCGCGACGATCCCGGCAAAGACGACGCCGAACAGGCTTTCGCCAACAATAAGACCCGTTGCTGCAAGTACGCCCATGCGACGGGCGAATTCCGGATCACGATGACTCTTCACACGCCCCTCATACCAGTGGCCAAGCACGGCACCCACCGGGATGAGCAGGGTCAGTGCCATCGGCAGGTAGATGCCCATGCCGACGCACAAGGGGGGGAGCCGCATCTTTCCGGCCCGGCCCAAGGCTTCGTCCAGCATGATCGAGACCACGCCAAGCAACCCGCCGAATCCGATCAGACCCCAGTTAAGACTGTCCCCCAGCACGCCCCTGGCCAGTGCCGAAATCAGCGCGGCCTGCGGTGCCGCGAGAGCGTTGGCCCCCGCGTTCGGCGCGCCAACGAACCCGAAGGCGGTGTTGAGCAGGTCAAGCACTGGCGGGATCACGAACGAGCCGAAAATCACCCCAAAGACCAGTGCGACCTGCTGCTTCCACGGCGTGGCCCCGACAAGCTGGCCGGTCTTCAGGTCTTGCAGATTGTCGTTGGAAATCGTCGCGATCGAAAAGACGATGCCCGTCGTGAAGATCGCGTAGGCGATAAGGGCCTGCGACTGTTCCGCCGTCCCGCCCCGGCCATAAACCAACACGAGCAGGAGCGCCGCGCCGATCACCGCCAGGATGCCGACGCCCGAAACCGGACTGTTCGAGGCACCGATCAGCCCCGCCATATAGCCGCAGACTGCGGCAATGATCACACCGATGACGAGCACATAGGCCAGCGTGCCGAGAATGACCGGAGCGATCCCGTCCGCAATCGGCGTGCCCGAGGCAAAGATCCAGAGCAGTCCCGCAATCGGCAACAGCATGGCGAAGGTGGTTCCGCCGACAATACCGATCGGCAGATCGCGTTCGGTCAGTTCCAGCGCAGTTCCAGCCTTGCGGGCGTCGGCTGCGGCCATCGCTGCCGCGATTCCCCGCACGATCGGCCCGAGGATGCGGAACAGGCTCCAGAGCGCCGCAACGCCGATCGTGCCTGCGCCGATGAAGCGGACTTCGTTGCGGAACGTGTTGTTCACGAGTTCGCCGATGTCGCCGCTGGCGCCGTGCATCGCGGTCAGGATGGGAACCAGCCCTGCCCAGGAAATCAGCATTCCGATCAGCATTGCGATGCCGACCGACAGTCCAACGAGGTGGCCGACGCCGATCAGCGCCATAGAAAGGCTGGTCGAAGCCCCGCTCGCTCCCGCGCCGACGCGGAAGGTCGTTGCGACTTCGGCAGCGGCCAGCTTCATCGCCGCAAGCAGGGCAAAGCCTGCCGAGGTCAGCGAGCCGATGATGATCATGCGCAGGCCCCTGGCGTTTTCCTCCGCCCCCTCGGCCGATCCAAAGCCAACCTTGAGCACTTCGGCGGCAGCAACACCTTCGGGGTAGGGCAGGTCCGATCCCGTCACCAGCGCGCGACGCAAGGGCACGGAGAACATCACGCCCAATATCCCGCCAATCGCGCACACCGAGGCTGTGATCCAGTAGGGAAAGCCCTGCCACCAGCCGATCATGACAAGGCCCGGCAGCACAAAGATGATTGCGGCGAGTGTGCCGGCTGCGGATGCAATCGTCTGGACGATATTGTTTTCAAGGATGTTCGAATTGCCCACGATCCTGAGCAGTGCCATCGAGATCACTGCGGCGGGGATCGACGTGGCGAATGTTATGCCGACCTTAAGGCCGAGATAGACATTCGCTGCGGTGAAAAGGAGAGTGATGAATCCGCCCAGCAGGACGCCCCGGAAAGTCAGTTCGCGCATCAGTTTGCCTCGAAACGGATGGGCAGGCGCTTCAGGCCGCCGACAAAGGTCGATTCCACACGCGCCGGTTCTCCCGCCAACTCCAGTGACTTCAGCCGCGGTAGCAACTCTTCCATCAGGATGCGCATTTCCATCCGCGCAAGGTGCTGCCCAAGGCAGACATGGCCGCCAAAGCCGAAGGCGATCTGGTTGTTGGGAGTGCGGTCGGGGTTAAAGGTAAAGGGGTCTTCGAACACCGCTTCGTCGCGATTGCCGCTGGCATAGCAGAGCATCAGCCAATCATTCCTGGCGATCTTCTGCCCGCCAAGTTCGCAATCCTCGGTCGCTGTCCTCAGGAAATGCTGCACCGGCGTCGTCCAGCGGATCGCTTCCTCGATCAACCCGGCTGTATCGGCCGTCCCGTCCCGATAGCGCTGGAACAGCGCAGGATTCTTCGCCAGTTCCATGATCGCGCCGCAGGTTGATGCCGATGTCGTGTCGTGTCCGGCCGTC
>CXWL01030357.1_pt1 | contig 10665 bp, 12 predicted proteins | sample 590931 | NCBI WGS metagenome assembly CXWL01 (sample SAMEA3498368, study PRJEB10139) | groundwater metagenome | biome: water well; material: biofilm material | place: Germany | collected 2015-04-27 | reverse complement strand
ACCTTCTCCCACTCGCTTCGCTCGCGGGAGAAGGGCAACCAAGCAATAAGGATGTGTTGCCCTTCTCCCGCCGCAGGGCGGGAGAAGGTGGCGCGCCGCACATCAGTGCGGTGTGACGGATGAGGGAACCCTGAGCTTCTCTAATCCGGCCCAGGCCCCGGTTCGCCTTCGACCGTCATGAACCGCGGACAGTCGGGCGCACCTAGCACCACCGCAGTCAGTTGCCCGTACATCACCACGCCCGTGTCGACGTTGATACGGTTCGCCTTCCACTCCGGCACTTCGCTGGGCGTGTGTCCGTGCACGACGATGAAGCCGTGATCGACATCGCTGTCGAGGAAATGGTCGCGGATCCAAATCAGATCCTTGGCCTTCTGTTCGCTGAGCGACCGCCCCGGCACGATCCCCGCATGCACGAAGAGATAAGGCCCGGCCTGATAGGTGAGCGGCAATCGCTCAAGCCACTGCAACCGGCGCGAGCCCAACGCCTTGGCCAGCGCCACCGGATCGCACGCGTCGTGGTAGGCAAGGCCCAGCGACGCCATCGTCTCGGCGCCGCCATTGTCGAGCCAATACATCCAGACCTCCCGGTCGTCCGTGTCCAGACAATCGAGCATCAGCTGCTCGTGATTGCCTTTCAGGCACACGCTCGTGAACCCGGCGACGCCCTTCATCACGCGGTCGATCACCTCCACGCTCTTGGCGCCGCGATCGACATAGTCGCCGACGTAAACGATGACGCCCTTCCGATCGGCGTAACGCCAACGATGCCAAGCCTCGATCCGCGCGTGCATCATCGCGAGCATATCGTCCCGCCCATGCACATCGCCGATCGCGTAGTGGATATCCAAGGTGCCTAAGCCCGCGTTTTGCAGCGCACCATAGCATAATAGAAAATGGCCGGGCTTCGACCCGGCCATGAAGGCTTTTGGTAGGGCAAGTCTTACCGCGCCCGGACCTCGACCCGCGTCTCGCCGCGGTGATGGCACTCCGCCGCCGTCAACCCGGCTTGCGTCTTGCAGATCGCGGGCAACCGTTTGCCGGTGACCGTGATCGTATAGGCCGGCTGGATCCGTTCCGCCGCAACCGCTGTGCCGGCAATCGGCTGGGCCAACACATGCGCACCGACCGTAATCGCAACCGCCGCAACCGACGCCGCACCGATCAGCCAATCTTCAAAGCTCTGCATCAACATTGTCGTCACTCCCTTTGAGGGCCGAGCGCTGGCCCCTTTTCGGTGGCCGGCTCAACATCCCGTTAAACACGACTGTTAAGTGTGCCAGGCCGGGCCAAGGTTGAAGTGGCGCTGATCACAACCGCGCGTGCGCATCGTGTCTGCCGCCGGATTGCGCGAAAACTGCGCGAACGCGTGTGATGGGCGCTACGTGTGACGTGCGCTACAGCTACTCGTCCGCCGCGCGGTATTTGGCGTGGCAGGCACCGCACGCCGCCTTCGTCGTGGCAAGCGCTTTCGTCGCTTCGCCCGTAGCACCGCGCACGATCAGCGCGTCGAGCGCACCAAGCGAACGGCCAACCGCCGCCGCCTTCGCTTCGAAGTCGTCGCGGTTCGTAAAGATCGTCGAGAGCGCGCGCGACGTACCCGCGTTCTTATCGCCAAGGGCCGTCCCGCGCGGAAACAAACCCGGCAGCCTTTCGACGTTCGCCATGGCCGTGGTCAGTTTGCCATGCGCATCCGCACCGCCCTTGCCCTGCACGAACGCCGTCGATGCGCCAAGCGCACCGCCGAACCCCTTCATGATCGCAACCCGCTGCGCGATCACAGCCTGCGGATTCGAAGGCGGCGTGTCGAACGTAGTGGTGCACGCGGTAAGTGTGACTGCAAACATCAAAAGCAAAGTCTTGCGCATAGGCATGGCCCTCATCCGTCTCACCGCCTTCGGCGTTGATCCACCTTCTCCCACGCTATCGCGCGGGAGAAGGGCAATGTTATTCTTTTACGCGTTGCCCTTCTCCCGCGCGAGCGGGAGAAGGTGGCGCGCCGCCCCGCAGGGCGGCGTGACGGATGAGGGCCCAGCTGAGTCTTGAGGAGAGCCCTTCGCGCAACACAAGCACCAAAACTTTGAACGCCGGTCAGAATCGCCTGAGAATCACAGCCCCAGTAACCTTCGTGAACGGTTGTGCCGCACCCATTCTACAGGTCTGCGTGCGTGGAAAGTCGCGCCGCTCGCGGGTACATTTCTAACCGCGGCGGGGCCCTGCAACAGTTTTCATCTTGGAGTGTGGTGAGCCATGACAGCGCGGTTTGTATTGCTGATGGTTGCGGTCGTCGGTTTGGCCGCATGCGAGTCGACGAACGCGGTGGATTCGTCGCCGTCGAAACCGGTCGCCGTCCAGCCAACGCAGGTCGAGCCCGCGGCCCCGCGCATCGTGCGCGGTCCGCTCGTGCCCGACGACGAAGTCGACGTGGCCGTGTACAAACCGAAGAAGCGCGAGAAGACGGCAAGCTACGATACCGCGGCGTCCGATCCGGTGGACGCCACTGAGCCGGCCGCACCCGTCGCGAAACCTGAGAAGCCCGCAAAGCCTTCCAAACCGTCGACGGCCGATGCTGCAGCGCCGGTAACGACGGCCGACGCCGCCACGCCGCCGCCGGCCGCGCCGACGGATACGACGACACCGGCGCCGACCGACACCGCGCCCGACGACAGCGCAACACCCACGACGACCGACGTCACGCCCGCTGCCGACGGCACGGCACCAAAGTCGTTGTTCTCCGATCCGTCCGCATTGCTGCAGGCGCAGTTCGGCGGCTTTCCGGTTTGGTTGATCGGACTCGTTGGCCTCGTATTGCTTGTGGCCTTGATGATCGGCTTCGGCGGTCGCAAGAAACCCGAAGAAGTCATCTAGACAACGCGAACTGTTCCGAGCCCCTCGCTTCGGTAGGAAGCGGGGGGTTTTATTTTGCGATGAACGTGGCGCTTGCCCGCCGTAGCCTCTTGGCAAAGGCGGGAGGTTTACAGGTTGCCCTGTCCCCGGGGTGGCAACGTAAGGTTAGTGCAAAATTTGCCCCTTGATTTCGAGCGGCTGCGAAGGTCTTCTCCGCCGCTCAATCCCCCAAGTGTTCGATGGAGTCGCGTATGCGTTTCGTGGTGTTGACGGCGGCGATTTTGACTCTCAGCGCGGCCGCGAACGCCGCCCTTGCGCAAGACGCCATCAAGATCTGCACCGAACGCTACAACACCGAAAAGGCCGGCGGCACGATTCCCGTCGGCATGTCGAAATCGAAATACATGAGCCAATGCACCGGCTCGATGCGCCGCGCGGCGAAACTCGAGCAGGAACTCGCCCAAGGGGCGAGTGCAGGCGATAGCGCCAACACCGGCAACAATGCGGGCAGCAACGAAGTCACCGCCGCAACCACGCCGGCCAAACCCGTGCCGACGACCAACAAACCCTCGCGCATCCAGACGACAGTCTCGCTGACGCCGAAGGGCAGCTAGCCCCTCATCCGTCTCGCCGCCTTCGGCGTCGATCCACCTTCTCCCGCTTAGCGGGAGAAGGGCAACGCGCGTGTATGTTGATTCATGGATTGCCCTTCTCCCGCGCTAAGCGGGAGAAGGTGGCGCGGCGTGCCATCAGGCATGCCGTGACGGATGAGGGCCCACCGACTCCGCAACTTGCGAACCCCGAGATTCCAGGCCCTAATCTCCCAAGGGGACACGGGAACCGGGGGAACACGCGTGCGCACTCTGCTTGTCGCCATACTCTTGCTCGTCACGCTGGCGGTCGCGGGGCTGGCGACGCTCTACGTCTGTTACACCTGCACGCTGCCGCCGATGGAAGCGGCGCCGCTTCCGCCAGCGGCGACCCCCGGAACCGCAACGAACGCCGATGGTTCGCCGAACTGGTCCGCGCGCACGCTGATCGACCTCGCCGCCGCGCGCCAAAAGCTCTGGGAGAACACGCCGATCCCCTACGACGCCGAGAACCCGCAATACGCGAACTGGGGCATCGACGGATTCGCGGAAGCCGAGAAGCGGGCAGGGCAGGTGACGGATCGCGCGGGCTACTTCTACACGCTCGCCGCCTACATCAACGGCTTCGCCGACCCGCACATTCAGATCTCGCTCGTTGGCGAACAACTCAGCCCCCGCTGGCCGGGCTTCATCGTCTCGCGCGCAGGCGACGTCGCCGAGGTCGTCTACCGCGACCCGGCTGACGCGAACGCACCGCCCGAAGGCGCGAAGATCACGGCGTGCGACGGCAAGCCTGTCGCGGCGCTGCTGGATGAGCGCATCTTTCCGTTCCGCCTGGACAAGCGCCTTGCCAGCGATCGCCGCATCGCCATGGCGCGCCTATTCATCGATCGCGGCAACCCGTTCGCGCCGGCACCCGCCATCTGCCGCGTCGAAGTTGGCAGCGTCGTGCGCGACATGACGCTGGCCTGGCGCAACGCGCCGCCCACGGAAGATCCGTGGTGGGAAAAGGTTCAAGCCGCCGGCGCCGGTCCCAAAGCCGCATGGGGCGTCAGCGAACCCGCGCCCGGCATCACCTGGATCGGTGTTCCCACATTTTCCTCCGACGACGAAAACTTCCCGAAGCTCGACGCGCTGATCAAAGCCGTCGAAGCCAAGGGCGCCGCGATGCGCAACGCCAAAGCAATCGTCATCGACACGCGCGGCAACGGCGGCGGCAACTCGTCCTGGGCCGACAAGCTCGCGACGGCAATCTTCACGGACGACGTGCTCGCCCGCCATCACGCACCGCCGCGCGAAGAGGCGGTCGACTGGCGTGCCTCGGAAGCGAACGCGTCCTATTGGCACGATTGGGCCGGCCAAATGGCAAAGGAGTTCGGCCCGCTCTCGCTGAATCGCTTTGCCGCACACGCCATCGCATGGCAGACGCGCCGCACCGCGACGCAAAACCCGCCGATGTGGCGTCTCGGCAGTTGCAAGCCCGGCCGCTCCGGCGGCTTCTCGAAGATGCGTCCGAAGGGCAAGGGCCCGTTCGCAGCCCGGGTCTATTTCCTCTCGAACGGCAGCTGCGGCTCGTCGTGCCTGAACTTCGCCGACACGGTCTTGATGGTGCCGGGCGTGACCGTGCTGGGCAGTGCGACCTCCGCCGACGGCGCCTACATGGAGGTGCGCAGCGAACCGCTCCCCGCCGGCGAAACGACGCTCACCTTCCCGCAAAAAGTAGAACGCGGCGCCGGCCGCGCCCCCAGCGAGGCCTACGAAGCCGACATCCCCTACGAAGGCCTCTGGAGCGACGAAGCCGTCCGTAGCTGGGCGTTGGCGCAAATAACGGAAGAGAAGTAGGATTCGGCATTCAAGAAGGCTTGTCCGCAATGGTCCGCCGTTTGACTGTAGTCGTTGCCGCGTATGCGAGTGCCACAGCGTTTGTCGCGGCAGAAGCGGACGTGCCGAACACGCCACAGCGAGGAAAAATTTACCCGGCGTGCCATGTCCACAAAACCAAGGCCGTACACTTCGCGAACGCGACCTCCAAAGACATCCTTGAAATATCAGTCGGCACTGGCCCGTGCTATGCGGCGACACTCACGATTGTGGTTCGCACAGAATACGGGGAGATTCTGTACTCCTACGTCGATCATTTCAAAAAGCACATCGTCACGCATTGGAGCGAAGTCGACGTCGAAGAAGCGACCAACTACCTCGATAAGGAATTGAAGAACGCGACGTATCCGGCGTCCCAACTACCGAAATGGGAAGAGCTGGAGGACTACTATGAAAACAACTACCAGACGGTGCAGATTCCCAAGGCGCAGTACGAGGCGCTCATCAAATCAAACGCCCGAGTCCTTTCGCATCTCACTTATTACGAGGGCTGGCGCACAGTGACCTACGACGAGAAATCGAAGAAAGCCGTGATCGTCACCGACGGCGGTCTGTGAGGCTCACGCCTTCGCCCATTCCATCACCATGAACCACGGCGCGCGCACGTAGTCGTTCGCGCGCGCCGGTGCATCGGCGACGGGCGTGGGCTCGTCGAAGAACGTCAACCGCAACCCTTGCGCCAGCAGCAGCCGCATATACGTGCTGAGCGGCCGGTGATGGTTCAATATCCGGATGCCCTTCCACTCGATCCACTGCGCACGTTCCTGCAGATAGTTGTCGATGCGGAAATGCGTCTTAGCGCCGCTCGCATCCCGCGCCCAACCCAACCCTTCCGCATCGCCCGCGGTGTTCCACCCGGTCGAATTCGCGATCAAAAGGCGTCCACTCGGTTTCAGTACCCGCGCCATCTCGGCGATCGCCGCGGCCGCATCCGGAATGTCGATCAGCGCCAGGTAACTGGCGACGAGATCGAACGTGCCATCGTCGAACGGCAAACGCGCCGCCTCCCCCTCGATGTAGGTCCCGGCCGGATCGCGCGCCTTAGCCTCGGCAAGCAAAGCCCGCGTCGGATCAATCCCTGTCACCACAACGCCGTGCTTCGCCAGCATCCGGCAAAACCGACCCTCCCCGCACCCGACATCGAGCATCGTCTTCGGCCGCGCTGCGAGTGCCCGCGGCACCATCACCGGATCGAGCACATACCGCCGCCCAAAATCCCCATCCTCGCCCAAACTCGCGATCCAAGCCGCCGCAGAATCTTCCCAACCGTTCGTCATGATGTCACCGAAAAACGAGTCAAATAAGTGTCGTCATAGCCGGGCTTGCTTGCCCGCCGTAGCCACTTGGCGTAGGCGGGACCGGTCCACCCGGCGTCAAAGAGTTAGACCCAAACTTCATCAGGGGCGCAACGCCGAGGTACCGCTCGCCGACTCGCCTGCGTTGCGCTCGTGCGATATCCTCTCCGGTCTCGAAGGGACCTTGAGCGATGGGACAAGAGGATAACACCATGGTGAGCGTTTCGAGACGCGCGTTGATTGTCGCCGGCACCATCATGTCCGTCGCGCCGATCGCCGTCACCGCCGACCAACAACTCGCAGCCGGGTTGGACGCCTTCGCGCGCTTCCTCGGCACGTGGCGCGGAACGGGCGAAGGCCAACCCGGCAAAAGCGACGTTGAACGGACGTACGAGCCGACGCTGAGCGGGCGTTTCATTCTTGAACGCAACCGGTCCACCTACGCGCCGCAAGAGATGAACCCCAAAGGCGAAGTGCACGACCACGTTGGTTACATGAGTTTCGACAAGACGCGAAAGCGCCTTGTGCTCCGGCAGTTCCACCCGGAAGGATTCGTCAATCAATACGTCGCTGCGGCAGCGACCATCGACGGCGATTCGCTCATTCTGAATTCCGAAGCGATCGAGAACATACCGGCCGGGTGGCGCGCGCGCGAAACCTACAAGTTCTTGGGTCCGGATGCCTTTGAGGAAATCTTCGAGCTATCCGAACCGGGCAAGGTCTTCGAGACCTACTCTCACAATCGCTTCAGGCGCGCGCCCTAGAGTCGCCGGCCCTCAATCGAATCCCGACCGGTCGATCGGCCCGTCCCACTTCAGCACGCTGACCTGCACCACGCCGTTGCGCTCCTCGCTCGGCACGTACTCCGTCATCACGCCGCCAGAAAGCAGCCGGTACGTCACCGAGCCGTCGCGATCGACGAAGCGCAGCAGCTTCGCGCCATGATGCGCCTTCAGTTTCGCAAGATCGCCTTCGCGGTAGAGGCACACGTCGAAATCCGTGCACCAGGTCTTGTCCTTCCGCGCGGCGATGATCATGCGCACGCGGCCCTCGCCGAAATAGACGCCGAGAATCTCGCCTGCGTCATAGCCCATGAAGACGACGTCCGCGCCCGACTTGTTCGTCTGCTCCGCCTTGCCGAGCACGCGTTCCACATCGGCGGGCGTCATGTTGAGCTCGACACCCGCAACGCCCACGCCCTCACGGATCAAATGCGCAGGCGCCGCCGGGGCAGGGGCAGGCGTTGGAGCTGGCGCCGTCACGGGCGACGCGGCAGGCGCCTTCGTCTCCTGCTTCGGCTTCTGATCGCAAGCGGAGAGCGCGAGCAGCGCCGCCAACAAAGCAATCGCGGTCGCTCTCATGACTTCTTCTCCGCACCCATTTGTTGCGCATAGCCGGAGGCCATCAGCCGCTCCATCTGATCGAACAGTGCGTTCGGATTCGTGCGCCGCATCTTTGCGATCTCGGCTTCCATGCCTTCGGCCAGGATCAACTCGCGCTCGCCGCCTTTGAGCGCATCGAGCATCCGCTTAGCAGCGACGGCCGGGTCCATGCCGCGATCGATCGCGGCGTCGCTCACGCCGCGCGTCTGTGCGCTGGCGTCGAGCGCGTTCTTTGACACATTGGTCTTGACCGACCCGGGCGCGACGACCAGCACCTTCATGCCGAGATGCGCGGTCTCTGCCCGCACGCTGTCGTGATAGCCGATCAGCCCGTGCTTTGCCGCACTATAGGCGCTGCGCAACGGCGAACCCACAATCCCCGCCACACTCGAAATCGCGATGATCGCGCCGCCACCAGCTTTCACCATGCGCGGCAGCAACGTCTGCGTCAGCGCGATCGGCGCCATCAAATCGATGTCGACGATCTTGCGATAGACGTCGAACACGGTGTCGACGGCGAGCGAGCGTTGCGAAATGCCCGCGTTGTTGACGAGCCCATCGACGCGCCCTTGCCAGCTCCACGCCTTCTCGACGTGCGTCGCGATATTCGCGAAATCCGTCGCCTCGAACGGCAGCAGAAGCGTCGCCGTCTTGCACCGCCCCGCGACGTCTTTCAACGCGCTGACATTGCGCCCCGACAAAATCAACTTCGCACCGTCCGCCGACAACGCCTCCGCCAACGCCGCCCCAATCCCCGAAGACGCCCCCGTGATCCACCAAACCTTGTCAGAGAACATGTCGAAACCTCATCCGAAAAAAATCGTCATGGCCGGGCTTGACCCGGCCACTCAGGGTCGCACGCACGGCGTGCTCACGCCAGAGTGTTAGCAAACACTCGGACGTTGCACGTGTTACCCTGGGTGGCCGGGTCAAGCCCGGCCATGACGAATGATGGTTTGACTTACGCCGGGCTCTGCACGCCGCGCACGATTTTCAGCACCGTGGTGCGCGGCAGGAATGGGATCAGCCGCGCCGTCATCGCGTTCGAGAAGCCGTTGATCTTCACCCGCTGGTTCGCCTGGAACGCGCGATAGCCCTGTTGCGCGACCGTGGCCGACGTCATCACCGCGCGGTTCGAAAGCCGCGTCTTGCCGGTGCCCGCACGCTCGCGGAATTTGCTCTTCGTGGGACCGGGACAGAGGCACGAAACCTTCACGCCCGTTCCGCGCGCTTCTTCCCAAAGCGCCTCGCTGAACGACAACACGAACGCCTTCGAAGCGTAGTAGACCGCCATCAACGGCCCCGGCTGAAACGCCGCCGTCGATGCAACGTTGAGCACGCCGCCGCGCTTCGCGGCCAACATGTCGGCCCAATAGATGTGCGTGAGTTCGACTAGCGCGCGGTCGTTCAAATCGATCATGCCAAGCTGATCGTCGCGCTTCGTTCCTTGAAACGCGCCCGCGATCCCGTAACCCGCGTTGTTCACGAGCACGTCGACCTTCAGCCCGCGCTTCTTGATCTCCTCGGCCAACTTCGCGCCGCCGCCGGGCTGGCCGAGATCGACCGCAATCGCCGCCGCCTTCACCTTGTGCTTGTCGGCAAGCCGCGTGGCGACCTCCTTCAAAGCCCCCTCCGACCGCGCCGCCAGAATCAAATCGTAGCCATCGGCCGCAAAGCACTCGGCCAGATCGACGCCGATCCCGGCCGACGCCCCCGTCACCAAAGCCGTCTGTCCGTCACCCTTGCGCTTGCGTGCCATACCCTTGTCGTCCCTTTGCCGATTGCGGCCAGCCTACACCAAAATGCCCCCTTGCAAGGGATCGCGCTTTCACTAGGGTCCGCTCGAATCCATGACCAGGGACACCACACATGCGCATCCTGAAGTCCGCCGTTGCAGCCCTTGCCTTCGTCGTGCTCGCGCAAGCAGCGCACGCCGGCGACGGCGCGCTGATCGAGGCGGTGTCGGGTACCTGGCGCACGCCGGCGAACGTCGAACGCGACAAGTTCAGGAAACCGATCGAAGTGTTGACGTTCTGGGGCTTGAAGCCGGGACAGACGGTGCTGGAGCTCTCGCCGGGCGCCGGTTGGTGGACGGAGATCCTGGCGCCGTACGCGAAGCTGACGAAGGGCCGCTACATCACGACCGCGGCCGACCTCGCCAACCCCGAATTGCCGCAAGCCGCCCGTGACGCGCGCGCGAAGTTCGAAGCGCGCTTCGCCGACAAGGCCATCTATGGCGAAGTCGCCTACGTGAACTTCGGTGCGAAGTCGGTCGGCCTCGGCGAACCGAACTCCGTCGACTTCGTCTTGAATGGCCGCAACATTCACAACTGGATGGCCAACGGCACGCTCGACAAGGTGATGGCGGAAAGCTTTGCCGTGTTGAAACCGGGCGGCACCTTAGCGATCGAAGAACACCGCAACTTGCCCACCGCAACGCAAGACCCGAAAGCGCCGACCGGCTACGTGACCGAAGCCTACGTCATCGCCGCTGCCGAACGCGCGGGCTTCAAACTCGACGCCCGCTCCGACCTCTACGCGAACGCAAATGACGACCGCGACCACCCGTTCGGCGTCTGGACGCTGCCCCCGACCCGCCGCACCGCCCCGCAAGGCCAACCCGCAGACCCGAAGTTCGACAGCACGCCCTACGATGCCATCGGCGAAAGC
>CXWL01004244.1_pt1 | contig 10665 bp, 9 predicted proteins | sample 590931 | NCBI WGS metagenome assembly CXWL01 (sample SAMEA3498368, study PRJEB10139) | groundwater metagenome | biome: water well; material: biofilm material | place: Germany | collected 2015-04-27 | reverse complement strand
TCCGTCTCGCCCGTCTCGCCTTTCCCGCCAGTCTCGCGTGTCGCGTGCGGCTATTTAGACAGGAACGGGAACGGTTTCGACTATATCGAGCACCATACGCTCTGCCTGTTCAAAGCTCTGTGTCCGCATGCCGTGGGTTCTGGTCAGCATGACACGGTGGGACAGCACGATCGGCGCCAATTCTTTGATGTCGTCGGGAAGGCAATAGTCGCGTCCACGGACGACCGCCAATGCCTTGGCCGCTTTGCTCAGCCCGAGCGCTCCACGCGTGCTGACCCCCAGGGACAAAAGCTCGCTCTGACGGGTGGCTTGGACGATCGCGAGCAGATAGTCCGTCAGACTCTCCTCCATATGAACCTGATCCACGCGCACCTGCAATGCCAATACTTCCTGTGCCGACAGCACCGCTTCCAACGTGTCGGCGGGATGCAATGAATAGGGACGGTCGAGCACCTTTCTCTCTTCCTCTGGCGTGGGATATCCAATACAGAGACGCATCAGAAACCGGTCGAGTTGGGATTCCGGAAGGGGAAACGTCCCATGATATTCAGCAGGATTCTGCGTGGCGATGACCATAAAGGGCTGTTCAAGCGGGTGAGTCTGATTGTCGACGGAAATCTGCGCTTCGCTCATTGCCTCCAGGAGACTGCTCTGTGTCTTCGGTGTGGTGCGATTGATCTCGTCTGCTAACACGACGTTGGCAAAAATCGGTCCAGGTATGAACTCAAATCCTTGTTTTTGCCGGTTAAACATGGAGACACCGACGATGTCGGAAGGCAACAGGTCGCTGGTGAATTGAATACGCTTGAACGAGCAATCCAGCGATCGGGCCAAGCTGTGCGCCAGTGTTGTTTTGCCAACTCCGGGCACATCTTCAAGCAGAAGATGACCACGCGCCAGAAGGCAGACCACCGCCATCTCGATCACGTGGGTTTTTCCCTTGATGACCAGCGCAATATTGTCCTGGATCGACCGGATGGTGTGAGATGAATTCATGTTGGGATTAGTGGCCCTGGTGGTTCAGGCATGGATGGTGATCTAACACGCTCGAAGTCTAACAAAGGGTCTCTAGATGGTCAATTTTCACACGAGTTCTTGCATCGACCAGTCTAGAAATGGCTATTCGCAGGGCTTTGCGCCGGCTTGGCTGCTCCCGTTCAGCTTTATCAGGCTATGGAAAGACGATATTCTGCATACGAGAACTTCGATGTCTGCTTGCGTGGGATAAGCCCAGTCTGTCTGGTCTATCTGGTTTGTTTTGTTTATCTGGTTAGTTTCGTTCAACCAAAAAACCAGACAAACCAGATAGACCAAATGAACAAGACAGGCCGGCGGGCTTTTTCAGCATCCTGCTATTCCGGCACGAGAATCAGCATCCAAGGAGGGCTTTCTTCGACCATGTCAGAAAACCGTCTAGCGGTACTACTGGCGGGGATTCCTGGAAAGATGGCGCCTCGGCGAATCTGAATGGAGCGGAAACGGTAGGAGGGGGCCTGCGTAGGGAGCAGGGGGAGGACTCGCGGGATTTCTCTGCGTAACGGGCCGCAGTCAGACAAATCAATGGTCTCGCCGATCGCAAGGCGCGAGAGCCGCTCGAAAATCTCGCCGAATACCACCGGAAGATTGTCCGACGTAAATGGCTGATTATTCGGGCGATAACGGACGTCGTCGAGAAGTTGCGCCAGGGTTTCCCAAAAGACCTGGGTGTCGACGGCTCCGAGAACACAGAGGAGACCTCGGCGCGCCAGGAGATCAAGCAGAGCGAGGGGGCCTCGGATTTCGAACTTCCATGGCGGAAAGAGGAGCGCGCGGTCTCCATGCTGGACTTCTAAGGCCGGTTCCCCTGAAAAGTGGGTATGCCGGAACGTGCCTTTAGTTCGATGGAGCTCTTGAGTGATGATCTGATCGGACAATCTGGTCGGTTCATAGGCAAACGTGGGTGTCGCGGGAGCCCAGCAGGTCGCGATCGTGTAGCGGGGTGCGAGCTTCCCGGTCTGATCGAGGCTGCCCAGATCGTACATGTCCTGATTCCCGTAGAATTGAAACGAGAGCCCGGTCCGAGACCGTAACCCGTTGAGTCGTTCTCGTTCCGGATGGAGCGGGCCACCCAGCTTTGAGCCTGGTTGAAGCCGATCAAGCGTATGAAGAATTAACTCGCGCTGCCGCTGATGAAGGGGAGCCACATATTGCTCGACCAGTTCCGTGGCAAACGATAGGTCGCCGGCGCCCACATCGAGCAAGGAAGCCACGTCCGCTTCGAGTAGCAGGTCAAAGGGATTGAAGAAAGAATGGGCGAATGTCTCAACCCCTTCGCTCTGAAGGGAGGCCACTGGCCACTGCAGCACAGGGCCCTCAATGACGCCGAACCATACACAGAGAGCCCGCACGGCTTTTGTCGGGGGAAGGCCTGTAAGTTCTTTGAGTCTGGGGCCTGGCAGATTTTGAATGCTGGCGGCTTCTGAGTTTCCCAAGGCCAGAGTGATCGCATCACGGATGACGACAGGAAGATCGACGCGATGGGCTTCTTCGATCAATCGTTTCAATGTCGCTGTAAGCTGCTTTGCCTCAACGAGCTTACGTGAGGCCTCCCATTCCTTCTCGCGTTCCTGCAAGAGTTGGGTGACCTGTGAGCGAAAATCTGCAAGAACCTGTGCAGTAGAATTCATGAGTCGGTTGGTGCAGGGCGCGCAGACATAGAGCTGCAATGACATCAATTAATTATGACTGTATGGCAGCATAACGGCCTAGTCCACGGGCGTCAAGGTTTCCGTCTTGCCCATCCCGAGAGACCTGTGTTAGGTAGAGGCTATGTACAAGACACCGGCGCCGCTCGCCGTGCGAGCGATCTTTGTGACATTCAAGGTACTGTTGGCCGTCGGGGTATTGTGGTTTACCGCGGCCTGTACGAGTGGGGGAGGCGCCAGATCTTCTGCTGCCTTACAGAACGGGCAACATGCGCCGTTCAAGGAATGGCAGATTATTGATACGGCGACGGGACAGCCGGTTTCTCTCGAACAATGGGTCGCGTTGTTGCTCCAGCAGGACATCATTTATCTGGGCGAAGAACATCACAATCGGTTTCATATTGACGCGGCAATGACAGTGCTGCGAGGGCTGAACGCAGAGGGACGTACGCCGGCCTTAGCCATGGAAATGTTCGGCTGGGACGGCCAAACGGCATTGGATCAGTATGTTTCAGGGCTGGAAATGAACCGCCAGGAATTCCTGGAGGCCGTCCGGTGGCGACAGAACTGGGGTGGCGCGTTCGAGGATTATGAGCCGCTGGTCCAGCTGGCAAAAGAACACCATTGGACTGTGGATGCCATGAATCCTCCGAAACCGTTGGTACGGATCGTCGCCAAGAACGGCCTGGCCCAAGCGGAATCTGATCCCATGATGGCGCAATGGAACATGAAGAATGAAGCCATTGTCGATGATCCGATCTATCGAATGCGTATCCTTCAACAACTCCAGGCTTGTCATGGTAAAGGAGACGACAGCCTCTATCGGACGATGCTCGAAGCCTCCATGGTTCGCGACGAAGGGATGGCCAAGACGCTGGTCCAGCGCCTCAACCGGATTCGCTTAGGGGCCGATCCCATGGCTGGGCCGCTGGTGAGCTATACAGGGGCCGGGCACATTCAGTACAACCTTCCGGTTCCAAAACGAGTGATCCGCCGTCTGGCCAACCAGGTCCGCCAGGTCAGCGTCTATATGACGTCTTTCGAGGTGGGGCGCATCGAGGAGTTACGCGATATGGTCCAGGAGAAAGTTGCGGACTATCTGTGGCTGACACCGGTTAGCGCAAAAGGGCCGCCTCGAAAATGTTAAGAAAACCGTACCCCTTTACGCCGAACAATTTCACGAAGAAGGAATCCCATGCCAGATAAACCGGTGATTGCGCGACGAACGCCATGCATTATCGAAGTGGGGCCCGGTTCTGTCTATTGGTGTCAATGTGGTCGATCGAAAACGCAACCGTTTTGCGATGGTTCCCATACAGGGACAGAGTTCTCTCCGATGGAAGTTCACTTTGAAGAAAAGAAACGAGTGGCATTCTGTGGCTGTAAGCACACGAAAAACCCTCCCTTGTGCGATGGGTCTCACTCCCGGCTCTAATCGGACAGGACTCAGGAAAAAGTTCGCCGGCTTCCCGGAAAAATTATGAGCGTCCGGAAGAAGTCTCTTGCCTCGCGCCACTTGACCCTCGCCTAGCCTGCATGATTTTCGAAACTTCTCTTGCAAGCGCGGATACGCGCGTAACGGACAGTCTCGCGTGCAATCAAAGAATATACGCTATTGCTGCCGATGGAAGGGACAACGACTATGCAAATCACCTGCGGGAAACTGGTCATTTCTTGACAGTTTTCCCGGTCTGTTTCAGACTACGCCGCATGACCTGACGGCATTGTTAATGATTTTGGAACGTAGCGCATGCGAAATAAGATTCCTTGTTCCGCCGAGCGATTAAGCCTCCTGGATCCTCCGATGATCCAGGCCGTGGTTGATCGCAATGCCTTTCACATCGGCAATCAATATCTCTCTCAAAATCGTGTTCGGATCGTCGAGGCCGATGATGCCCAGATTTCGTCCGCCGTCATCGGGAATTCCGGACTTTACGAACAGACGATTCGACTCAAAGAGGGGCATCTCGTCTCAAAGTGCAGCTGCGCACTGCCGGAAGAGCCGATGTGTCGTCACTGTATTGCAGTCCTATTGGAATATCACCGATGGACACAGCCGCGGAATAGTCAGCAAAAGAAGGCGAAACAGGCTGCACCTCCACAGCCAGCACAAGCTCCCCTAAATCGAGACAGCACCCCTGTACCAAGTCCCGCTTCGACGACCGACCTGAAGCTGGGGGAGGTCATGGCATTCGTTGAATGGCTGCAATCTGGGATAAAGGCATTGGAATGTGGGCAGCCGTTACCTGACTCTTCAAAGCTCGGCGGGGATCTCGCTCCTTGGATTCAAGCCATTCGTGATCTGGAGGAACGCCGCCATGAAAGCGAAGAAATGCGGGTCAACCTGGAGTCCGACATGCGGGCCCGAGAAGCCTATGTCGGCCGATTAACACAACAACTGCAAGCTTCCATGGAGGAGATCAAGGCCGCCCAAACCAATTCTCAACAACTGCAGCAGGAACTGACTGCGTGCAAGGAGATGCTGGCAAAGGTTTCCGAGGTTGCCTCAGAAGTCGGGAGTTACGACAGTCAACTCACGTCTATCGCGAGTGAGATGATGTCAAGGGGGCCACAACTCAACAAACTTGCCCATTCTTTCAAAGAGGTCTCTGCGGCATTGAAAGCGCTTGCCAAGAAAGCTGCGGTTTCCTAGCCTATTCTGCTTAGTAGTTCCTGCCAGACCCATATGAGCATCAAAAACCATTGCGCCTGGCCTGGCAAATCCAGTACAATACACCCCTCTTTTTGTTTATTTGATCCGAGGAAGGGAGGGGTTGAGCTATGAAAAGGATTTGCACAGGGATTGTTGCGGTAGCGGGTACGGTTCTGCTGGCTAGCGTGTCCTACGTTCTAGCGAATGAGCCAAAGGGTGAGGGCCCGCCTGATTATAGCGGGATCTCGAGCATCTACTATGTATTGATCGGACTGATTCTGGCCTACGGCGTCTATGATTCATTCTTCAAAAAGCTCTAGCCTATAACTACTCATAACCGTTCGTTGTTCCCCCTCCCCCCATAGTACGAGGGAGGGGGAACAAGACGGGCCTGTGGAACTATCCACTCCTGTTCCATCGCTCGATGAACAGTCATGAGATAAGAGTCGCCTGAATACCCCCTTTAGCCTGACAGACTGTCCCATTGCTGGTGATCCTGGCAGGAGGAGATACATTCATCGACTGTCCGACCAATCGAGGGCGTCCCGCTCGGAGCGCCCTTGTTCGTTTCGGGAAGGGACCCTGACGCAAGGATTCCATCTCTGTTAGGGAAGTCCGTAGGGACTGCGCGATCAGCCATGCGAGCGTCAAACTGGGACTCCAATACACTGCATCGCGCAGACGATCGACGAGATCGCCGGGAAGGCTGACGGTTAGCCTGACCATTCGAGGGGGTTGTTGCTGTCCAGCCTCTTGGGATCTGGAAGACGGACTAGGGGCACCACAATGTTCATTCTTGATCGAGCCACTCAAAATGGCCTGATTGGTCAGCGACATTGTACACCTCCTTATATTTCGCCCTGAGCTGATATAGCCCCCGGACTAGGTTGATTCATACTTCAGGCGGCTCCTGTCAGATTGGAGGGCTGCGCCGCTGCTAAATGGCAGGACGCAGCCCCGATGGCGGAAGCGCATGGCGGCAGGAGGACTCCGGATGGGCATAATCCAGAGGTAGTCCCACCGGCATGAGAGGCATAANNTGGCTTAACGAGCAAGGAGGAAAGATGCGGCCACCGGATAGAAGCGTATCCGTTTTGGTACGTTCCTTATCCTGCAAGATACAGGCATGGAAGAAATACAGCAGATAGAAGCTGTGGGAAGCTGAAGATGGGAACCAGGTCTATTGGTGGAGATGTTTCATCGCAGCAGCACAGAGCAGGATAAAGATGCCGATCCAGAGTGCAGCTCGTTGAAAGGGGATTGCTTCATAGGACTCCCCTTCTTCTTCTTCTGCATCATCGGACTTGAATAGCACCGTGTAGAGGAACAGCGTGAGGAGACAAAGGGCGAGAAATAGCTTGATGAAAAAGACGGTCAGATATTTGGCATGGTTCTGAATCCCGCTGCCGGTTTGCAAGGTGATAGCCTGATTGACGTAGTGGAAATTGATACCACCGGTAAACAGCAGGACGATGAGCAGGGTGCCCGCGACTTTTCTGTAATGTAGATAGAACGCGTCGGTGATCGGCTTGATCTGCTCCCTGGAAACCGCCTTCCTCAGCCCAGGAGTCACGGCCATAACGAGGAATGCGAGTCCGCCGATCCAGATGACCGCCGACAATAAGTGAAGCCAATGATTGATGATTGGGATCAGTGTATTGAGATCTGTGACGATGCTTTGGAGGGAATCCATGAAGAGATGGCTAATGGTTGATGGTTGATGGTTAATGATGGGAATACCCCTGGTCCATGCTTGATCTGTTCATTGCCCATCAGCCATTTACCATGAACCATATTAGAATTTGAAGACCGGCGTGTCGTTGCCGAAGCGTTTCTTGCGGAGTTCTTCCATTAACTCAATGGTGATCAGCGGAATGTTATTCTCACGCGCATGCTTTTCAACGCCTTTTTTCACCATGGCGCGTAAAAAATAGGGAATCCGGTTGAGTCGTGTTTCCGAGTCCCCATCCCACGCCACGGGGCTTTCTTCCGGCGTATTAAATGCGACTTTGATCTTCTCACCGCCTTTTGGCGTGTAGAGACACCATTGATCTTCGTCCAGCCAGTCTCCGTGATCGACGTAGGGGCGCGCGCGGCAGCCGCCGCAGATGTCTGTGTATTCGCAATCGCCGCATTTACCCTTCAGGTGCGGGTAGCGGAAGGAATTAAACACATCGGACTTTTCCCACAGGTCGACGAAGCTGGTCTCGCGGATATTCCCGGCGGAAAGCGGCATATAGGGGCAAGGGGTCAGTTCACCGTTAGGAGTTACGCGCGCGTAGTTGGTACCGGCGAGGCAACCGCCCCCCATATAACCAGTCGCCTTGGTAATCGGAGAGTTCGGATCCTTCTCGTACGCGAGCCGCTTGAAATGCGGCGCACAACGGGCCCGGACGAGCATGCCCTTGTAATTATCCTGACAGTTGACCAGGTAGCCGAGCACTTCTTCATATTGGGCCGGAGTGATGTCGGTCAGTTCCTCGCCACGGCCTGTGCAGACCATAAAGAAGACATTGAGTACTTTGGCGCCAAGCTGATGCGCCCAATCGATCACCGAAGGCAGCTCCTGATAATTCATAGGCTGCGCGCTGAAGTGCACTTGGAAGGCCAATCCATTCCGCTTGCAGGCCTCAATGCCTGCGAGTGCGGCTTCCCATGCGCCGGGCACGCCTCGAAAGCGATTATGCTTCTGGGGATCGAGTGAATCGATACTGATGCCCATGCCCATCACGCCGATCGCGACCAGATCCTTCGCCGTCCGGTCGTCGATCAACATGCCATTGGTCCCGAACACCACCATGAAGCCGAGCTTCACGGCATGGCGCGCGATATCGAGGATGTCAGGACGGACAAGCGGTTCACCGCCCGTGATTACGAGGAGACAACCCTTGTTGACCACGGCAATCTGATCGATGAGCCGGTAGCACTCTTCGGTCGAGAGTTCATCGTCCCCGCCGGCTGATTTCGTCGTCGCGTCGAGATAACAATGGTCGCACTTGAGGTTGCAGCGCTTCGTGAGGTTCAGAGCGATGAGATAGGGTTTGAAGTCATCGACCGTCCGGCCGTCGTGCGGCGCAGGAACTGTGGATGGCGGAGTAAAGAATTGCGATACCTGTTGTTGAATGCTCCCGAACGCACCCGCAATGGAAGGGATATTCAAAACCGGCAGTGATTTACCCATAGTCTAGAAGAAATGTGGAGTTAGAAATTAGGAATGGTGAATGTGTGATGCGGGGGAATTGGCTGTTCGGTCAATTCCACATTCCACATTCATAATTCAAAATTGCAAAGCTAGGATTTCGCTTTGCCCGTCAGGTTCGCAATCATATCCTTCAGGTTGCCGGTCTTCATGGCTTCCGCCATGTAGTCCTTGGCCTGCTCGATGCCCTCGTGAGCCACTTCAGCTGTAATAACTATGGCGCCGATCTTATCGGCATGTTTTTCGATGAGGGCACGTGTACAGTCGCGCATAAACCCTTCAGGAGCCCGTTCGAGCCGTGATTGCGCCTCCGGCATCCAGGTATAGGGAGAAGCAGGGACAGGTTCCACCGCATGGCCATTCCCATTCCCCTGACCATGCTCGCGAGCGGCAATCGCGTCATTGACGCCATTTGTCGCAGCAGCCACAGTAGCCTGAGCTTCGGTCGAGGCGCCGGTTCCCTTATTGGCAAAGATGGGGGTGTAGTCTTCTGAAGCTGCTTCCCGAATCATGGGTGCGGCATATTCCAGCGTGATCGTGGTCATGCCGAGCTTCCGGGCGGTTTTCTCAATTTTGGCCTTGGCGCGTCTACGTTGGAAGCCGGCTGGGATCGCGCGGATTCCCTCTTTGGCATCTTTCGTCCACTGCATGGGGACGTCATCGTAGGCCAGGTCGGTTTCGAGAACCCCTTCAACATGCGCCGCCGCTTCAAAAAGTTGCTTGTCGACCAGTTTGAAGCGATCGCCTCCGGCAGCGCAGACCGGGCACTTCACAGGCGTCTCGCCCTTGCCAATGTAGCCGCAGCCGTCGCAGACAAAGTAATTCTGATTCATCCGATCCAAATAGGCTTGGGTGCCGGCACTCACTTTTGGTTTTTCTTCCACGACCTCGGTCATCATGCCACTGAGCGTCGAGCCCATGAGATCCTTCATTACGGATTCGTCAGCCTGCATCTTGTCACGGTCTATGCCCGCGGCATCCAGGCTGCCACCCAATGCGCGCATGGCGTCCATCGCGCCCTTGGGCAAAATGTGCCCTATGGCCGCATCGACCACCGTGTTGCTGATGATAGTGTGGCCCTTTTCGATGGCGTAGCGGTGAATCGCGGTCTTGGCGACGCCTCTGGCAAATACGGGAATCTTTTCCATCCGGCGGAGGGCTTCTTCAGTCCAGGCGATCGTGTATTCCGCCAGCGTATCGATCGGCGGCACGTACTTCCGGTTCGAAACCAGGATATTACAGGGCGCGGACCGCAAGAGATTCTCCGTGTTGCTGCCGATGTCCATATCCTCGTCGCTGTGCACACCGATCCGTCCGACGATCAGCAATGCCGGGATATCCTTGCGCACATATTGAATGATCTTCTCAAAGGCCTTACCGTCCAGCAGGGTGGTTTTGACGTCGGTTTGCTCGGCCTGAGCGATTTCGCGGCAGATGTCGAGGTGCGACTGGTAGATCTTCGCAAGTCCGCTATCGATGATTTCTTCGTGCAGTTTTTCCTGCTCCTTGAAGCGGAACACCTTGCCGGCTTCCTCGTTGAGAACACCCGAGATACTGTGAAAGGCAGCATAGTGGAAATAGGGATCGAAGGCTGAAATGGCTTCGACCGGCATGTTGAACGCCTTGCCCAGCGCCAGGCCGGTCATGAGTCCGCCGAAGGAATAGGGGCTGCCATCCACGGCAACTACGATTCTTCCGCCGGTCATCGGCTGGATTTGCTTGATGATCAGCATGTCTGAGTTCCGTACGCGACGAAGCACCCGCTCGGTATTGCTGCCGATCACGCTATCCTTCACCGCACCGACGCCCAAAGCGCCCATGATGACCAGGTCGTAGCCATTGGTATTGATGTCTTCGGCCAATACCTTCCAATTCCGGCCCTCAAGCGAGCGACGCTCGATCGGCAGGTTATTTTCAGCGCATTTCTTATCGACATAGTCGAGGTAGGAGTCGGTAATGATCTGGAGGCCACGGGTGATCAGCGAATCGTGGATTTGGCGCTGCCGGTCGAGTTCTTTTTCATCATGGTACTCTTCGGGCAACCCCGCCTCCATCTGTTTGAAACGCTTGTCATGCATTTTGGCTGCATAGACGTGGCTGCCCACGATCTTCGAGCCGAAGGCTTTGGC
>CXWL01002292.1_pt1 | contig 10666 bp, 9 predicted proteins | sample 590931 | NCBI WGS metagenome assembly CXWL01 (sample SAMEA3498368, study PRJEB10139) | groundwater metagenome | biome: water well; material: biofilm material | place: Germany | collected 2015-04-27 | reverse complement strand
TATCGCTTCAAATGACGCCGACGGCGTCACCCTGAGCTTGTTTCAGGGTCAAGATCACAATGTATTGGATCGGGACGGTGTCTATGGATGCCGAATCAAGTTCAGCATGACGGATGTGCCCTCCATCATCCTTGCCTCCGCAAGCCCGCGACGCGTGGAACTGCTTGCGCGGCTTGGTGTCGTGGCGGACAGGATTGATCCTGCTGACATAAATGAAACGCCTTCGAAGGCCGAAATGCCGCACCTCTATGCCAGGCGCATGGCGGCCGAAAAGGCTGAAGCTGTCGCCGCGCGCCATGCGGGCGGCATTGTCCTTGCCGCTGATACGGTGGTAGCCGCTGGCCGCCGCATCCTCCCCAAGACCGAAACCGAAGCCGAGGCACACATGTGTCTCGAATTGCTTTCCGGCCGTCGCCACCGCGTCCTGAGTGCAGTCACACTGATCGACCGGCAAGGACATGCTCATCACAGGCTTTCGGCCAGCATCCTGACCTTCAAGCGCTTGGGCGCGGACGAAATCGCATCCTATATTGCGAGCGGCGAATGGCACGGCAAGGCGGGAGGTTATGCGATCCAGGGCCATGCCGAGGCATTTGTCCGTCATCTCGCTGGCTCGCATAGCGGCGTGATGGGGTTACCGCTCTATGAAACGCGTGCGCTGTTGATTGCGGCGGGGGTGAAACTTGGCTGAGTGGCTCTACGAAGCCGGGATCGGTGAGGCGCGCGCGGCTCTGGTCGAAGGCGGGCAGATCATCGAAGCCGTGATCGAACGCGAAGGCAGCGGGCCGCGCGCTGGTACGGTCGCCTCCGGGCGGCTGATCGAAGTAATCGTGCCGCGCTTCAGCGGTCGTGTGACCCTTGAAGGCGGCGGGGACGTGCTGCTCGACGGCATTCCGCCAGCCTTGAGCGAAGGCCGCAGCTTGTTCGTTCGCATCGTCAGGGAAGCCATTCCCGAACCCGGCCGCAACAAGCTGCCTAAGGCGATTGCGGCATTGGACGAGACCGCCCCGCAGCCCGGCCCCGACCTGTTGGCGCGCATTTCGGCCAGCGGGTACGTGGTTCGCCAGTGCCAGCCGCATGAACCCGATGCGCTGGAGGAGGCGGGCTGGTCCGAAGCTCTCGACGAAGCTGAGACCGGAGAGATTGGCTTTCCCGGTGGCGTGCTGCGTCTGTCGGTCACGCCCGCCATGACGCTGTTCGATGTCGATGGGAGCCTGCCCGCCGCCCAGCTTGCCATTGCCGCCGCAACAGCCGTTGGCGCGGCAATCCAGCGGCACGGGATTGGCGGTTCTATCGGCGTCGATTTCCCGACCATGCCCGACAAGGCCGCCCGCAAGGCCGTAGCGGACGCCTTTGACGCGGCGCTTCCCCTGCCGTTCGAGCGCACGGCGATCAACGGCTTCGGCTTCTTGCAGATCGTGCGCCGCCGCACGCGCGCCTCGCTTCCCGAAATCCTGCGCGAAGATCCGGTTGGCGCAGCCCTGCGCGCTGCGCTCCGCCGCATCGAACGCGAAGTTTCAGCCAGCCCGCAAGGCCTCTCGCTTGCCCCTGCACTTCGCACGAGGCTCGCCGCGCAACCCGGCTGGTTGGCAGAGCTTGAGCGGCGGACGGGCCGGATGATCGAGGCGGACCTCCCCCCATCCTGACTATCGGCAGGCGAATCAGGCGATCGACACTGTATTTGTCCCCTTGGCCTTCTTCCGCCGCGCAGCGAGTTTCACGATCACGGCGGCGAACAGGATTGCGACCGGAAGCAAGTACCAGTTGCTCCCCGGGATACGTTTCCCGTTGGTGAAGAAAAAGAAGATGCAGATCGTCCAGGTGCCAATGATATGGATACGCTGCCAGAGTTTAGGCCCCAACCATGCCACCATCCTGTCGAACGATGTCGCGGCGAGCAGCCCAATGAAAACATAGCCGATGCTCCCGGTGATGATCGAGCCCTTGTTGGAAAGCGTCGCGAAGGTCGTCGGATCGGTCCGTGCGAACGTGATGATCGCGGCAAGGTGGATGGCGTGCGACATCGCAAAAGACAGGCCGAGATAGCGCCGGTTCCGCCGCAGCCAGCGTGTCACGTTGTCTGGCCAGAGCGCAAGGAGCGAAGAGGCAAGGAAGGCGGAGAGAAACAGCGCAAGCGACGTACGGGCGGTTGCGCGGATCACCATCCGATAGCCCTCGGTGCCCCAACCCAAAGTTCCGAGAAACAGCAATGCCATGGCAGCCAGCGCCAGGGTCATTACCCAGAACACGCGCCATCCTTCGAAACGACCTGTCTTGATCATGGCCCAATCTCCTCGATATTTTATACATCGTATAGCTAGGCATAACATCACGAGGTGTCAAGCCTTGACCCATAGCAACGCGAGGTATAGAAAAGCGGCCATGAATCCGGAAATGCTCAAGGGCCATCTCGACAATATCCTGCTTGCAGCGCTCGAGCCGGGGCCTGCGCATGGCTATGCGATCATCGAGGCGATCCGGCAGCGCAGCGAAGGCAGTTTCGACCTGCCCGAAGGAACAATCTACCCGGCCCTTCACCGGCTCGAGGTTGCCGGACTGCTCAAAAGCCGCTGGACCGATCCGCCGACCGGTCGCAAGCGTCGCGTCTATGAACTGACGCGCAACGGCACCGAAGCGCTTGCGGCGCGCCGCGACGGATGGTCGCGTTTTTCCGGGGCCGTCAACGCCTTGCTGGAGGGCGGCGCATGCCCAGCCTGACCGATGCCTATCTGGCCGAATTCGACCGCGCACTTGGCTTCGATCGCAGGCTCGCCCGCAGGGTTCATGATGAGATTGAAGCGCATCTGTGCGATGCCGTTGCCGATGATACGGACGACGAAGGCGCGGAACGTCGCGCCATTGCAAGGTTTGGCAATCCGCAGGTTCTGGCGCGCGACTATGCGCAGGCGGCGCTCCCTGCCCGCCTGCGAATGACATGGGCAGTCGCGATCACGATGGCGCTGGCAACATTTGCCTTGATGCGCCTCCGCTCGACGGTGCTGGCGCTTCCGGGGATGGAAGCCGGATCGAACATGCTGCTGGCGGTTGTCGATCGGGCGGCCTTCGGAGCCGGAATTTTCTTCAGTCTTTACGCTTGGCACCGTGCGCGATCGGCATTTGGCACTGTTGGTGCTGAGCGAATGCTGTCTCCCCTCTCGGGGGCGGCTGCGGCGTTTTTGCTATCGGTCTTCGCCAGCGTTTCGCGCGCCACCATGGCGACAGGAGGCGATCCGTTGATCTGGATTACGGGCAGTCTTGAAATGCTGCTGATCGGATCGGTCGGGATTCAGTTGCGGCTTCTTCATCGCCATGTTGGGCTCGCCAGCACCCCGGCCTGAGCAACCCGTTTTCCTGGCCATTGGATTTTGCGAACCCATTGCGCTATTTTTCTCCCAAGAGGCAGATTGCATCTGCCCATCATTGGCTGACGCCGCCGCAATCACTGCGGCCAAAGACTGAAACTTTGCACCGATGCCCTTGATGCACCGTGCGCTTTTCTTTGCGTTAGGACCAATGAAATGACTCAAGACCTTGACGGGCCCGCGAACTGGTACGAGGATTTTTCCGTGAACCCGCCAACCGCTTCCGGGAACGCGTTGTGCCATACGATAGAGTTGGAGGCGCCCAGCTCTAGCGCTAGGGGAGCGCTATGACAAAAACCGCAACTTGCCCCTTGTGCGGCAAGCCGACCGCGCCCGATGCCCGGGTAGCTCAGTTGGTAGAGCATGCGACTGAAAATCGCAGTGTCGGTGGTTCGATCCCGCCCCCAGCACCACTCAGCACCTCAACGGTTGTAGCGCGCTAGACTGTTGCAGACAGGGCATTCAGGCTGCAAGTCGGGAAAGTCGGGCTGGTTCATCGGCCTTAGCTTCGACCTCGCTCACGGATACAGGGCGACCGATGTGCCAACCCTGGATCGTATCGCATCCAAACTCGCGGAGTTTTCCAAAACAGGCTTCGTCTTCGACTCCCTCGGCGACGACGGAGAAACCGAGTTCGTGAGCCAGTTCAATGGTCGAGCGCACCAGAATCTGGTCGTTCGCTTCGTCGAGCATCCGCGTGACAAAGCTCTTGTCGATCTTGATTTCGTCGGCAGGAAATTTCTTGAGATAGCTCAAGGTGGACTGGCCCGTGCCATAATCGTCGATCGAAACCCGCACGCCCATCTTACGCAATTGCTTGAGTACGTCGATCATCCGGGCATCGTCGAGGACGATGGCTGATTCGGTGATTTCGACAATCATCCTGTGGGCGATCGGGCCCAGCTTCGCTACGCGCTCGATAACCCCCGCCGCAAACGTGGCATCGTTGAAGAGTGGCGCCGATATGTTCATCGCGATACGAATGTCGCGCCCTTGCCGATCCCATTTGTTGGCGAGGTCCGTACATTGCGCAATGATATGCAACGTGAGTTCGGCCATCCGCTCATTCTGTTCGAGCATCGGAATGAACTCGTCAGGCGGGATGGGGCCCAGAATCGGATGTTGCCAGCGTAGCAGTGCCTCGACGCCATCGATCCGGTCCTTGGCGATCGACCATTGTGGCTGGAACAGCAAATAGATGTCGCGTTGCGAAATAGCATCGTCGAGGTCGGCAAGAAGTCGCTGTTCGCGGCCCGTGCTGTCTGCCATCTCGGCACCATAAACGAGCCAGCGGCAGCCATGCCCGGCCGCCTGACTCGCGGCAAGGCTTGCCTGAATGACTTCGGCGCCATCGCTGCACTTTCCCGTCGGCGCAATACCGAACACTGGTGCTGCAATGAAGCGTTGTGCGCCTAGCGAGATCTTTGACGTAAAAAGCGCGGCCAGGCCGTGCAGCATTTCCGTAAGCTGTATGAGATCGCCCCCGGGCATCCACCATGCAAGACGTCCATCGCCGAGGCTGTAAATGGCGTGGCAGCCCGTCCCCATGACGATGCGGTCGGAAATCTGGCCAACCAGGATCTTTCGCTGGTCATCGCTGACGATGGCCGCAATCTCGCTATGGTTCCTGACCTTCATGACGATCAGGAAGCCGTTATCGCACCGGGAAAGCGCGCGACGCAGCGACCGGTCATTCGGCAAGCCCGTCTCGGTGTCGATCAGGCGCAAAGTGTTGAACCTGCCAACTACGTCGCCGAGGATGAGGAGGCCGAGACTGGCCATCGTCGCGCCGAGCGCGCTCGCCACACTCAACGTCGCCAAACCTGTTAGCTCCACGGCAAGCGGAAGGGCGAGAATGAGCATGATGAGAGGAAGGCCCACCGCAACGTGCAGGGCGCGCCGGGAAGCGCGCAGCATTGCTACGATGCCAACCGCAGCGACCAGCAGCGCAGGCCAGCTGCCAAGCGAAGTTGGGGCCAGCCCCTGGATGAGCGTTTCGGCGGCAAGCGCCTGAATGACGACACCGGGCTGCATGCCGTGCTTCGGCATTGCGTAGCGATCCCCAAGCTCAATGGCGGTAGCACCGATCAGCAGCGTTTTGCCGGAGAGTTCGCGTTGTTCGACCTTTCCCGAGATGATGTCTATGGCCCTGTGCCGGGGAAGCGTCGCCGGATCGATCGCCGTGGTGATCGCGAACTTTCCTTCGGCCTTTCCTCGTACACCCGCTAGCATCGCCGCCATGGACGGGCGGGGAATACCGCCCGTCACTGTTCCAAAGCTGTAGTTGTGTATGGTTCCGTCCCGGTCTGGATGGACGTTGACCGAGGCAAGGAACGCGTTTTCCCGCAATGGCGCGATCGGCAGGTTCTCAACGAACGTGCGGCTGCCCGTATCCGAAAGTTGCCTGAAGGTCGGCAGGATGACGCCACCGCCGGCACGTTGCAGAGCGCGCGCAAAGCGAAGATCTTCTGCCGGATCGGAGCGCGCGGAAAAATCGACGTCGAAAGCGATGGTTTTCGCGCCGGCGGCCTTCAGCCGATCGACAAGCAGCGCGTGGACGCTTCGTTTCCACGGCCAACTCTCCATCGCGCGAATGCTCGCCGCGTCGATTTCCACGATGTGCAGTGTACCGGAAGCCGGCCGCTCCAGGACGCGTTCGCGCATCACACGGAGTTGTTCGTCCAGAACCGTCGATGAGTCCGTGACAGAAAGCAGGATGGCGACTGCAGCCGCAAGCACTAGGACGGCGACCGAAAGCAGGTGCGACGCGGCATGTTGCGACCAGCGCAATAGCCTGGCCCTCAACGCCTGTGCTTCAGATCCTCTTGGTTGTGACGATTGCACATACTGTTCCCGAGATTGATGCCGCCATACATCTAGGAACAATCTCCCAAGATCGTGTTAAAATTGGAAATTCGGTTCGCGGGAACGGGTTAGCGGCCGATCACAGATTGCGACCTGTGTGAGAGTTCGCGTTGCCGGCCGCATTTGTGTTGCCGCTGCCATTGCCGCCGACATTCGAACCGGCATTGCCCCCAACGTTTGCGTTGACATCGCCATTGGCATTTATACCAAGGTTGCCGTCCCGGCTGCCTGATACGTTTGTGTTTGCGTTGCCGCCAGTAACGGTGTTGCTATTCGAGCTGCCATTGTTGCCATTGTTGGCATTCGCATTGCCGACATTGACATTGGATCCCGAATTGCCGTTGCCCGCGTTCACGTTGGCGCCAGTGGTTGTGTTACCGCCGCCATTGGAGTTGCCATTTACGTTGGCGGTACCATCGGCAGCGGCATTGATACCCAAGTTTCCGTCCCGGCTGCCGAGCACGTTCGAATTCGAATTGCCCCCGGCATTGACATTGTTTGCACTCGGCGCGACCGTTGACTCGGTCGTGCCCACGGGTGCAATCCCCGGATTGTCAACTGAGGTGGTGGTTGGCGCGGCACTCCGGCTATTGGCGATGACTCCAGCCACCAGTGTGGAATCTCCACTTACCAACCCCCCGGACAGCGAGTCCAGCCGCACCGTTCCTTCGCCAACTGGCTCGGAAATCTTGCCCTCGAAGGCGGTGCGCACTGTGTCGCTAGTAGGCGCGGCCGACGTTTTGCTGTCGCCCATGGCCTTGGCACCACCGGGCGCTCCGACAGCAATCGTTGTCGCGCCTTGAACAGTCAGGCGATAGGGCGTCATGGCGTTGACCACCCCGATTTCGCCGGGAGCAACAAGGTGCACTGCACCGCCGTCATTGGCCGATACTTGCACCAGACCCTCTGTTACCTGAACCGATGCGCCGCTGTTGGTTACCGTCACGCTGAAGGTTGTGCCCTTTACCACGGCCGCGAGATAAGGCGTTGCAACCTCGAAGTGCGGTGTCGCCATCTTCTTGATCTTGAACAGGGAGTTGCCGAGCGACATGATGATCTGTGTCATCTTGCCCGGTGCGGGGTCGGCAATAACGATGCGGCTATTGGATGACACGACGAGAAATTCCTCCCCGCGCACAAGCACCGCCCGACCGTTTTTGCCGGTTGAAACAGAGTCGCCGCCATTGACCATGCCGCCGCGCACGGCAGCGGCTTGCAGTCCAGCGCGCATGACGACAACCGATCCGCTCGTTTCCGAAACAGTCCATTTTGGAATTTCTGCAAGAGCCGATGTGCTAAAGAGCATCGTTGTCAAGGTTAGTGCTATCTTAAGCATGATATTATGTGCCCAATCCAAACAATATCTCGATCAAATCCTACCTATATTTGAAGTGAATATATAAATATTGAACACTCATGGTTAATTATCGGAAATCTGGATATCGCCGAGTTAATCAAATCGTGAGAAATTTCTGGGATTAGCGCGGCTGGTTCAACGTGAGTCTTCTGCATGGCGCGACCGAGTGTATTGTTGGTTTTAGCCCTGATTCCTGCATATCCGGTTCAGGCGGCGGAATCGGCTCCCGACGCCGCGCCCGGCCTTTTGGGCCGCGACGTCGCGTTGCCGCGCGAACACCCAAACCCCGACCGAAAGATCGCGCCGACAACGGTCGAGCCGGGGCTGGACGCTAACGTGCAGCCGCTCGACGTCAGTGAGATCCAGATTGGCGCTGTACATGTGGTCGGTGCGACGCATCTGGAGCCCGGCGCTTTCGCTGACATTGTTGAGCGCCATATCGGGCTCACTACCGACGCGAATGGCCTTCAAGCTCTTGCTCGGGCGATTGCGGAACGGGCGCGGGAGCGTGGCTACATCTTCTCGAGCGCCGCGGTTCCCAAACAGGACGTCAATATCGGGATCATCCGCGTCGATCTCGATGAGGGCGCGGTGGACGAGGTGCAGATAAGTGGATCGAACAACGGGCATCTGCGGCGCGTTCTTGATGACTTGTTGGGCAAGGCTGTTCCGCGCGCCAGGGTTGAGCGTCAATTGCTGCTTGCGGGGGATATTCCCGGCATAACAATCCTCAGTACGCGCTACGCCCGCGAAAATGGGCGCGGCGTGTTGTTCGTTCAGGCGAAGGAGCGGCGGGCGCGAGGCTCTGCATTCATCGACAATGCGGGCAGCCCCGATTTCGGCCCTGTTCGCGCGCGTCTTGAGTTTGAGCTGAACGGTTTGCTCGATTCCGATGACCGGCTCAGCATTTCGGTCGTCGCGACTCCGGCGCAACCGCGTGAGCTGACTTTTGTCGCAACACGTTATTCGAACATCATCGCCGCAAACGGCACCCAGATTGCGATCTCGGCCGCTGCGGGTCGGACGCACGCGACCGATAAGGCGGCGGCCTTCGAAGCGGTCGGCCACAGCCGCTACCTCGCAGCATCAATCAGCACACCCCTGATCCGTTCAAACGACGCAAATATCTGGCTTTCGGGCGAGATTGCCTATCTGACCGTAGATCAGGACTTTATGACGCTCGCCTTCCAGCGCGACGACATCGTGACGGTTACACTTTCCGGTTCGGGAAGTATCCGGATGGCGGGCGGTCGGCTGCATGCAGGTTTGGATTTCACGCGAGGATTGGGCATATTGGGCGCAACAAGCTCGGGTGATCCGTTTGCCTCGCGCGCCGATGGCTCCGGCGAATTCACGAAAGCCCAGGCCTGGCTCAACTGGTCCGGAAAATTGGCCGGCGGATTGACCCTTCGGATTGCGGCGCTGGGGCAGATTGCGTCTCGCCCGCTTTTGGGCGCGCAGGAAATCGGACTCGGAGGCCCCGGTTTCGGCCGCGCTTTCGATTTTTCGGAACGCTTTGGCGATCAGGGCGTGATGGCGCTGGTCGAATTGCGACGCCGGTTTGATGCCCCGCTACACGGCATTGACTGGGCGCAACCCTATGTCTTTGTTGATGGCGGTTACATTGACAACCTGGGGGGCGGTTTTGGCGGCGGGACACTGGTTTCGGCTGGAAGCGGCCTGCGCGCCGGGATCGGCAAGGCGGAAATGGGGTTCGAACTGGCGCTGCCAGTCCAGACCGGCCCCTCCGGCACCGGCTACAAGTCGCCAGAAGTCAATTTCTCGGTCGGCTACCGGTTCTGACTTCTATCCTTCTGGTCGGACACCGGCCGCGCGGCACAGCCGGTCATTGATCGCAACGCCGAGTCCTGTTTCGGGAATGGGTGCGATTGCAATGTGCGTTGGCGCGGACGCATCGGCGTCATGTAGCGCGCCGAACAGGTTGGCAGCGGCTTCGGCCAGGTCGCCGGATGCGCTCAGCGTCGCATTGCCGGTAACAGCGCCAAATCCGATAAGCCATTCATTGGCTTCTGCTATGGTCGCGCGAAGGCGAAGTGGCTTGGCCGGGGCATAGTGGCTGGCAAGCTGGCCGGGCGCTTCGACGGGGCCGCCTCGTGCCGGTGAAAGGCCAAGATCAATCGGGCCGGGGCGGAGCAGGCGCAGAACGCCGTCAGCGTCCACCGCGACGATTGTCGATTCCAGGCCGATACTGGTTGCTCCTGCATCGATAACCAGCGGGATGCGCCCCTTCAGGCTTTTGAGGGCATGGGCCGCGCGGGTCGGGCTTACGCTGCCGCTCGCATTGGCGGACGGGGCGGCAAGCGGCTTTCCGCAGGCTACGAGCAGATCGCGCATTGCAGGGTGCGCGGGAACCCGGATTGCGATTGTAGAAAGTCCGGCCGTTACAAGACTGGCAATACCGCCATCGGGCCTGAGCGGAAGTACGAGAGTGAGTGGCCCCGGCCAATATGTGACCGCAAGCGCGCGGGCTTTGTCGTTGAACACAGCGATCCGTTCGGCCGCCGCAAGGTCTGGAACATGGACGATCAGCGGGTTGAAGCTCGGGCGACCCTTGGCGGCATAGATCCCTGCAACCGCCGCGCCATTGGTCGCGTCCGCCGCCAGCCCGTAAACTGTCTCGGTCGGTACGGCGACGCATTGTCCATCGGCAATCAGCCGCGCCGCCTCGGCAATCGCGGGCGCGCCATAAGGCTGGACAAGTGTCTCGAAAGGCGGTTTGACCGTCATCACGCGGCGGCGCTAATGCGCTGCATCCAATCACGCAAGCCGGTGGTATCCTGCTCATGACCTACACGCCCCCCATTGCTGAACAACGTTTCGTCCTCGAAACAGTTGCAGGATTGCCCGAACTCGCCGCGCATGATGCGTTTTCGGAAGCCTCGCCCGACATGGTCGATGCGATCCTCGAAGGCGCCGGCGCGTTTGCTGCGGGAGAATGGGCCCCGCTCAACCGCGTCGGCGATACCGTCAATCCCAAATGGGCCGACGGCAAGGTGACGATGCCTCCCGGTTTCCGGGAAGCTTACCGCGCCTATGTCGAAGGCGGCTGGGGCACGATCGA
>CXWL01115370.1_pt1 | contig 10667 bp, 9 predicted proteins | sample 590931 | NCBI WGS metagenome assembly CXWL01 (sample SAMEA3498368, study PRJEB10139) | groundwater metagenome | biome: water well; material: biofilm material | place: Germany | collected 2015-04-27 | reverse complement strand
TCGGCCACCTTCGGCATCCAGACCGCGATGGCGGCGGTGCAAAGCGGCCAGGCGCGCGCGGTGCTGGTGCTCAATCCGGAGATCACCAGCGGCCACCTGAACTTCCGCGACCGCGACAGCCATTTCATTTTCGGCGACGCCTGCACGGCGATGGTGATCGAAGGCGCCGACGAGGCGGTTGGCGCGCACCAGTTCGAGATCCTCGAATCGAAACTGAAGACCAAATTTTCCAACAACATCCGCAACAACTTCGGCTTCATGAACCGCTTCGACGAAGCGGGCGTGGGGCAGCCGGACAAACTGTTCCGCCAGCAGGGGCGCAAGGTGTTCAAGGAAGTGTGTCCGATGGCGGCCGAGATGATCAAGGACACGGTGAGCGCGGCCGGGCTCGAGATCGCGCAGGTATCGCGCTACTGGCTGCACCAGGCCAACCTGAACATGAACCTGCTGATTGCGCGCCTGCTGCTGGGGCGCGACGCCGAGCCGAACGAGGCGCCGGTGATTCTCGATACCTATGCCAACACCTCGTCGGCCGGCTCGATCATCGCCTTCCACAAGTACCAGGACGACATGGCGGCCGGCGCCCTGGGCGTGATCTGCTCGTTCGGCGCCGGCTACTCGATCGGCTGCGTGCTAGTCCGCAAGAAATAATTCCTGCAAACCGGGTCAGACCCGTTTTTTTTGTCGGTCTGCCGCAAGAAATGGTCCTTAAAAAACGGGTCAGACCCGGTTTTTCTTCGGTCGTTCGCAAAAAATGATAGTTAAAAAACGGGTCTGACCCGGTTTTTCGTTAGAGGCGCGCCGCCAGTTCGGCGCCTTCCTTTATCGCGCGCTTGGCATCGAGTTCAGCCGCAAGCGCGGCGCCGCCGATTTTGTGGAAGCGTGCACCGCCACTCTCCCCTTCCGCCGGCATCAGCTCGGTCAGGCTGTCCTGCCCCGCACAAATCACCACGTTGTCCACCTCGATCAGGCGCTGCTCGCCACCCACCGTAATGTGCAATCCCTGGTCGTCGATCCGGTCGTACTGAACCCCGGCCATCATCACCACGCCATTGCGAACCAGGGTCGCGCGATGCACCCAGCCCGAGGTCTTGCCCAGGCCCGCGCCCAGCTTCGATGTCTTGCGCTGCATGAGGTAGATCTGCCGCACCGGCTGCGCGGCCTGCGGCGCCGCCAGCCCGCCGCTGGTGGTCGCCGCCAGGTCGACGCCCCACTCCCTCGCCCACTCGGCCACCGGCGCCGGCAAGGGATGCGCTGGATCGTGCAGCAGGTATTCGCCGACGTCGAAACCGATCCCGCCCGCGCCGATGATCGCAACCCGCTTGCCGACCGGCGCCTTGTCCCGCAACACGTCGACGTACGACAGCACCTTCGGATGCCTGATCCCGTCGATCGGCGGCATGCGCACCCTGATCCCGGTCGCGACGATCACGTCGTCGAAGCCGCCCGCCAGCAACTGCTCGCGCGTTACGCGCTGCCCCAGCACCACCTTCACCCCGGTCAGTTCGAGCTTGCGGCGGAAGTAGCGGATGGTTTCGCTGAACTCCTCCTTGCCGGGAATCTGCATCGCGATCTTGAATTGTCCGCCGATGCTGTCGCTGCCGTCGAACAGCGTGACGTCGTGCCCGCATTCGGCCGCCACCGTCGCCGCCGACAGGCCGGCTGGTCCGGCGCCCACCACCGCGACTTTCTTGGCCGCGCGCGCCTTCGCGTACACCAGCTCAGTCTCGTGGCAGGCGCGCGGATTGACCAGGCAGCTGGCGCGCCGGTTGGCGAAGGTGTGGTCGAGGCAGGCCTGGTTGCAGCCGATGCAGGTGTTGATTTCGTCCGCGCGCCCGCTCGCGGCCTTGGCCACGAACTGCGGATCGGCCAGGAACGGCCGCGCCATCGACACCATGTCGGCGTCGCCGCGCGCCAGGATGCTCTCCGCCTCGGCCGGCATGTTGATGCGGTTCGATGCGACCACCGGAATCGTCACTTCGCGCCGCAGCCGCCCGGCCACGCTGGCAAACGCCGCGCGCGGCACCGAGGTGACGATGGTCGGCACCCGCGCCTCGTGCCAGCCGAAGCCGGTGTTCAGAATCGTCACCCCGGCCCGCTCGAGCGCCTGCGCCACCGCGACCACTTCGTCCCAGGTATTGCCGCCGTCGACCAGGTCGAGCAGCGAATGGCGGTACATGATGATGAAATCGGGGCCGACCTTTGCGCGAATGCGCTTGACGATTTCCACCGGCAGCCGCATGCGGTTTTCGATGCTGCCGCCCCACTGGTCGGTACGCCGGTTGGTGCGCGCGCACAGGAACTGGTTGAGCAGGTAGCCTTCGCTGCCCATCACTTCCACGCCGTCGTAGCCGGCCAGCTTCGCCAGCCGCGCGCAGCGTGCATAGGCCGCGATGGTCTTCTCGATCCCGCGTTCGGTCAGCGCGCGCGGCTTGAACGGCGAGATCGGCGACTTCACGCCGGACGCGGATACCACCAGCGGCTGATAGCCATAGCGCCCCGCATGCAGGATCTGCATCAGGATCTTGCCGCCCTCCTCGTGCACCGCGCTCGTCACGCGGCGGTGATTGAGCACGTCGCCAACGAAGTTCAGGGTGCCGCCGAACGGCAGCAGCCAGCCCTGCCGGTTGGGCGAGATGCCGCCGGTGACGATCAGCCCGACCCCGCCGCGCGCCCGCTCGCGATAGAACTCGGCCAGCTTGCCATAGTGGTAGAAGCGGTCTTCCAGCCCGGTGTGCATGGAGCCCATGATCACGCGATTGCGCAGGGTGGTGAAGCCGAGGTCCAGCGGGGCAAGCAGGTGCGGGTAGGTGGCGGTCATTGGCGGGTCAGGGTGAACGATAAGCAGCGCGACTGCGCGGCACCTCGCATTACAACCGACTTCTGTAGATTCGGGCCTCTAAAATGTATCAAGCCGGCAAGGCCGCGCACGCTTGGGCACGCGCTTGTCAGGCGGAATGCTTTCCCGTAGGCTGAGCTCATGGCCGTCCAACTCTTCCTGTTCCTGCTGCTCGCCTGCGCCTTGCCCGCGAAGGGGCAAGGGCCCGCGCTCGACGTCAGCGTCCAGCGCATCAGGACCGAGGCCGGCAACGTGTACGAGGTCAACGCGCGCGGCGAGGCCGCGGCGGCGCCGGCTGCGGTCTGGCGCATCCTGACCGACTACGAACGCATGCCCGAATTCGTGCCCGACCTGCGCCAGGCGCGCGTGCTCGCGCGCAGCGGCGACCAGGCGGTGCTCGAGCAGTTCGGGGTGGCGCACTTCCTGTTCTTCCGGCGCGATATCCACCTGGTCGTGCAGGTCCGGGAACAGCCGATCTCGCAGATCGACATCAGCCTGATCGGCGGCGACATGAAGGTCTACAACTGCAGGTGGCAGCTGGTTCCCATCCCCGAAACGGGCGGCACGCGGGTAATCTTCAGCAGCACGGTGGCGCCGAAGTTTTACGTGCCGGGGATGCTGGGATCGAACCTGATCCGCTCGGACATCGAAAGAATGATGGCGGCCGTGATGGCGCGGCTGGACCGCTCCGGCTAGGGTGGTGTTGCGCTCTTGGGGCAACAAGAACGCAGCACTACACTAAGCCGCGTAGCTCTCGCGGTCGCGCAGTTCGGCGAAGGTTTCAATGCTGCCGATCTTGACCGTCAGCGGATTCATCCTGGACTGCGGCGTCATCGGGCGCCAGGCGAACAGCCACTCGTGTTCGTGCGCCTCGGCGGTGGTCTTGGTGAACGCGGCGCCGAGCGCGGCGCGCACGCCGTATTCGACCGCGCCGTCGATCCCGGCCCAGGTGGGCAAGGTGCGCTGCACCGCGCGGTGCAGGCGTTCGCCGAATTCTTCGGTGTTATGGATGATCAGGCAGCTGTCGGCCGGCGCCAGCGAATCGAACAGGGACTTGTCCCAGACGGTGGAAAACGACAGGGTCAGGCATTGGTTGGCGGGCACCAGGCGGAACTGCCCTTCGCGCAGCGCCAGTTCGAGTTCGGCGCGCGGCGCATACCGGTGCAGGGTGGGTGGGCGTTTATAGTCGTGCATGATAATTGATCCGGTAATAAAGGCCAGCGCGTTGGCGCCTTGCCTGCTGCTAGCTGGCCAGGTCGCGGCGCACGTTGTGGGCGAGCCGCATGTGTTTTGAGGCGATGAAAATTTCGCGCAACAGGAAGACGAAGCTGCCGATCAGGGAGAACATCGCCAGCACGAAACAGCCGGCGATGTATTTGTCGAGCGGCAGGCTGGTGGTATCGCCCAGGAACAGCATCGCAATGACCATGCAGATCAGCAGGCCGCAGGCGGTGGAGAGCGTGATTGCGGTGTTGATCAGGTGGGCGCGGCCGTACAAGATGTCCAGTTCGGACGTGTGGTTCACGTCGGGGCCAATCTCGAGGCGGTCTTCGAGCACGCGCGTACGGTCGATGATGCGCGCCAACCGGTTGGTCAGCACCATCAGCTTGGTGGCCACGCCGGTCAGCAGGAACACCGGGGCGATGGCCAGCTGGATGACATGCCCGATGTCGCTGATCTGGATATTCATGAAAAAACTTTATGAGTTGTTAATGTTCAGTCCGGGCACTAGTGTAGCAGCAGGGCGCCGCCGCAGCGCTCATTCGAAGCGGCCGAGCCGCTTGAATTGCTCGGTGGCGTCCACCAGCGCCTGCGAGATGCCGGTCTCGAGCGCGCCATGCCCGGCGTCCGCAATGATGCGCAGCTTCGATCCCGGCCAGGCCTGGTGCAGGCGGTAGGCCGACACCGGCGGGCAGATCACGTCGTAGCGGCCCTGCACGATGACCGCCGGCAGGTGGGCGATGCGGCCGACGTCGCGCATCAGCTGGCCTTCCTCGAGGAAGCCGAGATTGGCCATGTAATGCGATTCGAGCCGGCCCACGCCCAGGTCGAGCGTGTCGGACAGTGGCTCCTCCGGTTGCGGCAGCAGGAATACGCGGCGCCCTTCGAAGCGGCTCCAGGCGCGCGCCGCCGGCCAGTAGCGCTCCGGGTCGTCGCACAGCATGCGCGAGGTGTAGGCCTTGAGCAGGTCGCCGCGCTCGGCTTCCGGGATCGGCGCGATGAATTCGTCATACAGCTCCGGGTAGAACCACTGCACGCCGTGCAGGAACCAGTCGATCTCGGCGGCGGTGCAGAGGAAAATGCCGCGCAGCACAAAGCCGAGGCAGCGCTCCGGATGGGCCTGCCCGTACGCCAGCGCCAGCGTGGAACCCCAGGAGCCGCCGAACACCAGCCACTGGTCGATGCCGAACCTGGCGCGCAGCGTTTCGATGTCGTCGATCAGCAGCTGGGTGTTGTTGTTGCGCCATTCGCCGAGCGGGGTCGATTTGCCGGCGCCGCGCTGGTCGAACAGGATCACCCGGTAGTGCTGCGGATCGAAGAAGCGGCGGTGCTGCGGCGACAGGCCGGCGCCGGGGCCGCCGTGCAGGAACAGCACCGGGGCGCCGTCCTGGTTGCCGACCTCTTCCCAATAGATGGTGTGAAGCGGATCGACTTCCAGCATGCCGTGATGGTTCGGCATGATCGGCGGAAACAGCGACGGTGGGCTCTCGTGCATGGCAACTCTCATCGGGGTGATGCACCGATTGTAACCCGCCGGCACATCACTCAGAACAAGGTATTGATCGCGAAGCGCACGCCGTAGTCGTCGTCGACCGCCAGCAGCAGCAGCCATTTGTCGAAGGTGGTGCAGGGATGCGAGATGCCGCAGCCGACCAGGTCGCCGACCTCCAGCTCGAAGCCGGCCGGCAGTTGCAGGTAGGCGTGCTGGTCGTTCATCTTGACGATGCTGCAGCCGGCCGGCAGCGGCGCCGGCTGGCCCGGACCGGGGCGGTGCGCCAGCAGCGGGATCGGCAGCTCGATGTCGTAGGACGCGTCGCGCTTGCCCATGGTGAGGATGGCCAGGTTCGGCTCGGGGCGCGACTGCACCATGCTCCACACTTCCAGCGCCGGCCGCAGGCCTTCGCCTTTGATCGCGGCGTGGCCGGCTTCGCGCGCGTCGAGGTCGCCGATCTGGCGCAGGTAGGAGCCATGGTCGCTGGTCAGGTAGCAGCCGCTGCGCAGCACCGGCAGCACCGGCCGCGACATGCCGCCGACGCCGGCGAAACCGCGCGCGACCAGGTCGAAATAGCCCGAACCGCCGGCCGACAGCAGGATCTGCGCGCCGCCGAACAGCTGCTCCTCGTCCGCCGCGCGCGCCAGTGCCGTCAGGCGGGCGACGAATGCGTCCACCGCGCGCACGTCGGCCTCGCGGTCGTTCGACACCAGCAGGCCTTCGTAGCCTTCGATGCCGGCCAGCTGCAGGCCGGGCGCGGTTGCCACCGCGCGCGCCACCGCCATCGCTTCGGCATCGGTGCGGCAGCCGGCGCGCTTGCCGGGCAGGCCCAGTTCCACCAGCAGCGGCAAGGGCCGCGCCAAAGGATGGACGGCCAGCGCCTGCGCCAGGCGCGCCACGCCCTGCTTTGAATCGACCAGCGCGAAAAATTCGAACTCGGGATCGTCGTGCATCAGCTGTAGCACGCTATTGATGTCGGACTTCGACACCAGCTGGTTGGCCAGCAGCACGCGCCGCACGCCGAAGCGGTGCGCGACCTGGACCTGGGTCGCGCTTGCCAGCGTGATGCCCCAGGCGCCGTTGGCCAGCTGGGCGCCGAACAGCTGCGGGCTCATGGTGGTCTTGCCATGCGGCGCGAGGGTGGCGCCGTACTGCGCGCAGAAGCGGCGCATCCAGTCGAGGTTGTGGCGCAGCGCCGACGACTTGAGGATCGCGACCGGGAAGCTGGTGTCGCCGTGCAGCACGTTCCAGCCCTGCACGCCGATCGCGCCCTGGCGCAGCGGTTCGGTAATGGGCAGGCCCTTCACGCCGGGCTGCAGCAGTTGTTCGTCGAGAGCGGCCAGCGCGAGGCCGCCGTGGGGCAAGGTGTTCATTGGTGTCCTGGTCGTCGTCGGCAATTCCGTTAGAAATGTTAACCTAAAAACGTCGTTCCCGCGGAGGCGGGAACCCATACCACGTCACTGAATCGAGGTGGTATAGGTTCCCGCCTGCGCGGGAACGACGGGTTTAACGTGACAGGGTCTGACGGGGACGCCGAGTCCCGGCGGGTCAGACCCCGGACGCGCTGGCGATCAGGACATGTGCTGGCCGCCGTTGATGGCGATGTTGGCGCCGGTGACGAACGCCGCTTCATCCGACGACAGGTAGGCCACCAGGCCCGCCACTTCTTCCGGCTTGCCCAGGCGCGCCATCGGAATTTGCGGAATGATCTTGCTGTCGAGGACATCCTGCGGAATCGCCATCACCATCTTGGTGCCGATGTAGCCTGGCGAGATGGTGTTGACGGTCACGCCCTTGCGCGCCACTTCCAGCGCCAGCGCCTTGGTGAAGCCGTGCATGCCGGCCTTCGCGGCGGAGTAGTTGGTCTGGCCGAAGGCGCCCTTCTGGCCGTTGACCGACGAGATGTTGATGATCCGGCCCCAGCCCCGCTCGACCATGCCGTCGCACACCGGCTTGGTCATGTTGAATACCGAGTCGAGGTCGGTGCGCATCACCGCATCCCAGTTCGGCTTGTCCATTTTCTTGAACGTCATGTCGCGCGTGATGCCGGCGTTGTTGACCAGCACGTCGATCTCGCCGACTTCCTTGACGATCATCGCCACGCAGGTCTGCGCGGAATCGTAGTCGGCCACGTCGCACTCGTAGGCCNNCCGGTCACTAATGCAACTCTAGACATGTTTTATCTCCTCGTTTTGGAATCTGCCAACTGTCGAAAAAAGGGGTTCAATCCCGCTCTATTGCCAATGCCACGCCCATGCCGCCGCCGATGCACAGGCTGGCCAACCCGCGCTTGGCGTCGCGCCGGATCATCTCGTACAGCAAGGTGACCAGGATGCGCGCGCCGGATGCGCCGATCGGGTGGCCGAGCGCGATCGCGCCGCCATTGACGTTGATCTTGCTGGTGTCCCAGCCCATTTCCTTGTTGACCGCAATCGCCTGTGCGGCGAACGCTTCGTTAATCTCCATCAGGTCGACGTCCTGGTGGGTCCAGCCGGCCTTTTTCAGGCACAGCTGGGTGGCCGATACCGGGCCCATGCCCATGATCGCCGGATCCACGCCGGCCGACGAGTAGGCCTTGATGCGCGCCATCGGTTTCAGGCCCAGCTCTTTCGCCTTGGAGGCGGACATCATGATGACCGCGGCGGCGCCGTCGTTCAGGCCGGATGCATTGCCGGCGGTGACGCTGCCTTCCTTGTTGAAGGCCGGGCGCAGGGCGGCCAGCGCTTCGAGCGTGCTGCCGTGCTTCGGATACTCGTCGGTATCGAACAGCAGCGTGCCCTTCTTGGCCGGGATTTCGAGCGCGATGATTTCATCCTTGAACTTGCCCTCCTTCTGCGCCGTTTCGGCCTTTTGCTGCGAGGCCAGGGCGAACGCATCCTGCTCGGCGCGCGAGATGTCGAACTTCTTCGCGACGTTCTCGGCGGTGACGCCCATGTGGTACTGGTTGTAGACGTCCCACAGGCCGTCGACGATCATGGTGTCGACCAGCTTGGCGTCGCCCATGCGGAAACCTTCGCGCGAATTGGGCAGCACGTGCGGCGAGGCGCTCATGTTTTCCTGGCCGCCCGCAATGATGACGGTGGCGTCGCCGCACTTGATGGCCTGCGCCGCCAGGTGGGTCGACTTCAATCCGCTGCCGCAAACCTTGTTGATGGTAAAGGCCGGCACCATGTGCGGCAGGCCGGCCTTGATGCTGGCCTGGCGCGCCGGGTTCTGGCCGGCGCCGGCGGTGAGCACCTGGCCCATGATGACTTCGTTGACGGTTGCCGGATCGATGCCGATCCGGCCCAGCAGGGTTTTGATGACATGCGCGCCCAGCTCTACCGCCGGGATTTTCGCCAATGTGCCGCCGAACTTTCCGACGGCGGTACGGCCAGCGGCCACGATTACGACATCTTCCATTTGAATCTCCGAGATTGCTGGCGCAATGGCCAGCGGGTTTCAAGACGGCGTCCCGAGCTTGGCTGGTGCAAGCGGGAGGCCACCGTTACGCTTCGGGCAAGGCTGGCTGGCGCGCTGCACCGCCGGGATCGGGGGGGCGGCAGCGCCGGCTCGGAGCGCGCCAGGTCGGCGTGCATCCGGTGTTTCAGTCATCGAAAACTAGATTTGCCTCATCGGCAAAATAGCCATATTAGTTTCCGGTTTCTGTCGGCATTTGAGCAAAATCAATCTTATCAGCTTATATAGAGAAAACAACCAGTCTTTACAATTAGTCAGTTATTTGATGCGATGGATCAAGTTAAAGTGCAAGCGCCCCTAGGGTTTGTTGCCCGCGGGAACGAGCCGTCCCAGACTCCCCTTTCGGCAAATTTCACAGTAGAATGCACGGGCCTGCAGCAATTGGGCGCCGCCCGCCCAACTCTCACGAACCGTTATGCAAAAAAGCCCGTCCCACCTGCCCATCGAAATCAAGATTTCCACGGTCGTCGCCATCTCGACGATCCTCCATTCGGCCGATCCGCTGGCCATCGATGCGGCCCTGAAACAAATGACGGGCGGCGTATCGGATTTTTTTGAAGACGAATTCGCCGTCATCGACGTCAGCGCGATCGCCGCCGGCGCCCCGCCGATCGACTGGCGCGCGCTGGTCGACCTGCTGCGCAAGTACCGTCTGAACGCGGTGGCGGTGCGCGGTGCGACGCCGGAAATGGCCGACGCCATCCGCGCCCGCGGCCTGTCGCTCGACGACGGCAGCAGCGGCGCCAGGCCGCGCGACGAAGCCGAAGCGCCAGCCGTGGTCAACGCCCGCAGCACGCCGATTGCTCCCCAGCCTGCGGCGCCGGCGCCCCAGCCGGCCACCGCCGTCGTGTCGCCGGGCGCGATGATCATCGACACCCCGGTGCGCGCCGGCCAGCGCATCTATGCGCGCGGCTGCGACCTGATCATTACCGCCGCCGTCAACAATGGCGCGGAAGTCATTGCGGACGGCAGCATCCATGTCTACGCCCCGCTCAACGGGCGCGCGCTCGCTGGCGCTTCCGGCAATGCCGAAGCGCGCATCTTCGCGCTGTCCATGCAGCCTGAGCTGGTTTCGATTGCCGGCGTGTACCGCACCTTCGACGAGGGCTTTCCGCCCGAGATGGCGCGCCAGCCGGCACAAATCCGATTAGTGGGGGACCGAATCGATATACTATCGCTCAGTCCGGCATCCCGAGCCCAAACCCCAACATTTTAAAGGACTTATTTGTGGCAAGAATTATTGTTGTGACGTCCGGCAAGGGCGGGGTCGGCAAGACTACCTCCAGCGCCAGTTTCTCCTCCGGCCTCGCGCTGCGGGGCCACAAGACCGCAGTGCTCGATTTCGACGTCGGCCTGCGCAACCTCGACCTGATCATGGGTTGCGAGCGGCGCGTCGTGTATGACCTGATCAACGTCGTCAACGGCGAAGCGACCCTGAACCAGGCGCTGATCAAGGACAAGCACTGCGACAACCTGTTCATCCTGCCGGCCTCGCAGACCCGCGACAAGGACGCCCTGTCGGAAGAAGGCGTCGAGCGCGTACTGCACGACCTGATCAACATGGGCTTCGAATACATCATCTGCGATTCGCCGGCCGGCATCGAGCACGGCGCCCTGATGGCGCTCACGTTCGCCGACGAAGCGATCATCGTGACC
>CXWL01101715.1_pt1 | contig 10667 bp, 6 predicted proteins | sample 590931 | NCBI WGS metagenome assembly CXWL01 (sample SAMEA3498368, study PRJEB10139) | groundwater metagenome | biome: water well; material: biofilm material | place: Germany | collected 2015-04-27 | reverse complement strand
GAACGCGACGGACAGCTCGCCCAGCTCAACCAAACACTGGCCGAACGCGACGGACAGCTCGCCAGCCTCAATCGCACCATGGCTAATCGGGATGCACAGATTGCCGGCCTGTATTCTTCAATAGACGAGATTCGCGGTAGCACAAGCTGGCGTTTCACTGCGCCACTACGTTTTGTGACTTCAACCATTCGCAAAGCGCGAAGTGTAATTATGATACTGCCCCATCTTTTGCATAAGAAGGGCGGATTGTGGCCAACGATTTCTACGGCGGTGCGTATTTTTCGTAAAGAGGGACTTTTTGGTGTGAGGGCGCGGATAAGAGATGTGCTGAGACAGACATCAAAAGCAACCAGTGTCTCGCATACATCGACGCTTCCTGAAAGCCTGCCCGAGTCTGCATCAACGCTCTCCGTCGTTCCGTATTACATTGATCCCAGGCTAGACACTTCTGTAGTAGTACGCAGCACGGAAGTCTCTATTGCTATTCACTTGCATCTTCACTATACGGAGATGCTCAAGGAGTTCGCTTCTTATCTAAATAACATTCCGACTAAATACGATCTCTTTGTTTCTGTACCATCATCTTGTGATGCCAAAGCGATTCAACTTGAATTGGGCATTCTTCTTTCAAAAGTGGGGAGCGTTATTGTTGAGCCTGTGCCGAATCGAGGAAGGGATATTGCCCCCCTAATCATCCAATTTGGAAAACGTCTTGCGCAGTACGAAATCATTGCCCATATTCATACCAAGAAAAGCCCACACGCCGGCGACTTGGCGGGGTGGTGTCAAGACGTTATGGATATGTTATTTGCCCCCCAGGGCAGTTGCGGAGGTCATGTTGCTCATATCATTGACTTACTTCAATCTACAGCAAAGATCGTATTCCCTGAGGGGCCCGCACAAATCCTTATGGATCGTACTGGCTGGGCAGACAACTATGATCTGGCAAAAGATATTCTGGAACGGCATACGCAATTTTCGATTAGTGACTTTCCCGTCATTGAGTTCCCTATAGGATCAATGTTCTGGGGCCGAACCGAATGCTTAAAAGATTTTCTTGAATTGCCTATTTCTTATAACGATTTTCCTCCTGAACCAATTGCAGCTGACGGCACATTGGCCCACGCACTTGAACGGCTCATTTTAATTTTTGCGAGCAAGTATCAAGGCCAGTGTATTCGCATTCACCATGGAGACTCGATACGGGATTACCGCCACTACGAAGAACAGCAAGACTATTCAACGTCGATCACCCACGGGGACGTAAAAGTACTGTCCTATTACCTTCCGCAGTTCCATCCTATTCCTGAGAACGATCTGTGGCACGGAGAAGGATTCACTGAATGGACCAAGGTACGTGCGGCCAATCCGCTGTTTGAGGGGCACTATCAACAACACATCCCGCATTCAGATATCGGCTATTACCTGCTCGATTCCGCTGAAACGTTAAGACGGCAGGCAGAGCAGATGAAAAAGGCCGGCGTGTATGGGCAAGTTTTCTATCATTATTGGTTTTCTGGCAAGCTTATTCTCGAAGAGCCAGCCCAACTTTTACTCCACACTACAGATATTCAAATGCCATTTTGCTTCTGCTGGGCAAATGAAAATTGGACTCGGCGCTGGGACGGTAACGAGAATGAGATTCTGCTGGGACAGAATTATTCGGCGCAGGATGCGCATGACTTCATACAATATCTGATCCCGTTCTTCAAAGATTCTCGTTATATCAAGGTGGATGATCGGCCTGTGCTGTTTATCTATCGGCCATCTTCGATGCCCAATTCGCAGGAGTATCTTGATATTTGGAAAAGAGAGTGTGCAAAGGTCGGCTTAAAACCTCCCTATGTTGTTGCGGTACTGACTCGTGGAGCAAAAAATCCGAACGAGTTTGGTATGGATGCAGGCGTAGAGCGTGTACTCCACGATTGGACCGGCGGTGGGGCGCCCGAGATCAAGGACACGTTGCGCCAATACTGGCCAATCAATGGAAGCGTGCTGTCGTACGATGATGTATCAAACTTTTACATGGGGCAGGCCGATGTAAAAGACTTTACATATTTCCGCTCCATAGTTCCCATTTGGGACAATACGGCACGTTACGGATCGGAAGCGTATTTGTTACACGGAAGCACACCGCAACGTTTCCAGGCATGGATGGAAAGCACAATTGCATATACGAAATCCACGTTGCCGGCGGATCGACGTTTCGTGCTGGTCAACGCTTGGAATGAATGGGCTGAAGGTGCTCATCTTGAGCCGGACTCACGCTACGGTTATAGCTATTTGAATTCGCTTGGGAGAGCTTTGTCAGGTATCTCTTACGCATCGGGTCTAACTACAAAATGTTCAATCTCTCAAGACTTGCGCGTTCACTTGTCGTTTCCCGCGTCAGTGTTAAAGCAACTGCAATCAGATTTAATTTTAAAAAGACGTTTTATTTATGGCCTCTCTCGCTCCAGTGTGCTCAAGGTCTGCACAATCACTCATGATGCGGCTGAGTTATTCAACGGCACCCATCTGGCTGATCAACTAATTAAAGGAGATGCATCGGATATCGACTTTGTCTTGCAGTTCCGCAAAATTTCATTCTTCGACCCGACAGTTATCGAAAAAATGATTCAGCTCGCATGCGGCTCCCCTAATTCGGTGGTGCTTTCAAATGCCTATGACTGTCACACTTCCCTGATCGAGGCAACTGAGAATGGCTCAGTAAAATCGTTTTTTGCACAAAATGCACCGCTTTTGCTTTTGCCGCTGAAACTCGCCAAGCATGGTTTCAAAAACTACAAAGTGCGCACCGACGCACACAGTTTTGTGGCTTACCCCAATGCCCCCGGCGGCAAAGAGTTGCCAGTTGTGACAACGATCATCCGGTTTCACAAGTCTGCCGATATGGACACACTAAAAAATGCGCTATACAGCCTGGCTGCCATGCAGGACTGTGTGGTGGTGCCGCTTATTGCTGCTCAAGATCTAAACGAACAGCAAATAGCCACCCTGGAAACTACTCTCGCGGACATTCTGTGGGCCGACGGTGCCAAACCGATGATTCACAATTACCATTCGCAAAATGGCACCGGAGATTTACGCTCCCTAATGCTTAATAAATCGCTCAGGAAGGTCAATACACGCTATGCGGCGTTTCTCGACTACGACGATATCCTGATGTCGCATGCCTACAGTTGGCTAGTGGGTCGATTGAAACTCACCGGGAAAGCCGTATCCTTTGGGCGCGTTTATCGCACGCACTACAATAGAGCGACTGGGCGATTTATTGAAAGAAAGAGAGCTTTTGAGTACGGCTATACTTATGACGAATTTTTACACTACAACATCGCGCCTTTACATAGCTTCATGCTTGATTTGGAACAGCTTGATCTTAAGAGTGTTGTCTACTTCGAAGACCAGCGGTTCATGGAAGACTATTTCCTTGCCTTGCAACTTCTCACCCGTGAAAATGCCGACTGGGAAGGGCTAGCTGAAAACGTTTACATTGGCGATTACATCTACAGCGAAGACGGAACTCAAACGCTCGCGTTATCAGACGAGCAGCAACGTCAAGAGTTGCTATCCAGCCCCGAATATAAGGTTTGCGAACAGCGCATTCACAACATGCGCTACTCCATGAAAGCCAAAGGCGTTGCGTGAGCGCGCGCCAGCGCTGGTGTTCGCTCACGGACAGCAACGTCAGGCTTTGCGCACATGTTGCGCGTACAGTGTGCGGCGGATGAGTAATGCGTCATTCAACGAGCAGGTTGCAATTGCCCGGTCGCCGACCGAGTCGCACTGCTCGAACACGCCACCCCTCAGCGCACCAGAAAGTCGCGGCTGACCCACCCCTTAATACATCAATATCCAAGGGGTGCCTGATGGCTGTCTTGATCCGATACGGGACGAACTTATTCGCCGTGGTTATCTCTGAGCTAGCCGGATGTTGAAATTTCCACCACTACGGGCGAAGTGCATCAGTAGCACTCCCAGGCACAGCGCATCGCAAGCCAAGCCGCCCTGATGCGTCCCATGGTGGAGTAAGCTGAGCGCCCATGAACTCGCATTTCCCGGCGGTAGGGTAATACGCTCCACGAAGGGGAACAATGGCGAGCCATGACCGCCATATGGGGATGGCGGCTATCCAGGTTGATCATGGAGCGCGCCACCGTATCCGGAATAACCAGATAGGTGCCGACATTAGCCGGCAAGCCCACCCACCACCCGAGCAACCGCTTAAAAACACGCGAGCTAAGCATCCTGCCCCAGGATTGATAGGCTCCCTCGCGTCCGGCAAACACGCTCTCACCCCGGCTTCTGGCCCGATCCAGCATCGCCTTCAGAAGTTCGGGCGGATCCTGCAGATCGGCGTCCAGTATCGCGTAAAACTCGGCGCGAAGACTTGACAATCCCGCCAGCAATGCGCGGTGTTGGCCAACATTCCGCGTCAACAAGATGCCGGCGACTCGCTCGTCACGAGTGGCGAGTTCACACACCTTCGCCCAGGAGTCATCCGGACTGGCATCCACCACGAACAGCAAACGGTAATCACGGATCGAACCGGCAAGGGTTGTGCAAACCCGTCCGGTCAGTTCCTCCAGGGTCTCGGCATTCCGGTATACCGGGACGATGATGGCCAGGGGGAATGGGGAACCTTCGTTAGTCTGCATGGCATCAGACATGAAGCGGTTTGCCCCCCATTTCTCTTTCCCACACATGCGGATTCAACCGATACCACATCAGCATGGCAGATATGCCGGCTGTAATATCGTGGCGCGGCATCCAGCCCAGCAGCGTCTTCGCCTTGCTTATGTCAGCGCACCGGTGTGCGCTATCGGAGACGCTGCATGCAAATACACCCGGCACCCGAACGAGGGGGATTCCGGTCAACTGCTCGACGATATCCACCACCCTCTCATTGCTGGTCTCCGTGCCCGAACCGATGTTGCAGGTCTCGCCTTGCGCCTCCGCCAACGCCGCGCTTAACAGGGCGTCCACGACATCCTCGACATAGACCCAGTCGCGGCGGACACCGGACCGGGTGAGCGGAAGCGGCGTGCCGCAAAGTGACGCACGAATGGCGGAAGGCAGCAGGCGGTGCGAGGATTCCCAAGGGCCATAGACATGGAACAGACGCAGCTGATTGATTCTCAGCCCAAACGATGCAGCGGCCTGGAGAAAGATCAACCCGGCGGCAACCTTGCCCACACCATGCCAGCTATTCGGGGCCAGCATGTCCTGTTCCCGATGGGGGGGTTGCGCATTGGGGCCATATTCCAGGCTGCTTCCTGCAACGACCATGCGCGTAGATGGGGTCTTTTGCAATTGCTCCACGAGGCGAAGCGCCCCCAGAGTATTGACCTCGACCAAGCGTAGCCAAGCCGACGCGTCATTTCCGCGCGGGGTTGCCAGATGAAAGACGAACTCAGGGGCGGATTCAGCGAAGGCGCGGGCGAGCGAATTCCCGTCGGTGATGTCGCCCGTGTGGATATGGGTATGCTCCATTATTTCGCGGATACGCCAGGATGCGGCCTGTGGGCGCATCAGCAAATGCACCCGCGCTCCCATGGCGTTCAGCCTGCGCACCAGGTTTGCGCCGATGAAACCGCCCCCCCCGGTCACCAGGACGCTGCGGCCGAAGAAGGATTTCTGCTCCCTAGCAGAGCTCATGCAATAGCTTCTCCAACTTCTGCCGGTCACTCCGGATCTGGTCGGCGTCGCGGGTGCGGCACTGTCGCCAGAAATCCTGTATGCCCGCCACCACCGGACGCGGGTCTTGACCCTTCGTGTCACGATGGAAGGAGCGCCGCAGGAAACTATAGTGGCAATCCAGGCGCGCCATTTCTTCCAGCAGGCGTCTGGCAGGAAGCGGGAAACCGGCATCTGTCGCGGTAACCCCGCCAAATCCGAATGTCTTTTCGGCAAAAATCTCGCGCGTCCGTTCCACCGAGCCATCCAGAATGGCGCGGAAGATTGATCCGCCGCCGCGGCTGATCGCGAAATCATTCAGGCCGAAATAGACGCGCTCGAACGGCAGTTTCGCCAAGTCACGGGCTGACGCATAAGCTTCCAGTGTCTCGATCAGTATTCCCGTCGCGCAACGCCTGTCCACGCAGCGCAAAAAGCTTTCCACCTCGGCGGGCGATATGACCATGGGCAAAAATATGCCGCCCGCTCCGGCCATAAGGGCTTTCTCGACATCTGTTGCGGTCTGCGGGCTGTAGCGGTTGATGCGACACCAGGTGGACGTTCCCTGAATGGACGAGAGTGCTTTCAAGTCTTCAAGAGTACCCGGGCGGATGTCCGTGTCATACCCTTTCTGCCGCTCTATTTTGTCGGCGACCTCCCAATCCACCAGAAAATGCGCGATGCCATAGCCTTGAGCCTGCATCGCCTTGTGTGTATCGTTTTCGAAAAGAAACAATTCAATCATCGTGAAGGCTGCCTATCCCGCCTTGGCCCACATGATCAAGGAGGAACCGAAGGGTAGCGGCAATCCACCGCACAGGGTTGTTTCAAGGTGATTGACCCCCCCCAGCACACGGTCCAGCCATGCCGATGGCTTTCGCTCAAACTTGTCGTCAGCACGAGTGCCGAGCTTGCTGCTTAACCAGACAAGCGGGAACAGCAGGCACTGGTAATGGGTAAACCCGGCCGGTATCCAGCCATTGCGCCGAAGCTCATCTTCCATCTGCCGTCTTGTGTAACGGCAACGGTGCCCGGCCAACTCATCCATGCGGCTCCAGAGCGAAGGAGCGGCCGGGGCCGACAACAGCAGCGTGCCCCCCGGCACGGCAATGCGCCTGGCTTCAGCCAGGAATCCATCGGGATCCACATGTTCGATCACATCCATCGCCATCACCAGTTCGAAGACACCGCCCGCCAATGGGGAACGGCAGACGTCGGCCTGCAACAATTCCGCCTTCACGGAATTGCGCTCCGCCCTTTCCAGCAACGAGGCATAGCCGTCAATTGCCGTGACGCGTGCAAATCGCTCTTCCAGCAAGGAAAGATTACTTCCCGTGCCGCAACCGAGTTCTGCTGCCTGCCGACCGTGGCTGCCCAAGCGCCGCAACAGATGATCTATCCGATAACGGCGCTCACGCATCCAGAAGTGGTTCTCCATCAACTGAAGACGCTCCACCGCCGCACGGTCGAAACCCTTCGGATCCATGTTATGCACCATAAGCCACCGCCGCCCCTTGCGCTGCAAACCCCATCCACACCGATAGCAACGCAACTCATCCATGCTGCTCGTGATGAGCGCAACATCGCAGTGCGGACAGTGCCAGCCACGTTCATCCATCACTCCGGCAACCGCGCGGTGAATATCTGGAAGGCATGGGGAAACGGGACGCAGCCACACTGGTCGAGCCATCGTTCCAGACTGTCACCCCATGCCCGATTCTTGATGAAAGGCGGAAAATAACCGTAGGGGTGGCAGGCCGTCTCCGCAAATCCCGCTTGAGCCAACGCCGGCAATATGATGCCGGGGCGCATGGCGGTAATAGAGGGCTCACCGGCAAAACGCATTCCCGGCGTCAACAGGATCTGCAGGTAATACAGCGGGTTCAGGGCAACGGGCTCACAAAATGCGATACGGCCCCCGGGCCGCAGCACTTTGGCCAGCGACTGGAAGACCTGATCGAAATCCACCAGATGGTGAAGTACGAAAAAGCCGATGATGCGGTCGACCGGGGCATGGACATGGTGAGCGATATCATGGATGTCGCAACAGATTGTCGGCACTTGGCCCTGCGCGGCAACGCCCAGCCTTTCAAGCAACAACGGTGAAAGATCGTTGGCCGTCACCTGGTATCCCCGTGCTGCAAGCGGCAAGGTGAACTTGCCCAGACCGCTGCCCACCTCCAGAATAAAATGGTCGGTGGAAAGCGCCGCCGTCTCGACCATATGATCTACATGCGCGAGGATATAAAGAGTTTCTCCAAGTGCGATGCGTGAACGCTCCGTACCCTCAAAATAGTCACGCTGGTAACGATTATGCGTTTTACGAAACTGTTCCTGCATTGGATACCACCGTTTGATTAGGAGTCATGCTGCATACAACCGCTGCAACGGACTTTATCACGCGTTACTTCGGCCTGACGAATAGATAGTGGTTGGCGGGCAGTTGTCCTGCAATGTCCAATACCGTAAATTCCCGGTCAAGATATTCCCAAACCCTGGGATGCGTATTACTGAAACGCAGTTCATCGCGTGAATCAACAGGATGATTTGCTATCAGCGCAAGACGTGCGCCTTCAGTCACCAGCTGGTTGATCATCAGAGTCTGTTCTGCTTCGCTAGCCGGGTATACGCAAAAAGTATCATAAACGGCAGGCCGTCTTGCCAGTAACGGGTACAAGGTAACCAGCTTTGGCGCGAATAGCACCGGATCTCCCGGTTTGGAGTGCGCATCGACCAAATCGCGCAACCTGGCCAGGTATTGGGCCATCTCTGCTGGGAGCCAAAGGGAGTTTCCATCGAACTCAATTCTTTTGAGTTCGTTCGATCTGCCCAGGCTTTTGACCAACAACTCATGTGGCCGGTAGACGAACCATAGCGATACGGCAATGAATCCGCCGACCATTATCCATCCGTACGAAAATCCAAACAGAGTGATCACCAGCCCGATAATCAGCGGGGGGCTGGCCTGTGCCAGATGGGTGATGTCAGCCCGGCTCAGGGCATGGTGCATGTAAAATACGCCGACACAACTCACGGCGATAACCGCCCATTCCCGGGGCGACACCATGTTGCGTTCCAGAACGGCCGACCACAGGACGAGCCCGTAGAAAATGGGCATGACAGTAAACCCTGCGCTCACAACTTGTCCGGTCCACTTGTCCATGCGTTTCATATGCGCTGGCATGGGCCGCCCTACCCAGGGGATAGGCAAGGACAGGTTGGTCGTTCCCCGCTGGAAAATCTTCAGGATTTTCTGCTGCCAATAAACATGAAACAGCCCGGGAACGAAAATGAAGATTGCAATAACAGGCAGCATTCCGATACCCAGCCCAAGTGAGCTCCAGGCCAGCGACTCGGTCAATGCCAGGCCATGGACATGAAAACTCATCAGCAGAATCAAAAGTGACAACCCCCCGGCCGCGTATATCGCGTGATTGAGTCCGAACAGTAAACATACCCCGACGAACACACCCGCCAGCAGAAAATACGAAGGAATCGGGTTGCCCGCGAGCATCACCGCCATGAGCGCCGCCGTCATCGGAAACAGGATGTCGATCTGCTTGTATCTGGGAAGCATCCAGGCCACCAATGCCAGGCTGGCAAAAACCGCTGCCAGCCATTCACCGGTCGCAATGAGAACCGCACTCACTCCTGTCGCAAGCGCTACTGTCTGTATCGCGATCATCGCGATGCGTAGCGACAACAGATTCCGCCCCAACACACGCATCCATAAGGCACACCAGTAGTAGCGCCCCGGATCATAGGCCCGAAAATCCCGTATGGGCACAGCCCCTTCCAAAACCTTGAGCGTGCCATACCAGAGGTAACCTTCGTCCGCGAGATTGATACCGGTCTTGATGCCGGGTGCATGCATGAATACAACCAGGCAAGCTGACAGGAGTAATACCCAAAATAGCGTGCTGCTTACCATCCTCCTCCCCCAAGGCACCCTGCCAATAAACATCATATAGGCACATTCCGGCGCACTGAAACGATTTATATAAATTTTCTCGTGCGACACAAGCACAAGTTTAGCGTCAATCAGTTTTAAGCTTTAATTTTACGGGGCTTCCCCCCAAGTCAGAGGTTGCGGTGGAAAGTCGCCAGCGTCAAAATAGAACCATACTGTTGCCCTTTAATGGGTGGTTTAACAGGTTCCGCTGTTAACGCAGCTCACTTCATTACCAGACATGCGCTTCAAAGTGGAATCCGCCTCATGAAAAAAATTGGCCGTAACGATCCATGCCCATGCGGGAGTGGCAAGAAGTTCAAACACTGTTGTTTCCGGCTTGACGAAGTTCAGGCGGCGGGGATGCGACCTATTCATGCGCAGTCACTCGAGCAGTTCCAGTTTACGCATTTTATAAAGCATGAGATTACCCATAAAAAGGAAAATAATCCCAGCCCTCAAGAGATACATACACTGATGGCTATGCTCACCGATAGGCGATACGTGGAAGCAATAATTCTTGCGCAGACCATGATAGTACACTTTCCTCTGCACGGTTTTTGTTGGAAAGCGCTGGGTGTGGCGTTCAAGCAGACGGGGCGGAGTGCGGATGCGCTGTTCTCCATGCAGAAAGCGGTAGAACTGTCGCCGGGTGACGCGGAAGCGCACAATAATCTAGGCGCCACGCGCAAGGATATGGGACAGTTAGCCGGGGCTGAAGTGAGTTGCCGGCGGGCGTTACAGATCAGCCCGGATTTTGCCGAGGCGCATTGCAACCTGGGTGTCATCCTCAATGAACTTGGCCGCCCCGCCGAGGCGGAGGACAGTTACCGGCGGGCGCTACAGATCAGCCCGGATTTTGCCGAGGCGCATTGCAACCTGGGTGTCATCCTCAATGAACTTGGCCGCCCCGCCGAGGCGGAGGACAGTTACCGGCGGGCGCTACAGATCAGCCCGGATAATGCCGAGGCGCATTGCGACCTGGGTGTCATCCTCAATGAACTTGGCCGCCCCGCCGAGGCGGAGGACAGTTACCGGCGGG
>CXWL01039675.1_pt1 | contig 10669 bp, 9 predicted proteins | sample 590931 | NCBI WGS metagenome assembly CXWL01 (sample SAMEA3498368, study PRJEB10139) | groundwater metagenome | biome: water well; material: biofilm material | place: Germany | collected 2015-04-27 | reverse complement strand
CATCGATGCCGCGTTTGGCAACGGCCTCGGCGCCGAGTTCGCGCTGGATCCAGCGCTCCACGATCGGCCGCGACGCCGCCCACATGTCGTGCTGCGGATCGAGGCCGCGGGCGACGCCTTCGACCTGCACCATGGTCTTTTGCAGCAACACCAGTTCGGGCCGCAGATGCATGCCGAACATATGGGAGACGTCGAACAGCTGGAGAAGCAGGCGGGCCATCGAAATGCGGTCGGCGGTTTTGCCAAAGATCGGCTCGCCGATCGCGCGCAAGGCTTGCGCGAATTCCTCGATGGTGAACTTCTCGGGTACATAGCCCGCTTCCTGGTGGACTTCGGCGACGCGGCGATAGTCGCGGCGATGGAAGCCGTAGAGAATTTCAGCGAGGTAGCGGCGTTCCTTGTGGCCGATGCGGCCCATGATGCCGAAGTCAACGATCCAGAGTTTGCCGTCCTTGCCGTACATGAGGTTTCCCTCGTGCATGTCGGCATGGAAGAAGCCGTAATCGAGCGCGGCGGCGAGGAAACCGCGCGTCACCGCGATGGCGAGCTCGCTGCGATTGGCGCCGGCTTTGTCGAGCGCTCTGCTGTCGGTGAGCGGCGCGCCATCGATCCAATCGAGCGTCATCACGCGCTTCGACGAACGCGACCAATCGATGTTCGGAACGGTGAGGTAGCCGTCCTTTTCCGCGACTTCGCGAAACTCAGCGGCAGCGCCGGCCTCGAGACGCAGATCGAGTTCGCGCTCGGTGGCGGCGGCGACAGTGTCGATGAACTGCACCGGTTCGAGGCGGCGCGAGCGCTTGGAGAAGAATTCGATGCACTGCGCCAGGAATCGAAGCGCGCCCATTTCCTTGGCGAGCTTCTTTTCAATGCGCGGGCGCAGAATCTTGATCGCGACGACGCCGTGGCGCTCGACGATGGCCTGATGCACTTGCGCGATCGAAGCCGCGGCCATCGCTTCCGAGATGCCGGTGAAGAGCCCTTCGGTGCCGCCGAGTTCTTTGTTGATCGTGTCGAGTGCTTCGGTGCGCGAGAAGGGCGGCAGGCGATCCTTGAGGCGGCCGAGTTCTTGCGCTGTTTGCACGCCGATCATGTCGGGGCGTGTCGCTAGGAATTGGCCGACCTTGACGTAGGCAGGGCCGAGGCGTTCCAGCGCTTTCGCCAGCCGCTCGCCGACACTCTTGCCGCGTCGCCGCTTGGCGAAAATCGAAAGCGCGGTGTGCGCCGCTTGGAGCGGTGTGGAGTAGCTGTCGTAATACTCAGCCGGCAACAGCACGTCGTAGCGAACGAGAGTCAGCGCTACGCGCAACAGACGTCGAATGTGCCCGACCACGCCGGTAAACACGCCGACGATAATCGCCGTCACCAGAAGGAAGACGAGCGCAGTCCAGCCGCCAACGCCGATCCCGACGGCGCTTAGGCCGACGAGCAAACCGAGCAGAAATGCCAGGATTAGCGAGAACCAGGACACTAAACCGACCAACCCCAATGCAGCGCGCAAACGCCGCCAGCCATGTTGCGATAGGCCACGCGTGCGAAACCCGCCTCACGGATCATAGCCGTAAATGTTTCCTGATCCGGAAACCGGCGGATGGATTCGACCAGATATCGGTAGGAATCCGGGTCATTTGCGAGCAATTTCCCCAGCGCCGGGATCGCGTTAAACGAATAGAAATCATAAACCGGCTCGAGCCCGCCAATGGCGAGGCGCGAGAATTCCAAACAGAAGAACCGCCCGCCAGGCTTCAACACGCGTTTGGCTTCGCGCAAGACGGCCGGAACATCGGTGCAGTTACGGATGCCGAAGCTGATGATGTAGGCGTCGGCGACATGGTCATCGACTGGTAAATTTTCGGCGTCGCCTTCGTGCCAGTTCAAGCCAGCTTCGCCGCGCGCGCGGCCGGCTTCCAGCATCTCGGTGTTGATGTCGATGACGTGGATTTCCGGCGGCTCCAGTCCACGCCGTTGCGCTGCGCCGTCGCCGAGCTTCTTCAGGCGCCGCGCGATGTCACCGGTGCCGCCGGCGACATCGAGGATGAGTTCGCCAGGCTGTGGGTTGAGTTTGGCGGCGGCGGCGTCTTTCCAGAGCCGGTGCATGCCGCCTGACATCGCATCGTTCATCAGGTCGTATTTCGACGCGACCGACGAAAACACCGCGCGGACGCGCCCAGCCTTTTCGGCCTTCGGCACATCTTGGAACCCGAAATGCGTAGTTTCGTCACTCATAGGCGGACCATAGCGGCGGGGCCGGGGCGGGGCTATATCGGGCGGCGATGGTTTTGCCTTTGCTTTCCGACATTTCGCCGCATGCCTGAGTTGCCAGAGGTTGAGACGGTGCGGCGTGGTCTAGCGCCGGCCTTGGTTGGCCGCCGCATCAAGCGCGCGCGGACGAAGCGGGCGGATTTGCGGTTTCCGTTTCCGGCGCGGTTTGCTGCGCGCTTGAGCGGACGCCGTGTCGATGCGTTGGAGCGACGCGCGAAATATCTGCTCGCGCATCTCGATGATGGCAACGTCTGGATCACCCATCTCGGCATGACTGGGCGCTGGTCAATCCTTGGCGCGAAGAAGCAGCCTGGCGATTTCTACTACGCCGAACCAACCGACCCCACGCACACGCATGTCGTGATCGACATGGAGGATGGTGCGAAGCTTGAGTTCAACGATCCGCGCCGCTTCGGCTACATGGATCTTATTCCTGAAGTCGAACTTGAGACGCATCCGTTCTTCAAAGCGATGGGGCCGGAGCCGCTCGGCAATCATTTTCACGAGCCGTATCTGAAAGGCGCGCTGTCGAAGAAGAAGGCGCCGATCAAAGCTGCGCTGCTCGATCAGCGCGTCGTCGCGGGGCTCGGCAACATCTACGTCGTCGAAGCGCTGCACCGCGCCGGCATCGCGCCTGCCAAACCAGCTGGGCACATCTCGGCGCAGCGTTTGGACAAACTCTATCACGCGATCCGCGCTGTGCTTGAAGAAGCGATCGAAGCCGGCGGTTCAACGCTTTCCGACTACGCCGCCGTAGATGGCGCCCAAGGCGGCTTCCAGCATCGCTTCCGCGTCTATGACCGCGAAGGCGAGAAGTGTCCGACGAAAGATTGCGGCGGCACAATCAAGCGCGCGGTGCATAGTGGGCGCAGCACATTCTGGTGTCCCAGGTGTCAACGCTAGTCTTCGGAATAGCGATTGCGGAGATAGAGCGCGTGCTCGGCGACTGCGTCCCGAAAACACTGCGCCGCGATAACGCGCGAGAGCGACCCGCCTTCGTAGACCGACGCCTCATAGGCGCATCGCGCCTCCTGCCAGCGTTCGTGCTCCGCAAGGCTCGCCTCAAGCAACGCGCGCTGCGAAGGTGTTTCGATCGCGCGAAGCGCGACTACGACGCCTGCGCGAATGTCTTCCCACTGGAATCTCTCGGCATCTACGCACCTGATCATGCCGACCGTGGTCTCGCCACCCGGCGTCATCTCGATGCAATTCGAGGCGAATTCGCCGATACATGCCTTCTGTGCGGCCTCGTCGTCGCCAGCGATGGACAGGCAATTCTCGACCGGGCTTGACGGCGATGTCGCTGACGCTACCGGCAGGATTGTGCACGCTGTGGTCAGGACGATTGCGAGGAATAGAGCGGATACGCGCATAAGGCTCCCTATGCGCCGCGATCAGAGCTAATCTGCGGCGATGAGTCGAGCAGGTTTGATTTTTATCGCAGCCGTGGCCTGCGTCGCGCCCGCTTCGGCGGAAACGGCTTACTTCTCGCTGGTTCCTGATCTTCCGATCGCGCCGGGACTTTCGGAGATGGATTCCTCGATCGGGCCGATGCGCTTCGGCGATGGTTCGCAGACTTTCGTTCTGCACGCGCGTGGCGAAACGTCGCCGGAGAACGCCGAACGCTTCTATGCCGAGACTCTGTCGGCGCTCGGCTGGGCGTTCGAACCAGGCGAAGAAGCGGAAATCTCGTACCTGCGTGGCCGCGAGCGGCTGACGCTCCTGATTGCGCCACTCGGGAACGGGTGTCTCGTGCGCGCGACGCTGAGCATTGGCCCCGCGTCGATGAACGCCGATTGATTTTCGCGTCCTCGCGGCGCAAGACGCGGGCCATGGCTTACGAAAATATCCTTGTCGAAACCGATGGCGGCGTTGGCGTCATTCGGCTCAATCGCCCGAAGGCGCTCAACGCACTGAACGATGCGCTCATCGCTGAACTCGGCAGTGCGCTCGATGCATTTGAGGCGGACGCTGCAATCGGCTGCATCGTCATCACCGGCTCGGAAAAGGCGTTCGCAGCGGGCGCGGACATCAAGCAGATGTCGGAAGGCCAGTTCGCTGATTTCTATGCGCGCGATCCGTTCTCGAATCTTGAGCGCGTGCCGCGGACGCGGAAGCCTTTGATTGCGGCGGTCGCGGGCTATGCGCTCGGCGGCGGCTGCGAACTTGCGATGATGTGCGATTTCATCATCGCCGCCGACACCGCGAAGTTCGGCCAACCTGAGATCACGCTTGGGGTCATGCCGGCTTGGGGCGGCTCGCAGCGGCTGACGCGCTCCATCGGCAAGGCCAAGGCGATGGATCTTTGCCTCACCGGGCGCATGATGGATGCGGCCGAAGCCGAACGCGCCGGCCTCGTCGCGCGCATTGTCGCAGCCGACAAGCTCATGGAAGAGACGATGGCCGCGGCAAAGAAGATCGCGGGCTTCGGCGCGCTGTCTGTGATCTCCAACAAAGAGGCGGTTAACGCGGCTTTCGAGACCCCCTTGAACGAGGGGCTGAGGCTCGAACGGCGGCTGTTTTACAGCCTTTTCGCGACCGAGGATCAGAAGGAGGGCATGGCCGCCTTCATTGCAAAGCGGCCCCCCGAATTTAAAAACCGCTGAGGATTTGACCTCTGCTCACAGCGCGGCTATAGCCCCGCGCTTCGCATCCGAAACTTACGATCTGGAATACTGAAACCATGGCGAATACGAAGTCCGCAAAGAAAGCGACCCGCGTGATTGCCCGCCGTACGGCGGTCAACAAGGCGCGCCGCACCCGGATGCGTTCGTCGTGGCGTACGGTTGAAGAAGCGATCGCCTCGGGCGATGCGAAAAAGGCTCAAGAGGCGCTCCGCGCCGCCGAGTCCGCGACGATGAAGGCAGCCGGCAACGGCGTAGTTCACAAGAATCTCGCGAGCCGCAAAGTCTCGCGTCTTTCCAAGCGCATCGCTACGCTTTCGGGCGCCAAGAAGGCCTGATCCAGGTTTCCTGACGCTTGGCGAGCGTCGTTTTTCTGTCGCCAAACTCTCACGAATCCCCATAGTACGAGTCCGCAACGAAGCTGCGGATAAGCGGTGAGTTTTTGTCCGGAAGCGGACAATTCCCCTATTCGGCATATGCCGTAAAATACATGTAAAATCAGCACTTTAAGCCAACATCATTTCGATGTGGAAAATGGCGAAATCGTAAAGAAAGTGTTGTTGACGACGCCTGTGGAGTGGCGCAAATTTCGCGGGTCAGGCGAGCGCGGCTCGCCCGTTCGACAGTCCCCAGTGACGCCGGTGCGCGAGCATCGGGCCAGACCGAAGGTTTTGGCTCGAACGGGAGAGGTGTGCCCGCCTTCGGGTCGGTAAAAACAACAATGTTCTCAGCGGGGGCTGCATGGAACAACAGGGCGAGGAAGCCCGCCGAGAGTCGGCGGGCGTCGGGGCGGCGCGTGCGTTCGAACTGGTTCAAAAAGAGCTGGTCGACGATTACGGGACCGATTTCTACGGTTCATACATCAGCCCGCTGAGGCTGGTGGCCGAGCTGAACGGCGTTCTCCTTTTCCGGACGGGATCGCGCGTCGCAAAAGAGCGTTTGAACCAACAAGTTGTCGATCGCCTCAGCGCACGCATGCGGGCTTATGAGCCGCGCGTGCAGAAGATCCAAATTCTCCTAGAACACGAAATTCCTGAAGATGTCCGCGCGCTCGCCGATGCGCGCATCGAAGAAGCGCGCAAGCCTGACGTTGAGCCAGTGCGTCCTGCCGAGCTCACGTTCGATACGTTTGCGGACGGGCCGAGCAACTTCCACGCCTACACAGTCGCTCAGATGATCGGCGCCGGCGTTGGCGTGACGTTTCCGGTTTGGCTCGTTCACTCGCCGCCAGGCTGCGGCAAGACGCACCTGCTCAACGCCGCCGCGCATGAAGCGATGGCGCGCGGCCGCAAAGTGCTGTTCATGACCGGCCAAGAATTTCTCGAATGCTTTCAATCCGCACTCCATAAGAAGCGCGACTCTTCGGCGTTCAAGGAAATGGTCCGGGCGCCGGATCTTCTGATCATCGACGACTTTCATCGCATCTGCGGCAAGCGCGCGACGCAGGAAGAAGCGTTCGACACCATTAATGAACTTACACGTCGCGGTGGCCAGATTGCGCTTGCAGCCAACCACGGTCCTGATGGATTGGAAGGGCTTGATGATACGTTGCGCGCAAAGCTGAAAGGCGCGGCGATCAGCGAAATCGCAGAACCGGACGCACCGTTGCGTCGCAAGATTCTTGATGCCCGTGTTGCGCACCATGCGCGTGCGAATCCGGGCTTCAGTGTTGCATCAGAAGCGCTCGACATGATCGCTGATCGGATGCACGTTACTGGCCGCGAACTTGATGGCGCGGTCTGCCAACTTCTCATCGAATGGAAGATCTCGGGAGGGACTAACGTGACGCTAGAAGCTGCCGCTAACGCTCTGCAATCGAAACTAGCTGAAGGTGCGGAGCGCCGCATCACTGTGCAGCTGGTGCAGAAAGTCGTTGCGCGTCACTACAACATGAGTGTGCAGCAATTGCTTGAGCGCACGCGCCGCCACTCGATCGCGCGTCCGCGCCAAGTTGCAATGTATCTTGCGTGCAAGATGACACACGCTTCGCTGCCGGATATCGGCCAGCGTTTCGGTGGTTTCGATCATACCACAATCATGTACGCGCGCGATCGTATCGCCGCGCTCTCTGAAACCGATCCGAACCTCAAGGCCGAGCTTGAAGGCATCGCGCGTGCCGTGCGCCGCGAGCCCTAATCCTGGCGTCCCCTTCGTCGCGTCGCCCCTAAGGCTTGCATTTGGGGCTTGGGGTTGGCGCGGCTTCTGCTAATTTCGCACCCCCTGCAGTGTCCGACTCGGGCGTGCAGGGGGTGTTTTTATATGCCTCGTTGCGGGAGCAGAACGCGGGGCAGAGGGGTCGAGGAATGCGGCTGACGATTGAGCGCTCGGCGCTCCTGAAAGCGCTCAATCACGTGCAAAGCGTCGTGGAACGCCGCAACACGATTCCGATCCTGTCCAACGTTTTGCTGTCCGCTCAAGGCGACAGCCTGAAGCTCACGGCAACGGACCTCGATATCGAGATTTCTGAAAACGCCTCCGCGGAAGTGGAGCGCGGCGGCCAGACGACGGCGCCGGCGAACTATCTTTATGACTTCGTGCGCAAGCTGCCCGATGGCAGCGCGGTGAAGCTCGACGTGAGCGGCGACGATCCGCGCCTCTTTATTTCCGCCGGTAAGTCGCGCCTGCATCTGCCGATTCTGCCGGCCGGCGATTTTCCGTCGATGCCGTCTGATGGTTTCGAGACGAAGTTCGAAGTTGAGCCGACCGAACTCGCCCGCCTCATCGACAAGACCCGCTTCGCGATTTCGACTGAAGAGACGCGCTATTATCTGAACGGCATCTTCCTGCACACGGTTGACGCGGACGGCGCCAAGCTCCGCGCTGTCGCCACCGACGGTCACCGCCTCGCACTCGCCGATCACCCCGCGCCGAAGGGCGCCGTCGGCATGCCCGGCGTGATCGTGCCGCGTAAGACGATCAACGAACTCAAGCGCCTGCTCGATGACGCCGCCGACCTTGTCGAGACTTCAGTGTCGCCGCAGAAGATCCGCTTCGCGCTGGGCGATGCCGTGTTGACCTCGAAGCTCATCGATGGCTCGTTCCCGGAATACGCGCGCGTCATTCCGAAGAACAATTCGAAGAAGCTGAAGATCGACAACAAGTCGTTCGCCGAAGCGGTTGATCGTGTGGCCACTGTGTCGGCCGAACGCTCGCGCTCGGTGCGCCTGGCGCTCGATAAGGACAAGATCACGCTCACCGTGAACAACCCTGACGCTGGCGTCGCGACCGAGGATCTCGCCGCCGACTATCGCGACGATGCGCTCGAGATCGGCTTCAACGCGCGCTACCTGCTCGATGTCGCGCAGCAGATCGAAGGCGAGAGCGCTGTGTTTGAACTGGCCGATTCCGGTTCGCCGACGCTGGTGCGTGACGAAGCCGACGATGCGGCCATCTACGTGCTGATGCCGCTACGAGTGTAATGCACGCGCTCTACGTCTCGCGGCTGACGCTCACCGATTTCCGCAACCACGCTGCGCTCGATCTCGCGCTCGATGGGCGGCCCGTGTGTTTGTTCGGCCCAAACGGCGCGGGCAAGACCAACATTCTCGAAGCGCTCACGATGCTTGCGCCGGGACGCGGCCTCCGCAGCGCTTCGCTCACCGATGTCGCGCGCGCAGGCGAAACGGACGAGTTTCGCGCGCAGCCATGGGCGGTCTCCGCGCGGATTATGAGCGACGGCGACGAGACGGTTTTAGGCGCGGGCGCTGAGCGTACGCCGGAGGGCGGCGTGAAGCGCGTCGCGCGCCGCGATGGCGAGCCTGCGACGGCGTCCGACTTCACTGAAGCCGCCCGCATGACGTGGCTGACGCCGGCGATGGATCGGCTGTGGTCAGGCGCGGCGGGGGATCGGCGGCGCTTCTTCGATCGCCTCACGCTCGCACGCGCCTCGCAACACGGCACGGCCGCGGCAGCCTACGAACGAGCGATGCGGGAACGCCAGCGTCTGCTCGGCGAACGGGTGTTCGATGACGCCTGGCTCGGCGGACTGGAGCGTGAGATGTCTGCACACGGCGCGGCGATCGCCGCGGCGCGCGTGGAAACGCTGCATCGCCTGCAGGAAGCAATCGATGCGCGGCCGGACGGCGCCTTTCCAAAAGCGCTCCTGGCGCTTGAGGGTCTGCTTGAAGCCCGCTTCGAGGGCGGCTCGAAGAGCGCGGATGTCGAAGAAGATTTCGCGGAATTGCTGCGTGACGTGCGCGGACGCGACGCCGGCGCGGGCCGCGCTCTCGATGGCCCGCACCGCAGCGATCTCAAGGCGCGTCACGCCGCCAAGAACATGGACGCCGATCAGTGCTCAACTGGCGAGCAAAAAGCGCTGCTTATGGGGCTAACGCTTGCGCAAGCGCGCGCGCTGGCTGGCGACCCCGGGGCGGGCGCCTCGCTCATCTTGATCGATGAGGCCGCCGCGCATCTCGATTCAATACGCAGAGCGGCGTTGTTCGATGAATTGCTCGCGAACGAAGGTCAGGCCTGGCTCACCGGCACGGACCAGAACCTGTTCGAAGCCTTCGGTGACCGCGCGCAGATGTTTGAAGTGCGCGACGGACGCCTTCACGCGGTCAACTAGGCGGCCTGCTGCTGCTCCTCAGCGTTGAGCGTCGCCGCCACACGCAGCGTGAATGTCGACCCAGAACCGAGCGTGCTTTCAACGCTAATGTCTCCGCCCATGAGTTGCGCATAGTTGCGGCTGATCACGAGGCCGAGTCCCGTACCGCCGAATTGACGCGTGATGCTCGCATCGGCTTGTACGAAGGGCTGGAAGAGGCGCGCCATCTGCTCTTCGCTGATGCCGATGCCGGTGTCGCGCACGGCGAACACGAGCCAATCTTGGCGCGTTGAACGCTCGCGCCGGACGCGCAAGGTGACGTCGCCGCCTTGCGAGAACTTCACGGCGTTCGAGAGTAGGTTCAGCAAGCATTGCTTGATGCGGAAGCTGTCCGTCTTTGCGACGCCCAATGACGCTTCGAGTTCCAGGTGCAACCGCACCTTCCTGTCGGCCGCGAGCGGCTTCACGGTTTCCATCGTGTCTTGCGCGAGCGCGCCCGGATCGAAAAAGGTCGCGTCGAGTTCAACCTGACCGGCGTCGATCTTGGAGAGGTCGAGAATATCATTGATGAGCGTGAGCAGGTGCCGCCCAGCCGCCATGATCCGTTGGGCGTCCTTGCGCGCGGTCTCGTCCCCGGCGTCTTCCGAGATCATCTCGCCGTAGCCGAGGATGGCATTGAGCGGTGTACGCAGCTCGTGGCTCATATTGGCCAGGAACTGGGATTTCGCGGTGTTTGCGGCTTCCGCGCGTTCAGTGAGCGCCATCTGATCTTCGGCGAGCCGGAGCAATTCGGCCGTTCGCAGGGCGACGGTTTCACGTAGCCGTTGGTTCTCCTGGCGTTGCCGGTCCGAGAGGTAGATGTCCGCCATTGCAGCGGCGAGGCCGCAGATCAGGCAAAGCAGCGCGCCAAAGCCGACGACGATGCCAAGCATGGATTGCGACAGGCCATCGATGTCTGTGGCCACGCCAATCGGAATGAGCGTCAGGGCGCTCATCGCCGTGAAGTGGAGCGCGCAGATCGCAAGCACCATGACACCGCCGGCCTGCAGCGCCCGCCATTTGCCGCTGAGCGAGTAAAAGGTGATGAAGGCGGCCGCCGCGAACAGCACGCTCATGACGACCGATGCCGCCACGAGGCCGGTATCCCATCGCATCAGCACGGACGCTTCGATTCCCGCCGTACCGACATAGTGCATGGCGATAATGCCGATGCCAGAGATCGCGCCGGCAAAGCCCC
>CXWL01127181.1_pt1 | contig 10670 bp, 13 predicted proteins | sample 590931 | NCBI WGS metagenome assembly CXWL01 (sample SAMEA3498368, study PRJEB10139) | groundwater metagenome | biome: water well; material: biofilm material | place: Germany | collected 2015-04-27 | reverse complement strand
CGAAGGAGGACCGTCAGTGAAAATGCGATTACAATCAGTTCAAGCGAACCAACCAGCGGGATGGGTCGTCCTCGAGCACGTCGAAGCCTTGACGCAGTTGCGGCCGGCCCGAGTCGCTTTCCTCCAGGAGCAGGCCCTGGACGCGCAAGTAGAGCTTGCCGTCATTGCGTCGACAAAACTCGACGTCCTCGACCACAATCGGTTGGCGGATGGTTCCCGCTTTGGAGCAGACTTCGACGATATCGTCGATGTTGAAATCCAAGTGCAGGTGACACATTTCGCGCACGCCGGTCATGTAGATGGCGTGGGCAGCGTCCTTCGCGACCTTCGCGCCATGCAGGGTCTTTTCGACCGCAGCGACAGTCTTCGGCGCACGTTGGCGCTTCAGCTTGGCTTCTGCAGCCATTACGTCGCGCCCCGCTGCGTGCACGGCTGCCAGGCTGACGCTTAGGTCTTCGGCACGTTCGAGCCGGTCGTACTCTCGCGAGTGTTCTTGCCATTCAATCATATGTTCCTCCACAAAAATCGGTTACCTATGGCCTGTATAGGGACTTGCGCACCGGGGCCGCAGCCCACTGCCTATACGTTGCACAAGCCCGCGGCTGTTCCTCGACCTGCGGGGAGGCCCTTTTTCTTTTTACTAACGAGACCCTATGACTCCTGACAACTCCGCTGAGCACCTTGTGCTCATCGACGGCCTGAACATCGTACGGCGCGTCTACGAAGCCAACCCGGCGCCGGATTCCGCCGAAAAAGCGCAAAACGCAGTACGCAATTCGCTGTCGTCGTTCCGACGCGTCCTCGAAGAGCACCAGCCAACTCATGTGCTGGCGCCTTTCGATTTCGGCGGCCCGACCTGGCGCCATGCGCTCTACTCGGACTATCGAAAAAAGCGCAAGCCGATGCCGGCCGAACTGCGCGAGGTGCTCCCCGACCTCTACGAAAAGTTGCACGCCATGGGCATACCAACCATCAGCGTGCCTGACGTTGAAGCTGACGATGTGCTCGCGACCGTGTTTGGTCACTGGGATATGCGTGGCAAGGCAACTGTCGTCTCCACCGACAAGGACCTCGCAGTCCTGGTGGCCAAGGGCGCCGGCGTGCGTGACCACTTCAACATGGAATGGCGCGACGAAGCCTGGATTCTCAACAAATTCGGCGTCGCACCTCACCTGTTGCACGACTTGCTCTCCCTGACAGGGGACAGCTCGGACGACATCCCTGGTGTGGATAAGCTTGGCACCAAGACTGCTGCAAAGCTGCTCAATCTGTACGGCAGCCTGGACGGCGTCCTGGCCAATGCTGACAAGGTCACCGGTGTGGTTGGCAACAACCTGCGTGCGAGCATCGAGCTCGTCCAACTGGCGCGCCAGCTGGTGTCGTTCAAGACCGATATTCAGTTGGGGCTCACCTGGCGTGCTTTGCGCTACCCCGCCGGACAGCCTTAAGCCCGACAGTCGCGGCTTCGATTCATTCCTCACAGCCACCCTCACCGGTGGCTGTTTTTCATCCGCATTGAATAAAGGCATGCACTAGACAGCTCATCGGTAATTCAAGGGCTCGTTATGCACCCAATTTTTTCGGCACTTCCTGCTCCTTTGCGCGCATTTGGTGACTCTGCGATGTTAGTTCTCGCGGCTATTTTCTGGGTAGGCGTCCTGCTCTCTATGTTCCTGCTGTTCGGCGCAGTCTTCCTCCTGGTCGGTACGGCGGTGCTGTTCCTGCGAGCAAGTGATGTCCTAAAAGCCCTCCGACGCTAAAAGCGAACAAGCATATACGGAGTGGAGGCTGGATTTTGAGGCAGATTTCTGCTATAATAAATATTCTAAACTAGAAAGAATTCATGGGTCTATTTGTCGTCGACGTTGAAGCGGATGGTCCAGCCCCCGCACTTTATTCGATGGTCAATTTTGCTGTCGTCGAGGTGAGCAAAAAAGGGGTGGGCCGTCACTTCTACGGGGAGTGCGCGCCGATTGTGGACGCCTACATCCCCGACGCGTTGGCGGTGAGTGGCTTCACCCGCGAACAACACCTGGCGTTCGAGCGCCCCGAGTCGCTTATCCCTCGCCTGGCGGCGTGGCTAATTGAAGTGAATGGTCCGGGACGATGCAGCCTGGTTTCGGACAATCCCGCGTTCGACTACCAGTTCATGAATTACTACCTGTGGCGCTACGCAAACTGCAACCCGTTCGGGCATAGCGCGCGCCGCATCGGTGACTTCCACGCCGGCCTCATGCAGGACTTCTTTGCTCGCCAGAGCTGGAAGAAGCTGCTCAAGACGGCGCACACCCACCACCCATTGGATGATGCCCGCGGAAACGCAGAGGCGCTTGTTATTCTGGTGGGCCAGGCTGACAAGGCAAAAGCTGAACGCAAAGCCTCGAGGCTGGCAGCATCCGCGCAGAGCGCGTAGTCGAATTATCGCTCGCTACACGCTTCAGGACAACTACATCTGGAGCACCTCATGAGCAAAATTTTCATCCTCGGATTTGACGGTCACTACCCGCGTGGCGGAATGCTTGACCTGTTGACGACTCTCTGTAACGACGATATGCCTCCCGGCGAGGACGTTATCACCTCGGACTACGTCATCAAGTCGGCGGTTCTGGCGAAGGTCGTCAGTCGGTTCACACCATTCGAGCACTACCAGGTTGTGCATCTGAATATGTATGGCGGTATCCTGATGGTGGAACACTGGAAGAAGGCTCCATTTTTTGCCCTTCCAAGCCAGGCCGAGCTCGCATCCGGCGCCATCTTCGAAAACGCCAAAGGTGACTATGTCCGCCGCGAAGGCATTCAGTCCGAATGCGAGACCAGCGTGAACTACATTCCCGGGGGCTGAGCAATTAGCCACTTCAAACAAACGCCACGGAGTTCGTGGCGTTTTTCCTTTTGGAGCACCACTTGCGCAACGCCCCTCGCCCTTAGGCCGAGCTCGAGAGAAAAAGAGAGCTGTCGCGCTGTTTCCTTGCGGAATCTCCAAATTGCTTAAGCGAATGCGTGCGAATATTTCTCCCATACAACACGATAGAGGAGGAAACCATGAAGCGTCTTACCGTTGGTGTCGTTATGGTTATGCTAAACGCGTTGCTGCTCAGTGCTTGTGGCGCAGGGGGGGCGAGCCTCAAGCCACACCCCCAAGTGGTGCGACCCCGAACGTCAAGCATATTTGTTCCGACGATAAGCCGGAGGTCTGCCCGAAGTAAATGTCTACCGGATGGACGCTCTAAAATAAAAACGCCACGAACTTCGTGGTGTTTTTTCGTTGAAAGAGCTTCCGCTTAGAGCTTATCGCAGGATGGCGTAGCCCCGGCCCGCCAGGCACTTGCGCAGCACCGACCCGCGTTCAGCTTCGGCCGCCTTGGATGAACCGATGACGCCGAAGGAAACCTTGCTGGCAGCTGTGCGCGCCGCGTCCGTCACCTTGTGGGGCACATCGACCGCATTCTGGTTAGCGATTGCCGCGCATTGAGCGTAGTCCTTCGAATATGCGGTCATGTCCACCTTTGCGGCTTCGACCAGCTGGTAGCCTTCGAGCGGCTTGTCGGCAATGGCCGGCTCCATCGAGGTGCAGGCACAGAGGAGGGCAAACAGGGGTGCGGCAAACAGCAGTCGGGTCATGTCAATCCTTCAATGAAAGTTGGCCCTGGTATAGGGCCGGAGTTTACTCGGAGGTTCAATCGTCGTCTTCGAGCTGCACCCACCACCAGCGATTCTTCAGCACGCCGCGTTCTTTCATCTGCACGGCCATCGTCGACTGGGCCTGGACCCACTCGAGCAGCTTGAGGTCAATGCGCAGCTTGTCGATGGCAGCACGCCAGAAGCCTTCGTCCAGGCCCAGGATGACCTTGGTGGCTGTCGAGCTGACCAAGCTTTCCGGAACCGTCGCCGGCGACTGCGTGGCGCCCCAGAAGGCTAGTCCGAACTTGCGGGCTTCACGGCAGATGGTGCCAATGATGCCGTCGCCGTTGTCCTTGTCGGCGGCGGAGGTGTAAGTACCCAGTTCGTCCAAGACGACAACTTCGACCACGTCCGAGCACTCACCACGCTCGACCGCGCGCTTGAAGATATCCTGCAGCGTGAACAGAACAAACATCTTTTTCTCCTCGGCCGACAACGCATTGAGCTTGTAGCGCCAGACGGCCTTGCTCTCGTCGAACGGAGGGGGCTGTTCCTTGAAGATGCCGGTGCGTTTGAGATTGTTCAGGCGGTCGATGACCGACTGCAGCACATCGGTCGCGGAGTACTTGATGACGCTTTCGAGCTCCAGGCCTGTTTGCATGCTGCGAACGGCGAGCGTATATGCCTCGATGGCTTCGTCACCGGCGGCTTCGAGGATTTCGCGCTCGTCGCCGCTCATCTTGTCGTCGCCCTTCCAATTCTGCAGCTTGAACATTGACATCAGCTTGCGCTGGAACGACTGTGCTTTTTTGCTCAAGTTGAGCAGCGCCAGCACGCCCTTCTGGTCCGAGCCGAGGACTCGCTGCAGGTGGATGCGCTTGGCGTACTCGAGTACGTCGACGATGTTCGGATAGGTGCGAGCCTTGAACGCGGGCTTCCACTTCTGAACTCCGCCTTCATATTTCTCCATGTGCACCCACCAGAGCTTCTTGTCGCCATCCCAACGCGCGCCGAACGCCTTGGCTTCGTCCTTCTCGGCCATTGGCACTTCCAGGTACAGCCGGTTGTCGGCTCCGCCGCCGGCCAGCCGAGTCTGGGCCGCGTTCAGACCCCAGGTGCTGGCGTCGTCGATGTCAAAACCGAACTCCCTGAATACGTCGATGAGCAGGTTGGTGATGACCGCTTCCTGTTTGACGCCGAGCGCCGTCGTTGACGCCTGGTTGATGGTCGCAAGGAAGGTGTTGATGCACTTACGCACGCCACCAAAATGTGGGTCGGGGTTGACGCGCAGGGGATTCAGGCCGTAAGGCACTGACTCGGAGAGTTGCACCACGCTGGCGCCGGCAATCTCAAGGTCGCCGTGTACGTCGAAGACGTGGAAACGAGTTTGAACTGCACCCATTTGACGCAGGGCGCGACGAATCAGCTTGCGGATGAAGTAGCTTTTGCCTACGCCGGACGAACCGACGATGAGCATGTGCCCGTTGATGAGCCGCTTGGTATCCCAGAAAAGCGGCGAGGCTTTGCCACTCTTGGCATCGAAGAAGTTTTCACCGAGTTTAATTTGCATGGGCTTTTGCGCTAAAAAAGGCGCGGCGAAGGGGCAAAAACGGCCACTTTGTGCGCGGAAGTGCTGTATAGGCACCCATTTTGTTTTTCGAGGCGCGCGCCGGCCAAAGGGCTGAGGCCCGTAGCTATACAAGGCTCTCACTTCAGAAAGGGCATTACTATGGACAGAGCAGAACGCCGCAGCCGCACCCGCACTTTCATCGACAGCCAGCTGCGCATCGCGCGCCGCTCGGGCTCGCAGAAAACGCTGGTAGCGCAGCCTGGACGCCTGAAGAAGCAGCACGCAATGGATTGCGGCCAACCGCAATGTGCCATGTGCGGCAACCCGCGCAAGGCGGGTCACAAGAACCCGGAAACGATGCAGGAACTGCGCTCGCTCGACCGCCTGACCGCAGGACTGAACGATGTGTTCGCCGGCGAAAACGACGCTGTGCCGGCCTAAGCCCACTCGCCGCCTCTCTTCACAAACGCCACCCAAGGGTGGCGTTTTCTGTGGTCGCGCAGCCTGAAAGTGCGGGGACTAAAAGCCTTTGCCTACACACAGGAATCACTCTCCTGAAAGGCAGTTATGACTCGTCAATCCTCCTCGCAGTACAAACCGTCTGGCGCCTTCGTCGGGGCATCGTGGGCCGTCCTTTTCATCGGAGTCCTGTCGTACATGGTGGGCCTGTGGAATGCGTCGATTGCCCTCAATGAGAAGGGCTACTATTTCACCGTGCTGCTGTTCGGCCTGTTTGGGGCAATTTCCCTCCAAAAAAGCGTGCGAGACCGCATGGAGGGCATCGCCGTCACCAACATCTACTTTTCGCTGTGCTGGTTCAGCCTGGTCACTGCACTGCTGCTCCTGGCTGTCGGCCTCTGGAACGCTACGTTCGCGGCGAGCGAGAAGGGCTTCTACGCCATGGCCTACGTTCTGAGCCTCTACGCTGCCGTGACTGTCCAGAAGAATGTGCGAGACCTGAGCGGCGCCGACTCGGGCGAGTACGCTGACCAGCCAGACGAGAAGTCTCACCGCAGCGACTAAGCTCGCTCCGGATGACGCCCCGTTTCGACGGGGCGTTTTCACGTCAAGGGTGTTGAAAAAGGCAGGCTCGCTGTTGCTCCGCCAGACGCTGCCCATGGCAGCGGCCGCACTCTGTTTGCCCCATAAACATCCCCGAGAACTTCCCAGGCCTTACCCCGTGCTACCCGGCTGGCGCCGGCGGCTAAACAAGCTCGCTAGACACCGTCCCACTCGACCGTATCTGGAGACGTATGCAACAGTCCGCACCGGCCAATCCGGCCTTTCACTTTGGCAGCCTCGCGCTCGCCCTGGTCACCTTGGTCATGGTTCTCCAGTTCGACTTGCTGGTGGCGCTACTGGCGATGTGCAGCTCCTATGCCCTGGCTACGCACCTGCCGCACACCTGGCTGCTGCGCAAAGCTGGCCGCCGCGCCCATCTTCTTTCCACCATCGCTGTTGCCGCGGTGCCGGTGCTGGCGCTTGTTGCCTTCGGCCTGGCCCTCTCGTACCTGACATCGCACGCCGGAGGCGCTTACGCCGAAGTCATCGAAAAACTCAATGACCTCATCCTCCAATGGCGTGGCAAACTACCCGACGCGCTGGCCTCGCGTTTGCCTAATGGCCCGGAGACCGTCAAGCCATGGCTCGCCGCCTTGGTGAACAGCCAATCCGATACGTTGGCAACAATGGGCAAGAGTGGTGCCCATGGGTTCCTTACCGCCTTCCTGGGCGTTGTCATCGGCCTGCTGATGGCCCGCTCGCACAAGCCCGACGTAGATGGAGTCGTTCCGCCGCTCTCAAAGGCCCTGCGCGACCGCGCAAGGCATGTGCAGGGGACGTTCGAGCAGGTTGTTCGCGCCCAGTTGTGGATTGCGCTCATCAACACCACGTTCACCGCGATTTTCTTTTACCTGGTGCTGCCTCTGATGGGTGCATGGATGCCCTACGCGCCAGCGCTGCTGATGCTGACCTTGATTGCCGGCCTCCTGCCCGTGGTCGGTAACCTGGTATGTAACACCGTGACAACGCTAGTCGCTCTTTCGGTAAGCCCGCTGGTCGCCGGCGCCGCGCTGATTTTTCTCATCGTCATCCACAAAGCCGAGTACTTCATCAACGCCAAGGTCATTGGTTCGAGGATGTCGATGGCGCCATGGGAACTGGTGGTCGCCATGTTTGTGGCCGAAGCGCTGTTCGGCGCCGGCGGCCTGGTCGCGGCCACCTTGTTCTATCCCTACCTGAAGCTCGAATTGCGCCAGTTGGGCTGGGTATAAGCCCGCAGGCTATCCTGTGACCGTGGCCGGGCTAAAACCCGGCCACTACACCTGCCACCTCCGCAACCCGCCGTCGATTCCTTGAAAGCCCGTCAATGACCCATCGTTTCGTCCTGAGCTTCCAGATAGCGTCCGCACCCTTTGTCGCCGAAAACAGCTGCGAAGGCGACGGGCCACAGCTGAACATCGACGTGACTCCAGTCCTCGATGGCGTCGCTCTCCCGAACATTGGGGTGTTCGATGCGGTTGATATGCTGCTCTATGGCGCCTCGGATGCTGAAACGGACCTCTACACCTGTTCATGCGGCAACGCTGGGTGTGCCGGGTTTCATGAGGAAGTGAAGCTTCGCGCGGGCTCCGACACGATGGCCTGGGAATTCCCTGAAGAGCCTTACCGTGCTTCGCTGCCACAGGCTATCACTGCCGCCGGCGCACCGCTGCGCGTGGTGTTCGACAAGGCACAATACACGCAGGCCCTGGCCGCGCTCGAGTCCGACCTGGAAAAGCTCTTCAACGGCAGCGCCATTCCCGCAGTGGTGTGCCCCGGCTGGTCCTGCGAGCAACTCAACGTCAAGACGTTTCGCTCGATGATGAAGGCCGCCCGCAAGCGCCGAGCCAAATGGGATGCCGATTGCCGTGCGCGCGCCGACGCTGAGGGCGAGCTGCGCAACTTCCAGTATGCCGCCTACCTGCCAAACGGCTGGACGCTGTTCCGGGACTTTCGCACGCTGGCTTGGGAGCAGGCCAACGACCTCAACGTGAACGACGACGACGAGTTCGAACTGAAGGCGATACGTGAGGTCATTGGTCCGCGGTTGTTGGCGGACCAAGCGACGACGATTCTTAATCTGTCGGCCCCAGAGCGCGCACGGGCTTTCTTCGCCGAGAGCCTACATCTGCCCGACGAGGCATGGCTCAGCGCGACCTATTCGGTCGTAACCAATGAACAGGCGAAGGCCATTGCTATCGCAAATAGCAAGAAGGAGGCGCAAAATGGATAACCTAACAATCCTGACACTGGTCGCGTCACTGGCATGTCCCCTGGTTCCGCAAATTATCTCGATAGTCCTGCTGCGCCGGATATTGCGCTCAGAGCAATCACATTATATTGCGATGGCCGCTTCGGGCATGGTCCAGGTTATGAGTGGCCTGTGGTTGATGCGAGCCTGCTACAAGCTGCCGTTGTTCTTCGATAACCCGCTGTCGGCGGCATACCATGAATGGGCGAGAGTCTCCCTCGATGCCGGGCCGAACATGGCAATCGCGCTGACCTTGCTGGTCGGCTGGTTTTGGCTGGTACTTGCATGGTCGCAACGCAAGGCCCCGCGCAAGGTCGCGCGCGCCCAGCTCAAACCCAAGACAGTGCAGGACGTCATTGGTATCGAACCCCTCGCCAGCGATACGCCAAGCGTTTTTGTCAACTCAAAAACAAAACAACGTCGCGATAAACGAAAACGCTGACCAGGCCGCGTTTCCGGAAAAGGGCGGTCAGATTAAGCAATCGGACCCAAGGTCTTAACCGCTTTTTCAGGCCAAAGGCTAAATCACGTTGCTAGACATTGCCTATCAGGAGGTAATGTCTATGTCCCAGGTCATCAAACACAAAAACGTCAACACGTTCGCTGCGGCCGTCCGCGCCGCCGAACTGTCTTTCGTCGATGCGAGCGCAACCCGCCGCGCCGGCGCTTTCCTCAATCTGTCCCAGCTGGAAGTCTACCTGTCCGACGCCCTGCGCGGCGTGTCGGTGTCCGGCCTCGCCCTGAAAACCCGAAGCGCGTTCATCCGCAAACAGGTATTCGCCGCCTTGGGATACGTCGTGCCAAAGCGTAACCGTGCAGGCGAGGGTGTCGGAGACGAAACGAGCCGGACCAGCAAGGCATTGTTGGGCGCACAGAACGTCGACATCTACGTGCAAAAGTCCAATAACCTGCAAGTGTGGAACGACAAGATTGACGCCAAGCGTCGCTATCTCGTGGTTGTGGTGGATGACGCCGACGTGGTCGCCGGCGTTCGGGCATTCACTGGCCGCACCTTGGCCAAGTGGAGTCGGACGGGAACGCTGACCTCCAAATTTCAAGCGACGCTCAAGCTCGTTTTCAACGAAGCCGAGCCGAGCCATGTGTGCGGACGCGATACCGAACGCACTGTGCAATTCCTGGGTCCGGCCAAAGGCGTCACCTGTGCCGGCGCAGAACCGAAGCCGGGCACCCTGTTGTCGATACAGGCCCTGGGCGCCAAACTCACCAAGCTGATTGGCACGACCGTTCCATATATTAGCGCTATCGACGAAAAGAAGCGTTCCGCGGCCTTGTCGGCCGCCGTCGGCAAGGCCTTGGGCTACAGCGACATGGGCGACACCGCCATGTTCCCAAAAATTCCAGCGCAAATGCTGGAGGTTAAACTGCAAACCTCGGACACCATCGACCTGGGCAGGACCTGGCCGAGCTCGGACTCTCCGCTGAACTTCCAGGGTGGCCGTGCACGCATGCTGCGTCGACGCGACGTGCGATTTGCCGTTTTCTATGGCACGCGTATCGGCAACAGCATCCGGCTGGACAAAGTTGTCATTACCCCCGGTGCACGCTTCTGGGACGTCTTCGAGACGCTGCAGGGCAAACGCCGCAATACCAAGCTGCAGATTCGCTTGCCTGAAGAAGCGATGGCCGTCTGAGGCGGCTCAACTCAAGGAGGGCAAGTTCTCGTCGACTTGCCCTTTTTGCATTCAAGAGTCCGTCCAAGCCAGCGTCAAAGAAAAACCCGCCTGTGGCTTGCGCCGGGCGGGTTTGAGCGTAGAGATAGCGAGGGACGTCAGTGTGCCGCCGGCGCTTTCGGCTCGGGCAATCCCACAAATGCTTCCAGCGACGTGTAGCCTTTGTTGAAGTAGACCGACCACGGTTCCCGCGGGCAGCAAGGGTGCAGGTTACCTGCCTCTCGGTACCAGTCTTCGGCCCGCGTCAGCCGCAGCGTCTTGGCCATTTCGGTCGCGTACTCGAATTCGACGTAACCACGCTGGTCCACGTCAGGCAGTAAGTCCAGGTCTTCCGCCGACGGCAAGGTAGGCAGGTTCAAGAAGTCCTTCCAGGCCTGCGCCTTATCCTTGGCGAACTGCTCAGGGTGCTCCAGCTCCGGACGCGCCGACAGCGGCGAGGGCAAGGTATTCATCAGAATGTGACGACACCAGTCGGTCACAGACGTGAGCTTGAGCT
>CXWL01131300.1_pt1 | contig 10675 bp, 6 predicted proteins | sample 590931 | NCBI WGS metagenome assembly CXWL01 (sample SAMEA3498368, study PRJEB10139) | groundwater metagenome | biome: water well; material: biofilm material | place: Germany | collected 2015-04-27 | reverse complement strand
TCTGAACTGACAATCACTTCGATCAAATCGGGTAACTGTCAGATCAAGTCGCGACTACTACACTTCATCGCCGGTCGACGATGCTGGTCTTGCGGAGCGCGCCACGAAAGAAGATGGCTTGGTAGCAACCACTTTATAGTGTGCTTTCCCTTAGCTACGTAATGAAAATCGACCCTTCCTATTCAAACGACTTCCCCAAATGAATAACATTAGCTCCTTGGAGATTATGAAATGCTCTTCCGGCAATGATAACTTGCGCACCGTTCATCTTGGGATCAGCGCAAAGCGATACGAAGGGTTCGATAAGATAATTCTCACTTGCGCCAATATCTTTAGCTGATGCGAACTGTGGCGGAAAATCTATGATAAGAAATCCTGGGTAATTGTAAATGCCGCTCTTTGTCAGTGACAATAATGCGTAATGGTAGGCAAGCTGGACGATATATTGAACCGATCCGCCGGCCTTCTTTGTCCAATCCTCGTTGCCAAGCTCCACCTTCAAGTCACGATCATCAAGTTTGACCTTAATTCGACCGAACTGCCATTGTGCCAACTCATCGGCATGCATTGCATTCAAATAATCGTTCATGCGGTCTGTCAGCAAGGTAGACAATTCTTCATAGTTCACGCCGCTTCGGTTTGCAGCCGCCTCTGCTTCAAGAAGCGCGACCTCATCCTCCAAAGCTGCAATCGTAGTGTTCATTTCTGTCCTGCGATTCAGTGATTGTTCAATGCGATCTAATTGCTCCAACTCTGAATCAATCTTGCCGCATTCTTGGTCAATGATGGCTAACTCAGGCGGAATAGCACGTTCTGCCAACGTCGTGGCTCGTTCGATCAAAGATGTCTCCCGAGTTATCTCTCGCTCAGTTTCCGATATCCGATCAATGATTTCGCGGGTAGCTTGATCAAGGTTCTCAACCAAGTCTTCGAGCTCGGCGATCTCCTCAAGAATCTGCTGCTCCTCAAAAGCTACTCTACGCGCAGCTGACTGATGGCCTTCAGAGTCCTGCATCAAGTGATGTTGACCACAAACCTGACAGAGTGCGGGTGCAAACCTTTGTGGTTTGACTTCTTGATCGCAAGCCGGGCAATGGGTCACCTTGAGGTCTGCAAATATTGCAACGCCCTCCTTAATGCGATCAAATCGTGAGAGTTCAGTTCTGAGGCTAGCAATGTAAGCATCGAGTTCGGCACGACGCTTCAAGCTATCATTCTTTTCGCGTTCGAATTCGCCCTGACGCTGATATACAACAGACAATCGCTGCCGGATCGCATCAAACTCTGGGTTCTTTCTTCGGATGCCTTGGTCTTGAGCTGTAAGGATTTCAGCCCTTCGGCTATCCATATGGGAGGCCTGGTCTTTGAGGCGCTGGCGCGTCTGCTGAATCGACTCTGGTGTAACAGCAACGGTCATTTCGCGATGGCGCGATATTTCCAGCGTAACATCCTGCAAAACATCGGCGAACAGATCGTGTTGCGCTTTGAGCCGCGCCAAGTCCTTGCGTTTTCTAACAAGCGCGCCAAAAGACTCCAAGAACTTCTGCTGCGCCGATTGCATAAAATTAAGGATGCATGCAGAGCGGGTCGCTGGTGGTTGCCTTTCTGCAAAGCCGTCCCATGGACGCTCCCACTTATACATATGCCGGAATAGCTCTCGCCAACTCAGTTCGATCCACTCCCGATCATATGGATCGCCAGAGGGGCGTTCGATGCGTGGAATATTTAAGCTTTCCAGCATGAACACCGAAAACTCATCATGTGATATAGCAGCACCGTCCAGGAAAATCTTGGTCTTCGCGTTCTTTTCCTTCCAGCGCCGCTCAATCGTATGGTCAACTCCGTCGATGTTTATCCTGACCGTTACTGAATCATATTTTTCAGCGAGAGCCATGTTGAATGCCTTCTCGGGAGTTCCACCATCGCCGAGGGCAAAATCGAGCATTTGAATCCATTTCGTTTTGCCAGAATTCAATTCTCCGACAATGAGATTGACTCCTGGATCGAACTCCAAATGATCCTGTTCATCATTCAGGGGGAAGCGCGAAGCACTAACGATTTTCAGGGTCTTCGCTGTCATTGGATGATCTCTCCGAGTTTTTTGTTTCTAACTTCCGCATCGAAGACCTTGTAAATAAGATTCTTCAGTTCGGTTCCTGGCTTGCGCCCAAGAACTTTCTTTACGGCATCAATTTGCTGAATAAGCATTGAAAACGATTTGCTCTGTGATAGTGCTGACGCACGCTCGTCGCCCAGCGCTGTTAGGGAAAATTCGTAGGCTGAACCTCGCTTATTTACGACGATTAGGCAACGAGCCTCAAGGAACGCAAGAACATGGTAGTAACGCTTGTCCCATGGCCCGTAGTGATGCCTAACCATTGGGGACTCGACTTCATAACTTGGGGAGCGCGCCTTCTTTTTGAGGTGCTCCGCAAGTCGGTTGAAAAATTCTGGGTAGCGGACAAAAAAATCCAGCTTCGCTAGCTTGGTAAGGCCGTTAATAGCCCCCTCCTGTCCACAATCATTCAGCAGGAGCAGAAGCCGAGCGGCATGGAGCTCAGTAATGTCATCTGCGACCAACGGCAAAGATGTGGATACCCGCCCAACTGAACCAAAGCTCTTCATGGCCGCAACTTCGAAAATCGGTGCCGACATCGCGCAGTGATTTGGTACATGCAACCGCGCCCATATCCAGGAGGCAATACATTGATAATTTCTTGCGACACACCATCTGGCACCTCCACTGCCTTAAGGCATCGGTGATGAAACTGGGGGCCAGAGTCCGTAATCTCAGTCGAGTCTAGAGCAGCCATTTGCGTCAGCAAAGTGTTTTGGACTGCAATGTCTACATCATCAAATTGATCGGCTCTTAAATTCAGATAGCCAGAACTCCTTCGTACCCTTACGTATTCTCTGCGCAATATTTTGGCTGCTTCCACGTAAGTGGTGTCAAGCCCTGCATCGGTCAATTTCATAGCCAAACGTTCTTCTGTGCCAGAATTAGGGTAAGGATCAAGCCAGGATTTAATTTTGGTTTCTAGCGCCTGCCTTGTAATCTTCTTCTTATCCAAATCCGGATTTTTATATTCGGCAACTGTTTTCACAAAACTCAACAAATTCTCGTAGACGAGGCCAATCAATGCGGTATCCGCATAGGCCCCCATGCTCTCTAAAACGTGATGAAGGTTTCTTTCGTTGATCGCTCGTATCGCTTCTTCTGCGACATCCCAACATTTACCGTTAACCAGCCAATGCTCATGATTGTTTCCTTTAGGTGACTTGAATCCATCAACATACGAGGCAAAACTATCAGCAAGTGCCTTAAATTCTGGATTGCTCATGGTTCGGTCAGGGTGATCGAATTCACGCGTGAGCAATTCTAGTTCTTTGCTAATCTGGCGAGTGAACACAAGAAGAAATCGAGCAGGCTCTGCGCAACTTTCTCTCGCAAGACTGGTTTCCAGAAGCGAGCTACCGACACCATCTGGGCGAGTTGCCGATTTGGTTCGATCACACAACTTTGCGATTGTCCAAAGACTCTTATTAAGCTCTGCTTTCACTTGAACAAATTCGACTAACTCACCTGCACCGTCCCCCAAAATTAAGACAATGTCATCATAGGTCTCGCACCAGACTTCTTTGAGAGTTGAGTCAATGAGCATCTTGATGCAGTAGTACGCAGCAATCTGGTCTTGGTAAGCAAATCCATTGCGAGCATAGACCCCGCCAAACTCCTTGGGGGAATTGTTTCGTATTGACGGAAAAATGGGCTGGGCCGGAAGTGAATTCATGACACTGAAGTCATGTCGTAATTCTCGCTTAGAGCCATGAACACGACACTCACAGATACAGTGTCAATGACGCGGAGACAGAACTTACCGCCGTGCATTAGAGGTGGTTCACTGCTTGCCGGAACGGCGCGAAGAAAAAGCAGAAAGGCTTGCAATCATGTTATTCCTCATAAATAACAAACATGCTGATCTTTTATGATTCGGAAACTCACGCCAGCCCCCTGCTCTGAATATCCACCGTGTCCGTGCCATACTTTGCGACACGATTCTGTTACGGTGGTTACGCAAGAGGTTTGCACTCTAAACGAGCCGGCGGGAAGATGCAACGGCAATGACAGTGGCAGCGACAATGCCTGCTCTACACGATTTGCTTAAACAAGCTCTTAAACGAAGGTTGAACTTCCGCTATTCAGCAAATTAAAATTCCGCAAGGTTTCGAAAGTAATGGTTCGAAAAAGTTGAAAGCTGACACCCGGCAGGTTGCACCAACAGCCTTTTCATAAGATCGTCAGCGCCCGGTAAGGCCGAGAACCTGGCTGTCCTTTACTCGGCCAGTCCGGACATCCGCTGTCCTACATCAAGCGCGGATTACAATGTCTGCTTTCGTATGAAGTAAATATGGCTCGTGTCCGGTTGCGCGGAAGGCGGCAGAGAAGACGGGCTATCGTTTTAAAATCGATCGGTCTTGTCTCGACTGCAGCCGCTTACTGGTACCATGTTCGATGGGTATAATCAAGCCAAGTGCGGTCTGGGTCACATTGAGAAAACTGTTCTATGTTGAATTGAACGATACTTGACACATAACGAGTGATACAGCGGATCAATGACAAAATTCAAAGAATGGTGCGATGAGACCGAGACCCCCGTTTCTACTCACACGCTGCGCCTGCTCGCGGCAGACCCGGCGAAACAGACACATGCCATCCAGGTCATAGCTATCGCCGTCCCTCAGTATTACGCCGACCGTGGTCGCATAGCAGGCATTTTTAATAAGCTTGGGAAGCTTGGCGTTGCCAAATACCTTAAGGAAAAGCTCCCGACTTTTCCCACCATTAAGTCCGGTGACCTTGGAGAGATTCTCTGCAATTCCTACGTAGTAGAGGCGACCACCTTCAAGCTCGGAATCAAGCGGCTCAGATGGAAGGACCACCGCAACATGTCAATGCGTGGAGAAGACGTGCTCGCCTTCAGCCTGAGTCAAAATGGAACACTGAAGATTCTTAAAGCAGAGGTTAAAAGCAGAGTCTCCATGACCACGAAAGTAATTGAGGAAGCCAGAGAAGCGCTGTCGGGTTACATGGAACTCCCGTCACCACACGCGATTTCTTTCGTCGCCGACAGGCTGGACGAAACAGGCAACAAGCCGCTCCGTGACGCTCTGGACAAGGCACAGCTCAAAGATGGGATCAAGGTATCTCAGGTTACACACATGCTCTTTACATTCTCTGGCAGCAATCCTTCGAACCTGCTCAAGACGAACCTGTCAGCTTACACTGGCGCAGTTCCGCAGCAATATGTCGCTCTGCAAGTAAAGACGCACCAATCCTTCATCAAGGCTGTCTTTGACGAAGTGAATAAGTAATGGCGTCAACACTCGAAGAGTTGCGGGCGAACATCGAAGCAGCGGTAACACCGGGATTTCGACACAAGCTTCTGGCACGAGGACAGTCCCGTGGGATGATTTGGCGCGAGGGCATACTCCCTCCTGACGCACCGAACTTCAGCCCTGAACTGTCGGACGACCTCCTCTCTTACGGATACTCACTCCTGATGCAGGGCCTGCGCTACTCCGAGCTGGGTGGAGAGCCCCACCTGACAAGAGCCGCCTTCGAGGTCGCCGCCGAGGCGCTTGAGGCGGTTGTGGCCAGAGGTGCGGCTGGTACAGAGCGCGACTTCCACCGCCTTGCGGCCGCCGCTGCATATCACTTAGGACGGTACTCAGCGAGAGCCTATTCCCTGCTACATAAGGGACTAGCTGAATCGAATTTGTCCACCATCGAGAGGAGCTTAGCGAAGCTTATGCTCCGCGACCTGGATGGTCTTGCTCGGGACCTTGCCAGCTGGTTCGGGTCCGGGGTCAATTCAGACGACGCACTTATCGCCACCCTTAGTCAGGGAACAGCGCCGCAAGTCGACGACTCCGATGAGGACGGCGATGGCATCAATGACCATCTGCTGGAAGCAATAACCACCGCTCTCGACGGCAACTTCATGGCAGCTATGGCTGTCGCCATAATGTCACTAGAGAGAGGAGACGAAGGCCTGACGNNCAGGCTCAAGAACGTCTAAAAAATGGCCTTGATGTCGCAGGGGAGCTGAACCTCGTGTCCCAGTGGTGGTGTCATAGGCTTGCAATACAGCTAATCGACGGGCTCTGGAGCACAAGTTTCCACAAAGTCTTGCCTGTGGAAGGCCCACCTGGCTCAGACATCGGCGACTGGGCTCTGCTTCGCAAGCTCTTCATCGGCTCACTCTACCGGCGAGGAAAGGCCGAAATCGAACTGTGGCCGTCCCAGTTACAGGCTGCCCAGCGAGCCTTGGACTTCGACGCGAATCTGGTATTGTCTCTCCCGACAAGCGCAGGCAAGACACGCATTGCAGAGCTGTGCATCTTGGCTTGCCTAGCTCAGAAGAAACGGATTGTATTCGTTACCCCGTTGCGCGCGCTGTCTGCACAGACGGAGGCGAGTCTACGTCGAACGTTCGCACCTCTCGGCAAGACTGTTTCAAGCCTCTATGGAAGCATTGGCGCAAGTGGTACCGATGTCGATGCACTTCGCTCAAGGGACATTGTTGTTGCCACACCGGAGAAGCTCGACTTTGCCCTCAGAAGCGACCCGACCCTATTGGATGACATCGGCCTTGTGGTACTGGATGAAGGCCATATGATTGGACTTGGTGAAAGGGAGGTTCGCTATGAGGCACAGATTCAGCGACTACTGCGGCGGCAAGATGCTGCATCGAGGCGAATTATCTGCTTGTCGGCAATTCTCCCTGACGGTGACCAGCTCGAAGATTTCGCGGCTTGGCTTACCTACGACAAGCTTGATGGCCTCATCAAGGACAACTGGAGGCCGACAAGGCTACGATTCGGTGAAGTCGACTGGAAGGGAAATCATGCCCAGCTCAACGTAACTGTTGGTGAAGAGAAACCATTCATTCCCAAGTTCCTTGTTGGTAAGAAGCCGACCAAAGGTACAGGCAGGAAGACCTTCCCGTCAAATCAAACTGAACTTTGTATCGCGACGGCGTGGCGATTGTTAGACGATGGACAGACTGTCTTGGTCTTTTGCCCCTTGCGTAGGTCAGTAATTCCATTCGCCAAGTGCATCATCGATATGCACAAGCGGGGCCATATCGGCTCGGTGCTTGAGCAGCCTGAAGCAGTTCTCGCGACGGCGCTTGCTGTCGGAGCAGAGTGGTTTGGACCAAACCATGAGATTCTGGATTGTCTGAAGCTTGGTGTGGCCGTCCATCATGGCGCACTGCCTACCCCATATCGTAAGGAGGTGGAGCGCCTCCTACGTGAGGGCATTCTCAAGGTGACAGTCTCTTCACCAACGCTCGCACAGGGTCTCAATTTGGCTGCTACAAGCCTTATCTTCCATGGCTTGACGCGTAACAGAGCGAATATTGACGTCTCTGAGTTTCGCAATGTAGTTGGACGTGCCGGACGTGCTTACATCGACATCGAAGGGCTCGTGCTGTACCCGATGTTTGATGACCATGCGAAGCGACGCTCAGCTTGGCAAAGCCTATGCTCCAACCAGAAAGGACGGGAGATGGAGAGCGGTCTCGTTCGTCTAGTGTTTACACTACTGGTACGAATGACAAGAAAGCTCGGTACCTCGGAGTTGGACAAGTTGATTGAGTATGTAGCAGGGCAAGGAGCATGGGAGTTTCCAGAGGTTGCTACAGATTCAGAGAGAGTCGCAGGGGAAGAGCGTAGCAAGTGGCAGTCGCATTTAATGAGCCTCGATACGGCCATCTTCAGCTTGCTTGGCGACACGCCAGTTCCCGACGAAGAGATTGAAGACAAACTCGAAGAAATCCTCACATCCTCGCTCTTTCAGCGAAGACTCATTCGACAGAAAGAAGAGATTCAAAAAGCGCTGGCAGCGGGGCTGGCAGCTCGTGCCAAATACATCTGGTCTAATACTACACCGCTGCAAAGGCGAGGTTACTTTCTTGCTGGAGTTGGGCTTACCACCGGGAAGGAGCTTGACATGAGGGCTCCTGAATTGGAGCAGATCCTGCTCACAGCTAATATGGCGATTGATGCCGGCGAGAAGGAAATGGCAGTCGAAGCCATCAGTGCGTTCGCTGAACTTGTCTTCCTAATTCCTCCGTTTTCTCCCCAGAGGATGATTAACAACTGGAAGGATATTCTACGATTGTGGCTGCTAGGCCAACCATTAACCGATGTCTTGGCGGGTGGTAGCGACGAGGCAATCTCATTCATCGAACAGGCATTTGTCTACAACCTGCCATGGGCAATGGAGGCGGTGCGCGTGCGAGCCGAGGCTCACGAGGACCCATTATCGGAGGAACTGAAGTTATCGGACTATTCGCGCGCTCACGCAGTGGCCGCTCTGGAGACTGGTACCTTGTCCGTAGCAGCAGCGACTCTGATTCAGGCTGGCTTTGCTTCGCGTCTCGCGGCCATTCGTGCGGTCGATGAGACCGAAGCAAGCTTCGACTCAATGATTGGGCTGATGTCCTGGCTTGCTTCAGATAAGGTACAGTCCCTGTCTGCAAAGCCACTTTGGCCGACACCAGAATCCCACCAACTGTGGCTTGACTTCATCGGCCCCACTGCGAGCCAAGCCGTTAAGCAGTGGACGGCTGCGGCTTATCACGGCCCAGTCACTTGGCACAGCGTGCCGATGCCACCCGGAATGCCCCTGCGTCTCGGCGGAGGTCTAGGCAAGGAGCGCAGCGTGTTCGCTGCTGACTACAAAGAAGTTGGAACACTGACATGGACGCCAAACCCCAAGGTGGCAGGGGTCATCGTTGCTACTTCGAGCGGTGCGCCAGACAATCTTGACTTTGAGTACATCGGACCCGGCGATCTGCTCACAAGGTAGACGTACCGGGTCATGCGCCAATTCGATATTCTATGAAGCAGACGTTCAGGACTGCCAAATCAGATTGTCGGCGAATGGCAGTTTAGGCCGATTATGCACAGTTCTCGATTATGCGAAGTTGCGGTTGGAATCCACACCGAGCGCCGACTGCCAGTGACTTGCGCAAATACCGACCTTCACATAATCACTGCGTTTTCAGGAAGACGATCAGCGAGTCAGGCGACATTCAGTTGGTTAATTTGCATCTGACACGGCACTGTACGTAGTAGTGTGGGCCATATTAGTCCGCTGAAGTGGGGTTGCCAATTCATACTGCTGCATAAATTATGTCCAGCTTACATTTGCATCAAACCCTGCAATTCCGCTTACTTCCTGCATCTCAGCACAATCAGATCCAAAACTTCACATAATCGAGGACTGTGCATAATCGGCCGGACTTCGGCCTTATGGTCGGGTAGCGGCAGCGCATTGCTGCGCCGCCGCCCCCTAAGAACCGTACGTGCGTCTCACAACGCATACGGCTCAAGCCTCTCAAAGGTATTTTTCAACACCCAGTTACACAACTTTTCCTCCAGCGTTGTTATTAATTCCTACAGCAATTGAAATGGTGCATTTTAAGATTGCTTGCTGCATCCGTTCCGCCGTCAGCTCTTTTCACAATATGTCGAACATCCCATGGGATGCCTTTTGTGATGGGTTCCTGACAGGTGGGACACATGCCATCTTGCCTTAGCCATACACGGTAAAGCTTCGCACGGCCTTTCGCCGAGTTCAGCATTTTCTTACCCCATCGGGATTCGAAGTACGGTTCCCATTGCGGGTCGTGCGGGTTGGCATCGGCTTTGATCTTGACATGCCGTACTATTGGCGTATCACTTTCCTTCAGCAAGATGATATTCTTTTGTGCGCCATCTTCTTTTTCTTCTGTTGCAGCAAATACCCAAGTTCGGGTGCCTCTGGATTTAAAGTANNTTTGGATGCCGTCTTACCGCCCATTGCCATAGCATTGACCAGACATAGGTATCAACTTTACCAAAGGTTTTCTTGGCGACCACATGGCTGTGGTAATTCGCCCATCCCCGTAAAACGGGATTGAGTAGCCTTATCAGATTTGCCTGTTTAGCCGTCTTGTTGCCATTGATGACTTCGCGGATCTTATCAAGATGCGCTTTGACGTTCGCTTTCGACGGCTTCATCAACAACGTGCCGTTATACTTCCGAATGTTCCATCCGAGGAAATCAAACCCTTCCCTGATGTGCGTTATTTTGGTCTTCTCCGGTGACAGGACTAGCCCGCGTTCCGCCAGAAATTCAACCACTGCTGGTTTGACCTTATGCTCCAGCCACTCTTTCGAGTTGCCGGTGATAATAAAATCATCCGCGTAACGCACCATGTTCATTTTCCGACCTGTCCTCTTTGCATTTGGAAACTTCTCCGCCAGCATTGATTCGAGGCCGTCTAGCGTCATGTTTGCCAGTACCGGACTGATAATACCCCCCTGCGGGGTGCCGGATTCTGTGGGGAAGAGTTCGTTTTGATACACGAATCCCGCCTTGAGCCACTTCTTAAGAACTGCCTTGTCCATGAGGATGTTGGCAATCATCCAGTCGTGACTGATATTGTCGAAACAACCTTTGATGTCGGCCTCCAGCACCCACTCCGCGCTTGTTTTCTGCGCTAGGGAATTGAAACATTGCTTCCCCGCATCGGCGGTTGATCGTTCCGGCCTGAATCCATAAGAATTCAGGTCGGCAGTGGTTTCCGCAACGGGTTCCAATGCCAGCAGATGTAACGCT
>CXWL01034440.1_pt1 | contig 10675 bp, 8 predicted proteins | sample 590931 | NCBI WGS metagenome assembly CXWL01 (sample SAMEA3498368, study PRJEB10139) | groundwater metagenome | biome: water well; material: biofilm material | place: Germany | collected 2015-04-27 | reverse complement strand
GTTTTCGGCGATCTTGCGCAATATCCGCCGCATGATTTTGCCCGAGCGGGTCTTGGGGAGCGCGGGGGCGAACTGGATCGCGTCGGGGCTGGCGATCGCGCCAATCTCGCGCCGCACCCACGCCCGCAACTCCTGGCGCAAAGCCTCGCTGTCCGGCTCGCCCGCGTTGAGCGTGACATAGGCATAGATGCCCTGACCCTTGACCGCGTGTGGCATGCCGACCACCGCCGCCTCGGCGACTTTGGGGTGAGCGACCAGCGCGCTTTCGACTTCCGCCGTGCCCATCCGGTGGCCCGACACGTTGATGACATCATCGACGCGGCCCGTGATCCAATAATAGCCATCCTCGTCGCGGCGGCAGCCATCGCCAGTGAAATATTTGCCGGTGTAGGTGGTGAAATAGGTTTGGAAAAAACGATCCTGATCGCCCCACACGCCGCGCATCTGCCCCGGCCAGCTGCGCGTGATGCACAGGTTCCCGCTCGCTGCGCCATCGAGCACGCGCCCTTCCGCATCAACCAGCTGCGGGAAAACGCCGGGCAGCGGTTTGGTCGCGCTGCCGGGTTTGAGCGGGGTTGCGCCGGGCAGGGGGGAGATGAGCGCGCCGCCGGTTTCGGTCTGCCACCATGTATCGACGATGGGACAGCGGTGGTCGCCGACAACGCGGTGATACCATTCCCACGCTTCGGGGTTGATCGGTTCGCCCACGGTGCCGAGAAGGCGAAGCTGAGAGCGGTCGTGGCGTGTAACCCAGTCATCGCCCTCACGCATCAGCGCACGCAGCGCGGTTGGCGCGGTGTAGAATATCGTCACGCCCAGGCGGTTCGCTGTCTCCCAAAATCGCCCAAAGTCGGGGTAATTTGGGACGCCGTCGAACATCACGCTACTGGCCCCGCACGCCAGCGGGCCATAAACGACATAACTGTGCCCCGTGACCCAGCCGACATCGGCGGTGCACCAGAACAGATCGCCCTCGCGATAATCGAATATCATATCGAACGTCATCGTCACCCACAGCAAATAACCGCCAGTCGTGTGCATCACCCCCTTGGGCTTTCCGGTCGAGCCAGAGGTATAGAGGATGAACAGCGGGTCTTCGGCATTCATCGGTTCGGGCGGGCAGACGGGCGATGCGGCATCGCGTGCGGCTTCATATATATGGTCGCGGCCCGCCTTCATCGGCACATTGGCACCCGTGCGGGCGATGACCAGCACATCGCGCACGCCGGGGCATTGCAACAGCGCTACATCGACATTGGCTTTCAGCGGGATACGTTTGCCGCCGCGCGACCCTTCGTCGGCCGTCACCACCAGCGTCGAATCGCAATCCTGTATCCGCCCCGCTAAACTGTCTGGCGAAAAGCCGCCGAACACCACCGAGTGTATTGCGCCAATCCGTGCGCAGGCGAGCATCGCGAACGCGGCTTCGGGGATCATCGGCATATATATGGTGACGCGGTCGCCTTTGGCGACGCCGTGGTTTTTGAGGACATTGGCGAAACGGCACACTTCCTCGTGCAACTCAGCATAGGTGATAGTGCGCCCTTCACCCGGCTCATCGCCTTCAAAGACGATGGCGGTCTGGTCGCCCTTGGTCGCCAGATGGCGGTCGATACAATTGACGGTCAGGTTGAGCGTGCCATCGGCGAACCATTTGATGCCGAAATCCGCTTCATCAAAGCTGCTCTCATCCATTCGCGTCGGCACGCGCATCCAATCGAGTCGATGCAGCTCGCGTGCCCAGAACGCGTCTGGATTACCCTGCGCTTCGGCGGTCAGGTGCTCATACTCTGCCGCCGTGATGCGTGCACCCGCCGCAAAATGGGCTGGCACCGGATAGACGGCTGCATTCATGCGCATATACTCCTGTTTGCGAGGGTATGACCTTAGCGCGCCATTTCGCTCGGGCAAGCGCCTTGCACCATGCCATAACTGCGATAGACAGGGGGGAGTGGCGGCGCGAACGTGCTGCATTGGGGGGATTATAGTATGGAGGCGGATACCACGCTGCATAGGGTCAGGACCCATTAATAGCACGAACCGAGGTTTGAGGCGATTTCGTTCAGTGCAAGGAGGAAAGGTGAAGCGAATATGCCAATATTTCTAGACTTTCTGNNATTTCTAGACTTTCTGACACAGCAATGGACGAAATCGGTCAAATCCAATAGGACAGCAAAATGACTTCCATCTCGAACCCAAATGCCCTTGGAGATAGCTACAACTATCCCCTGCATGCATTTCGGCCCGATATGTTTGCCATTGTGCTGCCTCGGTCGTGCGATTGATGGGTCCTGACCCACAACATCATCGCGCGACGCGCGGGGAGGTAAAGGTCATCCTGGCCTCGTCGCTGGGCACCGTGTTCGAATGGTATGATTTCTATCTCTATGGCCTAGTCGCCACCTATATTTCCAAAGTGTTTTTTGCCGGAGTCGATGAAACCACGGGCTTCATCTTTGCACTGGCGACCTTTGCGGCGGGCTTTGCCGTCCGCCCGTTCGGCGCGTTGGTGTTCGGGCGGATCGGCGATCTGGTCGGACGCAAGAATACCTTCCTCGTCACCATGGGCATCATGGGGCTGTCGACCTTTTGCGTCGGCCTGTTGCCCGGCTATGCGACGATAGGCATCGCTGCGCCAATCCTGTTGGTGCTGCTGCGGCTGTTGCAAGGGTTGGCGCTGGGCGGCGAATATGGCGGCGCGGCGACCTATGTGGCCGAACATGCGCCCGATGGGCGGCGCGGGCTATACACCAGCTGGATACAGACAACCGCGACGCTGGGGCTGTTCGGGGCATTGTTAGTGGTGATTGGGCTGCGCATCGCTTTGGGCGAAGACGGCTTTGGAGAATGGGGATGGCGGGTGCCGTTCCTCCTCTCGATCATCCTGCTGGGCGTGTCGATGTGGATCCGCATGCAATTGAGCGAAAGTCCGGTGTTCCAAAAGATGAAGGACGAGGGGACAACGTCAAAAGCGCCGTTAACCGAAGCCTTTGGCCGCCGAAGCAACCTTAAAATCGTTGCTATCGCGCTGGTCGGCGCGGTCGCGGGGCAGGCGGTTGTGTGGTATACGGGGCAATTCTACGCGCTGTTCTTTTTGGAAAAAATGCTGCGGGTTGATGCGGTTACCGCCAACATCATGATCGCGATTGCGCTGGCTCTCGGTACGCCCTTCTTTGTCCTATTTGGCTGGTTGTCGGACAAAATCGGGCGCAAGCCGATCATCATGGCGGGGTGTTTGCTCGCCGCGATCAGCTATTTTCCTGCTTTTCATGCATTGACACAGGCAGCCAATCCGGCGCTGGCGGCGGCGCAAGCGGCTGCTCCCGTTGCCGTTGTCACCAATGATGAGGATTGCTCGGTGCAATTTGACCCCGTGGGGCGCAACCGTTTCGATGCTCGCAGCTGTGACATCGCCAAGAGCTTTCTGGCCAAGGGCGGCATCAGCTACGCGCGCATTGATGCAGCCGCTGGCAGCGTCGCCGCCATCCGTATCGGCACTGAGGCCTTTATCGCGCCGGACCCGCGCATTCTGAGCGGCGCAGCGCGTGCGGCTGCGATTACTGCCTATCAGGACCGGGTCAAAACTGCGCTGACTGCGGCGGGCTATCCCGCGTCGGCGGACGATGCCCAAATCAACAAGCCGATGGTCGTCGCCATCCTTTTCTATCTCGTGCTGCTGGTCACGGCGGTTTACGGGCCGATCGCGGCGCTGCTGGTCGAACTATTCCCTGCGCGTATCCGCTACACCTCGATGTCGCTGCCCTATCATATCGGCAACGGCTGGTTTGGCGGGTTCTTGCCGACCACGGCCTTTGCGATGGTAGCGGCGACGGGCGACATTTATTACGGCCTTTGGTATCCGGTCGTCGTCGCGCTGGTGACTTTGGTCGTTGGCCTAGTGTTTCTGCCTGAAACATTCCGGCGGAACATTGACTAGAGCCTTTTCAAGTCAGATGGAAACATCTGACGGCTCGGAAAAGGCGGAACATTGACTAGAGCCTTTTCAAGTCAGATGGAAACATCTGACGGCTCGGAAAAGGCGGAACATTGACTAAGCGCCGCGCTCAGCATTAGGCGGTGCACTCAACTTACAGGATTAGAGTGATGACAGCGCGGATATATCAACTCCCCAAAAATGCGATGCAATCGGGCCGTGCGCGAACACGTGGCTGGGTGCTCGAACATCTGCCGAGCGAAGCACGCCGCGTGGACCCGCTGATGGGCTGGACGGGCAGCGGCGACACACAGGTGCAGGTGCGGCTATCGTTCGATAGCGTCGAGGCAGCGACCGCCTACGCCAAACGCGAAGGCATCGACGCGCATGTCATCGCCACGCCCGCACGGACGCTCAAAATACAGACTTACGCCGATAATTTCAGATGAATGGACAATAGCCTGCGTCAATGGCATGACCTCACCCATCAAAAATAAGGGAAAGGGTCCGCCATGTTTGCAGAGTTTCGTGAGTTTATTGCCAAGGGTAGCGTCCTTGACTTGGCCGTCGGTGTCATCATCGGCGCGGCATTTGGAAAAATCGTTGCATCTTTGACCGATGATTTAATCATGCCTGTTATCGGGTTTATTTTCGGTGGTGTTGATTTTTCGAACAATTATATGGTGTTGAGCGGCACAGCGCCCGCTGGCGCATCGCTCGCGGCGGCCAAGGCTGCTGGGGCAACGGTGCTCGCCTGGGGCAGCTTCATCACCGCCCTCATCAACTTCGTTATTCTTGCCTTTGTTATTTTCCTGATCGTGAAATATGCGAACAAGGCGATGCGCAAGGCCGACCGAGCGCCAGCTGGACCGAGCGAGGTCGATCTGCTCACCGAAATCCGCGACGCCTTGAAAAAGTAAGGGCTTTCGATTATATGTCACTCGTCGGGCAACCGACTATGGCGATAAATTGTGGCGTAGAATAGGCACAGCGGACCCGGGGGCGGTACCCGGCGGCTCCACCACTGGCTTCGGAAATCCGAGGCTATTGACGGGGCCGAACTAGGATCGACGTGTGTTGAAAGACGCTATCTTTCGCTCGGGCTGAGTAACCCGTTATAGGCTCAAAACCATAAGTGCAAACGATAACGAAGCACTCGCTCTCGCAGCATGAACTAGAGCCTAACGGCTTGAAGTCATTCTAAAAGAACGCGGTCGGACCGAACCGGGCAACAGAAGCGGAAACCAGCGGCCGGGGGGTGCCGGGCAACAGAAACCCCCCACCTCGTTCATCATCTTGCCCCTTCTCTCGCTTTGCGCCACTGTGCACAAAAGAGGAGAGAACAATGACCGATTATCCACCGCAAAGGACCGCATGCGAGACCGCGCGCGCGATAGCCGACGGCAGCACCACGGCGGTGGTCGAATGCGAGGCAGCAATAGCGCGGATAGAGGCGCTCAACCCCGCGCTTAATGCGGTAGTGGTCAAAGATTATGCCCGCGCCCGCGCCGATGCGGCCCTAGCTGACGCAGCCATTGCTGCCGGAGAGCGGCGCCCGCTGCTCGGCGTGCCGATGACGGTCAAGGAAAGCTACGAGCTCGCCGGCCATGTGCAAAGCATGGGTTTTGTCGAGCACCGCGAAAATATCATCGCCGAGGACGGGTCAACGGTACGCAAATTGCGCAGCGCGGGCGCGGTCATCCTCGGCAAAACCAACGTCCCTGTCGCACTGGCCGACATTCAAAGCGTCAACCCCATCTATGGCCGCACCGTCAACCCGTGGGATGCGAGCCGCACCTGCGGCGGGTCGTCGGGCGGGTCGGCGGCGGCGGTGGCGAGCGGAATGGTTCCGCTCGAAATCGGCACCGACATTGGCGGGTCGATCCGCACGCCTGCGCATTTTTGCGGGGTGTTCGGGCACAAGACGAGCTATGGCGTCATCCCGCTCGACGGCCACCGCCGCCCCGGCATGGATAATGCCGACAGACCGCTGTCGGTCGCGGGGCCGCTCGCGCGCGCGGCAGAAGATTTGGCGGTGGCTCTCGATGTTGTGGCGGGGGAAACACTCCCGCGCGCGACCATAACCAGCCTCGACGGTGTGCGCTTGCTCGTTCTTACGCAGCATCCGCGCGCCGCTGTGATGCGCGAAATTGCCGATGGGATAGAGCGCGTCGCCAGCGCCGCCGCAGGGCAGGGCGCCATCATCAGCCGATCAAGCGAGCTACTCCCCGACCTCGATGCGCTGTTCGACCATTATATCCGTATGCTGATGGTCATCATCACTGGCGGTGCGCCCGCGCCCGATGGCAGCATGATGACCGTGCAGCAATGGTTCGGCTTGCAAGATATACAAGCGCAATTCCAACGGCAATTCGCGCGCCTGTTTGCGCATTTCGACGCCATTCTCTGCCCCGTTCATGGCAGTACCGCTTTTGCGCACGACGACACGCCGGACATGGCGGCGCGCACCATCATGATCGACGGCGCGGTGACCCCTTATGCCGACCAATTCGCATGGATCAGCATGGCGACCTTTGCTGGCCTTCCGTCAACCTCCACCCCCATCGGCCGCGCGCGCGACGGACTGCCCTATGGGATGCAGGTGATTGCCGCCAACCGCCGCGATCATGATGCGATTATGCTGTCCGGCTTGCTCCACACGCTGGCGATGCCATGATCGCACGCATCTACGCCGTCATCGCAATACCGCTCTTCTGGTTCGTGGTTGGCGCGACATTTTATGCCGCCATATCACCTGTGCCGCCGATGCCGCCGGGTGCACCGTCGGACAAGGTGCAGCATATCGCTGCGTTCATCACGCTGACATCGCTGGCACTCGCCGCCTATCCGCGTGCGCAGTGGCACAGGATTTTGCTCTGCCTCATCGGTTTTGGTGCGTTGATTGAATGCGTTCAGGCTATCCCAGCCCTGCAACGCAGCCCCGAATGGCTTGATCTTGCAGCCGACAGCGGAGCTGCGGTCGTAACTCTGCTGGCCATCGGCGGCGTAAGGCGCATTTTTTCAATATAATGCGAATGATTCGCAAGTAATTTTGTCCGATTTATCCAATTGCTTGATACGAAACATCTGTCATACTCCCCCCCATTAATGATTCATCTGCGATACAGCTTTGCTGGTGCAACATAGAGACTGTTCAAAGCATAAGAATGGCTCGCAAATACAATCGTGTTGCAAGTTAAGAATTGTTCTCAATAATATCACCATGGGGGAGTGACCATGTCAGACAATAAACCAATCAATCGCCGTTCGTTCATGTCGACTGTGGCGGGCGCGGCGGCGCTGGCTGGCGGCGCCAGTGCGTTCATCAGTGGCGAAGCGAAAGCGCAAAATTACACGGGTCGCAGCGACAGCGATTCGTCCGACCGTGGCGGCTATGGCCGCACCGGCATTACCGACAGCGACCCCACCGATGGTTCGGGCCGTGGTCGCGGCAGCAGCGGCATCACCGACAGCGACCCCAGCGACGGGTCGGGCCGTGGGCGCGGCGGCACCGGTATCACTGACAGCGACAGCTATGACGTGGCCAATCGCGGACGCGGCAATCGCGGGATTACCGACAGCGATTCGTCGGATCAGGCGGGCCGTGGGCGTGGGCGCACGGGCATCACCGACAGCGACCCTAGCGACGGTGCAGGGCGCGGCCGTGGCAGCAGCGGTATTTCCGATGGCGATAGCGGGCCGGGCAGCGACCCTTCGGGGCGTGGCCGTGGACGGGGACGCGGGCGCACAGGCATAACCGACAGCGATTCCGGGAACGGCCGCGATGTTGCTGGCAATGGCCGGGGACGTAGCGGCATCTCCGACGGCGATAGCGGGCGGGGCAGCGACCCTGCGGGCCGTGGTCGTGGCACCCGCCGCACGGGCATCACCGATAGCGACTCGCGCGATAGTGCAGGCAACGGACGCGGAAATACGGGCGTCACCGACCGCGATTCAAGCGACGTGTCTGGCAATGGTCGCGGTGGCCGCACCGGCCTGACCGACAGCGATTCGACCGACACGGCTGGCAATGGCCGTGGTGGTCGGCGCGGCACGACCGACAGCGACCCGACCGACAGTTCGGGCCGTGGCCGCACAGGCCGCACCGACAGCGATCCAACCGATGCTTCGGGTCGCGGCCGCACGGTGGACAGCGATCCGCGCGATCCTGGTGCAACGGGTACCTCGACACGGCGTTTCTGGCGCTAAACGCACAGGCTCAGCGCCGCCCGTGCGCACCGGACGCGGGCGGCGGCGGGATGATCTATATGGGGCCAAAACCTAAGGGGGAAGACCATGCCTGAGAAACAGCCAATCAATCGCCGCTCCTTTCTGTCCAAAGTGGCTGGCGTAGCAGCCGTGTTGGGCGGCGCTACCGCTTTCATCAGCGGCGAAGCACAGGCCCGCAGAACCGGTATTACCGACAGCGATTCGCGTGACACCGCCGGTCATGGCCGTGGGCGAACGGGATTGACCGACCGTGATTCGCGCGATGTGGCTGGCAATGGCCGCTATGGCAGCGGGGGAGTTTCCGATGGCGATAGAGGCCGGGGGAGCGACCCAACCGGACGCGGCGTGCGCGGGCACCCGCGCGGTACGACCGACAACGACCCGACCGACGGCGGCGGCCGTGGGCGTGGCGGCGGCACTGGGCGGACCGATAGCGATCCAACCGACGCGTCGGGCCGTGGGCAAACGGGCCGCACCGACAGTGACCCGACCGATGGTTCGGGCCGTGGGCGCGGTGGCCGCACCGTTGACCGTGACCCAAGCGATCCTGGTGCATCCGGCACCTCAACGCGGCGGTTCTGGCGCTAAAATATAGAAACGCCTTTTCGCGTCACCTTTCGCAGTGGCAGGATGATCTGAAACATCTTTTCTTGATTCAGGTCAATTCCGCCACTTCGTTTATGGTGGAAGCTATGACGTGCCAATTTATTTGAGCGGGGGATACATCCTATGAGTTTACTGACGCAGTGGCGGGACGATCCGCTTGGCTCCATATTGGGCCCGGATCACGCCAGCCACTTCCTCTGCGACACGTTTGAACGCGACTTTTGCCTCTCAAAGGGCTTGTCCGCAGACCGTTTTGACGGCCTCATCACCATCGCCGATGTGGACCGCATCGTCACCAGCACCGACCTTAAGGAAGGCGACCTTGCGCTCGCCCAAGCGGGCAAACCGCCGATCGACGCATCATCCTATGTCGATGACGGCGGCTATATTGATCGCGGGGCGGTGGCCCGCCATTACCGCGACGGCGCGACGATCATCCTCAATCAGGCGCAGCGTATCGTCCCCGCGCTTGGCGAATTGTGCCGTGGGCTGGAACATGTGTTTTCGTCGCACATCCAGACCAACCTTTATCTGACTCCGCCGGGGAAACAGGGGTTCCAGATCCATTTCGACAATCACGACGTGTTTGTTATCCAGGTGCAGGGGGCCAAGGATTGGCGGCTCTATGGCACGCCGCTCGACCTGCCGTTTCGCGGGGAGAGCTTTCATTCTGGCGAGCATGAGACGGGCGATCTACGCGAAGAGTTTGTCCTGAACGCGGGGGATTGCGTTTATGTGCCGCGCGGGATGATGCACGACGCATCGACGGCGGGCGATACGGCCAGCCTCCACATCACCGTTGGCTTGATTAGCAAGACCTGGGCTGACCTCGTGCTCGAATCCGCTGCCGAAGTCGCGCTGCGCATTCCCGCATTCCGGCAAAGCCTGCCGCCCGGCTTCGCGCGCGACGGGTTCGACCGCACAGCGGCACAGGCGGTGCTGGCCGACCTTGGTAAACAATTGGGCGAAGCGCTCATGCTTGACCCCGCGATGGATTTACTGACCGATCAGTTCATCCGCTCCCGCGCCGCCATCAACCGCACGACGATTACCGATGCGAACCGCACCATCGGCGCGAGCGACCGCTTCACCCGTGCGCCGCTCGCGCCCTATCGTTTTGCACAGGATGGCGATGCCTTGTGCCTGGTGGTGCCGGGCGGCGACCTTCATTTCACCGATGAGTCGCGCGCGGCGCTCCACCGCGCATTGGACGGTACGCCCTTCACTATGGCCGATCTGGCGTTCGAACATGCCGAGGCGCTGACGCGGCGGCTGTTCGACTATGGGCTGGTCGAGCGGGTCGATTAGGCTCGGCTACAACGGCAATTCGATTTCGCGCATGATCCGGTCTGTTTCGCACAGGATTTTGATGATCTTTTGATAGTGCATCACGTCGTCAAAGCTGAGCGTGCGGCCCTTGCGGTCCTTCAACCATTTCTGCGCAGGCTGATATCCGCCAATATGAAACTCCCATGCGGTGAGCGGCACATTTTCGAAATATTGGTTGGGGTTGATCATCACTTTTCGAGAAGTATCTGGGCCATCGTCTGACAGCGCAGGCTTCACCACCACATTGTCGCCGTCCCCTTTGAAGGGATACGGCGTCGCACCAATGGCACCGTCCTCCATCAGGTGTAGTCGGCGGAGCTGGCCGCCTTTTTCGGCGACATGGGCGAAGACCTCTGGCGACGCCGGATAGGGAATGCGCGGGAAATCGATTTTCAGGAACTGCGCATAGGTGCGGCGATAATCGGGCGAATGCAGCACGCCATAGATATAGTCAAAGACAAGGAGTTCGTCGGGTAAACTAAACCCCTCCCCTTCAGGGCCGGTTTGCTGCTTAAGCCCCTCCCCTTCAGGGGAGGGGTTGGGGTGGGGTGGTGAGGTTTGCGCGAGGCTGATAGA